>ERZ772999.83-NODE-83-length-59168-cov-3.533284_pt1 | contig 59168 bp, 62 predicted proteins | sample MGYA00511467_ERZ772999 | MGnify/ENA primary metagenome ERZ772999 (study PRJEB29015, sample SAMEA2738064) | human oral metagenome | biome: human oral; feature: human-associated habitat; material: saliva | place: China | collected 2218 ... | reverse complement strand
AAAATCGAAGAGGAAGGCAGAGGTCGAATCGATTTTGGATTTAAAAAATGAAATTTCTCGCGCCGAACAACAAATCAAGGAAGATGAAGCGATTGTTTCAGATCCTGAACTTGGCGAGATGGCAAAGCTGGAAATGCAAGAGCTTACCGAAAAAATTATGGATTTAACTAGACAACTTGATGATAAGCTAATTCCACGTGATCCGGATGACGATAAGCCGGTGATTATGGAAATTCGAGCTGGAGCGGGCGGAGATGAGGCTTCGTTGTTTGCGAGTGAATTATATCGCATGTATTTGAGGTATGCCGAAACCCATAACTTAAAGGCCGAGCTGGTGTCACAAAATGAAAACGAGGCGGGCGGAATGAAGGAAGTGATTGTGCGAATTTCTGGTGAACGTCCATATGGACAGTTAAAGTTTGAAGGTGGAGTACATCGAGTCCAGCGCATTCCGGTAACCGAGTCGCAAGGGCGCATTCATACTTCAACAGTAACGGTGGCGGTATTGCCAGAAATTCCAGAAACAGAATTTGAAATTAAACCAGAAGACCTAAGGATCGATATTTATCGAGCGGGAGGGCATGGTGGACAGGGTGTTAATACAACCGACTCAGCAGTGCGTATTACGCATTTGCCGACTGGTGTGGTGGTGGCGATGCAAGATGAGCGCTCGCAACAGCAAAACCGTATTAAGGCGCTTAATGTTTTAAGGTCGCGCTTAGCTGAAAAGAAGCGCTTGGAAGATCAGGCTAGTGCTTCGGAAGCACGGAAGTCTTTGATTGGTACGGGCGATCGTTCAGAAAAAATCCGCACTTATAATTTTCCGCAAGATCGAATTACCGATCACAGAATTCATTATAGTCGATCGAACATTACGGCGGCGATGGATGGCAACATTGAAGATATTATACTGGAATTACAGAAAAATGAGCGCGAGTTTATGCGTGAAGAGGCGAATAAATAGTGAGATTGGCAGATTGGCTAAAAAGAGCCAAGACCGAGATTGATAGTTTAGATGCTGAGCTAATCGCAGTGCATGCTCTAAATTTTAAAGATCGCACTGAGGTTGTATTGAATGAGAATAAAGACTATGACACATCAAAGCTAGATATAATGTTGGCGCGACGAAAAACCGGCTTGCCACTAGCTTATATTTTAAAGAAGAAAGAGTTTTATGGCCGGGATTTTTACGTAGATCAAAATGTGTTAATTCCGAGAGTGGAAACGGAGCAGATAGTGACGGCGGTGTTGGATATTGTCGCAGCGGAAAAAATGTTGGAGCCGACAATTATTGATATCGGTACTGGTTCGGGTTGCATTCCGATTACACTAAAATTGGAGCTAAAACAGAGGGGTTTGGGATCTAGAATTTTTGGTACAGATATATCAAAAAATGCATTAGAGGTGGCAAAACTAAATGCTGAGCGACTGATGGCGGGGGTGACTTTTTATGAATCAGATCTGTTGGTACAAGTAGAGGGTTTGCCGGATATTATGACAGCTAATCTTCCCTATGTTGATGTAAACTGGGATTTTCTAAGTCCAAGTCTAAAATATGAGCCGGCGCTAGCATTATATGCTGGTGACGGTGGCTTGAAGCTAATTAAGCAATTATTTGACCAAATTTCTGCACGCAAAATAGATGAGAAGAAACGATTTTTAATTATTGAGGCGGACGTACTCCAGAACGAAGCAATTATTAAATATGCTTCTGAGCGAGGTTTTAAGCTAATCGCCTATCAAAAATACATGTTAGGGTTTAGTTATTGAGTGTTACTGAAAATGATTTAGAGCGCGAGAATGGGCTCAACTACAGAAAAACTCCCGAAGTCGGGAGTTTTTAGTATCATGAGTTAATTCTGATAGGCTTTTAGAGTAACTTTGATGAGTTGCTCTTGGCTGCCGCGAAGAACCTTTAAAGTGACGGTTTCGCCAACTGCATGTTCTCCAATTAAAGTCGATAGACTGCCGGCTTGACCGATTTTAATGCCATCAACTTCAGTAATGATGTCGCCTGGCTTAAGCCCAGCAGCTTCGGCTGCGCTACCGGATAGAAATGGCGCAGTGTCTCCAGAATTGCTGAGATAAGCCCCAGCTTTAACTGGCAGTTGTTTTTCAGCCGCAAGCTTTGGCGTGATTGGCTGATATTGTACGCCGAGAACTGCACGTTCGAATTTGCCGGACTCAAGAACATGTTTAATAATACCCTTAACGTTTGCAATAGGAATAGCGAAGCCTACGGTTTGTGAGCTAGAAGCGTAGGCTGTTGCAATGCCAATCACTTCTCCAGCGGCGTTGACGATTGGGCCACCGGAATTACCGCCGTTGATGGCGGCATCGGTTTGAATCATGTCAGATAATTTTTCGTAAGCGGAGCCAGTCGAATCGGAAGCGATTAGTTCGCGACCTGTGCCAGAGATGATGCCAGAAGTGACGGAGTTTGAGTATTCACCAAGAGCGTTGCCAATGACGACGACCGACTGACCGGAGTGAATGGTCTTACTATCACCAAGAGTGACAGGCTTGAAATTTTCCGGATCCTTTACCTTTAGAATGGCGGAGTCGTTAAGTGGGTCAGTGCCGATTATCTCGACATTTTGATAGGTTTTACCATCATTTAAAGTGACGTTAACGGTTTTTGCTCCTTCCACGACATGTTTATTGGTCATGATGTAGCCATCTTTGGAAATGATAAAACCGGTGCCAGCAGCTTTACTATTTTGAGTGTTGCCAATCCAGCTTTGGGTGCGAGACTCCGTAGTGATAGAGACGACGCTGTCAGAAACTTTTTCGACAATGTCAGTAATCTGACCAGCTTCAAATGAACGCGAATTGCCGTCGCTGCCGTAATGGTAATTTGTGACATTGCCAGAATGGTGATAATTGTAGATGCCAAGTCCGAGACTGCTGATTGCGACAATTAGGGTTAGAATCTGTATAAAATTATTGTTCTCATTTTTAGCTTCTGATTTTATGGTGGTTGGCTCTATGCTGTTGTTCTCGATGGAGCTTTCGATTTTTTCGGGCTTAGTAGCTACGGACTTTTCGGGTTCCGCTGCTTTAGTAATAGCTTCGACAGCTTCGATAGCTTCGACAGCTTCAACGGCCACAGATTTTTCCGAATCAACTGCTTTAGTTGCAGTTTCTGTCGTTTTGGATTTTTCTTCTTTCATAATTCCTCCTTAAATGTTAAATACTGGTTGACTAAACCAAATTAAAATCAAAATTAGGGTAAGTGTAGCAAAGATAGTTGGCATGCTAATTTCGGACCAGTTTAGTTGTCCGTCATTTTGCTTGAGTGACTTGGAGATCCGACTAAAAAGTGCGGCGACTATAGTCATGACGACAGAGAGCTGCGGAATAATGACACCTAGGCTATCAAACGAATAAACGATGAGCCAAGAGTGGGCGAGCCAAGCAAGTTCAGCGGAGATGATCGCGCTAGCCATAATGATGATGCCGTAATCTTTGTCGTCACCCTGAACTAAAACATGACGGACGGCCGAGTAGCCAATAAATAGTCCACCAAGTGCCATGAAAATGGCGTTAGCGTTAGCTGAAATTAAGACGAGAGCAGTAGTACCAAAAAAGATAGCCCAGAGTGACTGGAGATTGGCGGATAATTCACTTGAGCGAGGCTTTAAAAAGATAAGCCAAAACGAATAGAGCACCATTAAAATTAAATGAATTGGTAGAAAAACCGGTCCGGAACAATAGGCAATGAGCACGAATGAGCAACCAACGATCAGGTCGACTAAATTAGCTTTAATGTTAAGCTCTAAATAGTGAGGACGTACAGCAAAGGTGCGCCATTTTGAGATGAGGACGAGTGAGAGCCCGATGACCGGACTTTTAGTAGCCCAAGTGATTAGGACGGAGCCAACTGCGAGCGCAATGTTGAGGGCGACATGTAAAATTGAACTTAGAACATTACGTCCTCTACGTAAAACGACATGATCAGACATTAGAAGAACCTCATTTGGTTAAATGGAAACAGCCTTAGCGAGACTGGTCCGATGATGCGGCAAAACGGAACGGTGCCGAGACCATAACGGGAGTCGTAAGAATGAGTGCCTTCACGATTATCTCCAGCAACGAAGATTTCGCCGTCTGGAACGATGGTATCCACTTCACCTGAAGTATTCTTTTTTGGGCCATCCGTGTCGGATTTTCTAGTGGCATCGTCTGGGTTGAATCCGTTAGGGTGTTCGGAATTATAGACGGTTACTGAACCGTTTTTGACAGTTACGCGTTCACCTGGAAAAGCGATAACACGCTTAATGATGAATTGATCACGGATAGTAGGGTCAGCGCCACAGGTTAATTTTCCTTCAGCATCACCGTTGGCGAACACAATGACCTGCCCACGTTCCGGCACGTATTCTTCCCCCTTTGCATGAGCGATAGAAACTGCCAGTCGATTGACAATAACGCGGTCATTGTTATGCAGGGTGTTTTCCATGGAAACGCCGACGACATTGTAGGAACGAAAAATATAGGTGTTGATAACTACGGTACCGATAATGATGGCTGCGATGAATAAGATAAGGCTCGAGAGGTCTCTTAAAAGTGGATGCCGTTCAAAAACGGTGAGTTCTTTTTTTTCCATAAGTATATTTTATCACACCTAAAATTGGAATGTGAGATTTTCGCCCATTGAATTAGTGTAGGTACCGACTAGATTTTTAAGCTCAAGTGCAGCGGCCGTCTCGCTATAAGTTTTACCCATAGCTTCGTAGTATTCTTTGTTTTTAACTTCATCTTCGACTGGATAAGCTTCGGCGGTGAAACGAATGGTGCCTGATTCCATACCGAAAATTTCAATTTTTGGGTTTAATTTAATTTGCTCAAAGACGGCTTTCTTTTTCCCGGCTCCAATGTAAAGTTTGTTGTCGACAACGACAGCCCCGTCAAAAGGGCGGACGTGTGGTTGATCGCCATCAGTGGTAGCAAGATAATAAACACCAGCAAGAGCGTTAGCGATTTCAAAAAGATCCATTTTTTATTCCTCCGATAATTCTTTTAGATTTGGTAATTCTTCAATGATAACCCGAATGCAACCAGCGACTGGGATGGCGATGACACAGCCGATTAGACCAAAGGCATAGATGCCAATGGTGACGGCGACTAAAATCAGCAGTGGTGGTAGGTTGAGGCCTTTCCCCTGGATTTTAGGTGAAATGAGGTTATTTTCAATTTGAGCGTAAATAATGTAGCTGATTAGGAAAATGAGGCCAGCCCAGAGTGAGTTCGGGATAAGTAATAGTGTGACGAGAATGACAGTGATGATCGGTCCAAACATTGGAATGAGATAAAAGAAGGCAGCAATTAATCCCATAGGAATGGTTAGGACGGCAGAAAAACCGAAGATAATAGAGAGAATGAGGACACTAAAGGCGACTACTGAGCCATCAAGAATAGCAACCAGCAGTTGGCCGGAAACGTATTTCGAGATGACGTCAGCGCAGCGACTGAGCACTCGACGCCAGGTTTTTGAGGCGCGGCGACTTTTTGAGGCGAGAGCGCCCCATAGTTTATCCAGCATTTCTGGGCCTTGAAGCATGAATAGGATGGTTAAAATAACGGTGAGGATAATAGCGGTAAGTATGTTACCGATGGCACCAATGCTACTGACTGTGAAACTAGAGACACTGCTGACGAAGTTTTGGGAAGCATCTTTAACGCTCGATAGAATCTGCTGTTTTAAGTCGGCAATGCCGATTGAGCGGCCGAATTTGTCAATTTCATCAGTTTTTAATAGGTTATTGACCTGTTCTGGGACAATGCTCAGGAATTTCGAAGTTTCATTGATGATCATTGGTCCAACAAAGCCGATTATGGCTAGGATGGTGGCGACAACGATGATTACGGCTGCAATGGAAGAGAGACTGGCACGGTCTTTTGATTTATCGATGTTATCGATTTTTTTAGCGAGTGGACGTAAGGCAACCGCAAAAAAGATTGAGGCTAGTACGATTAGGATGCCCGTAAAAGCTTTCATGATAAAAAGACCTATGAGGCCAAGTCCTAAAATGACTGCCCAAAAACGAATAAACGTACGGGTGTCAACATCAATAGTTCTACTCACATTCCTCCTTAATTATATATTTAATTATACTACAACCTGCGTTTTATAGAAATGATTATGCTAGGAATTGCCAAAAAACACCAGTCTTAGTGTCAAGCGCAGTAAAATTATAGGTTGCAAGTTCATCTCTGATGCTATCTGCAGTTGAGTAGTCTTTGTTTTGGCGGGCAATGTTACGAGCCTCTAAAAGAGATTGAATTTTAGTCGGTATTTGCTCGATGTCATGGGTTAGTTGAAGTCCAAGAAGTCGATCGACTAATTTCCAGTCGCCATATGATAGATCATTAGTATCGATAATACTGAAAGCTAGGGGTGAGTTTAAGTTATCTTGTGTGGCGGCGAGAATTTGGTCGAAAATGCCGGTGGGTGCTAATTCAGATTTTTGAAAAGCTAGAGCGGCACGATTGCGCCAGGCCAGACGACGACTTTTAGCGCCAGCTAAATCAGTGAAGCTAAAGTTACGAGTACCCTGATAGTGGCCCTGTAGAACCCAGAGCTTGAAATCTAATGGGTGATAACCTTGCTCCTCAAGTTGTTCGATAGTGTAGGTATTACCCAATGATTTGCTAATTTTAGTGCCGTCAACGGTAATAAAATTGGAGTGAAGCCAGAAATTACACAGTTTTTTATCAAAAGCACATTCGGATTCGGCAATTTCGTTAGTGTGGTGAATTGGAATGTGATCAATACCGCCAGTATGAATATCAATAGTTTCACCAAGTTCGGTATGAATGATGGTGGCGCATTCAAGATGCCAACCTGGATAGCCGTTACGACCAAGATATTGCCATTGCATGGCGTGATCTTCGCCTTGGCGCACAAATTTCCAGACAGCAAAATCGGAGATATTACGTTTCTCGGTGTTAAAATCAACGCGGGCGCCGGCTTTTAGATTTTTAAGATCGAGTCCAGCGAAATCTGGATAACTTTGAAATTTTGAAGTGTCAAAATAAATGCCATCAGAAGTTTCGTAAGTGTATCCTTTCTTGGTGAGCAGATCGACTAGTTCAAGATCTTGCTTAATGTAGTCTGTAGCACGGCAAATTTTAGTAGGTTCAATTAGTTCAAGTTTGTGAAAATTGTTGAGAAAATAACTACTATAAAAATCGGCAATTTCCCAGACGGTTTTCTGTTCGCGTTTGGCACCCTTTTCAAGTTTATCAATCCCGTCGTCGGCGTCAGAGGCGAGATGTCCAACATCAGTAAGATTTAGAATGCGTTGAGGTTGGTAGCCGGAAAGTTGAAGCGTGCGAATTAGCAGATCCCAATAAATATAACTTGTAAAATTGCCAATATGGGCACGGTCATAGACGGTGGGTCCGCAAGTGTAAATTTTCACGTTTGGGGCGTTGATTGGCTTAAATTCTTCAATCGTTCTAGAGAGAGTGTTGTAAAGGCGCATCTTAAAAACTCCCGTAGCTAACAGTCTCATTGTCTTTATTAGTATTTTGATAGTCAGCCAAAAGATTATTGCAACAAGAAACTAGATCTCTTAAGCAATCTGCATAGGATAGGTCATAAGTTCTAAAACCAGCAGCATAAGGGTGCCCGCCGCCACCAAAGAAACCAGCAACTTGGTCGGCAATCGGAACTGAAGTGCGAATTTTTCCAGTCAACTTACCGTCCGGATAGGTTTTAATAGCAACCGCAACTTGTACGCCCTCAACCATGCGCATTTCTTCGAGAATTAAAACATTAGGGTTGTATTCGTCGGAATACTTCTGGATGTCCTCCCAAGGAATATGAACAGTAGCCAGTTCCCCATCTAGTGAATAATCAATACGCTTAATTAGATCCGCCTTATAGTCTAAAATTTTTTGAGACTTTTTCATAAATTCTTTGCGGGCTTCTTCGAGGGCACTAATGTTGCTACCCAGCTCGGTTAACTCGGCTGCAATCTTAAAATCGGCGGAGCGAACGCTGGCAGTGGTGAGGCCAAGCGTGTCGGATAAAATACCATTAAAAAGATGGTCGGCAGTGGTTTTGCTGATAGGGATTTGTTGGTCTTTGGCGATATTATAAATCAGGGTGCAGCAGGCCGGTAAAGTTTCAATAATTTTTTCGTGTGGAAAAGATAAATCATCTGCGGTTTCGTGATGATCAAGCACAAAAACTGGTTTTTGATACAGGGTGTTTTTAATAGCTTCGTCGGCCATGAGTTTAGAGAGGAGGATCTCAGCGGCAGTATCGACAATGATGTAGCCGTCGGCGTTAAAGGTGAAATCTGAGGTGACGCGCGACCAACCATCGAAATAATGCAGATAGTGTGGGATATTGACTGGGCAGTAAAGCGAAACAGTCTTATCTTCGAGTAAGCTTTCAAGTGCTAGTGCAGAGCCCAGCGAATCGCCGTCAGGATTTTCGGCTTGAATGACGCAGATTGTGGTTTTATGATTTAAGAATTCTGAAAAATTATTATACATTATAGATTATTATACCATAAAAATATCATCAGAGAGTGGCGCGGTAAAATAACGCAAAGATAATACTTAATGGAAACACCTAAAAATATGTATTATAAGCTGGTGCGGTTATTGAGGGCAGCGGATAAAGTGATTTGATCTGCGTAAGATAAATCAACTCCGAGTGGAAGGCCGCGGGCTAACCGAGTAATTTTGAGGTTGGGGTATTTTTCAGATAAGGTTTTTTGGAGTAGAAGTGCAGTGCTTTCGCCTTCAACGCTGGGGTTGGTAGCAATGATAATTTCAGTGGCAGCGTCATCTTCGATGCGACTAATGAGTTCCTTGATGTGAAGTTGCTCAGGAGTGATGCCGTCAATCGGAGAAATTGCTCCACCTAAGACGTGATAGGTGCCAGTGAAAGCTTTGGTTTGCTCAATGGCGTAAATATCAAGCGGCTCTTCGACTACCAAAATAGTAGATTTGTCACGTTCAGGGTCTGAATATAGGGGTGAAAAAGTTTCGTGGCTGTCGATGAGCGCGAAGGTTTTCGGGCACAACTTAACTCCAGTATGAAGATTTTGCAGAGTCTCGGCGATATTAGCGGAGAGGGTTTTGTCGGCACGAAAAAGATAGTAAGCATAGCGTTCTGCGGTGCGTGGGCCAACTCCCGGAAGATGGCCGAGGGCTTCAATAACATGTTCGAGGGCGGATGGAAGCATTAAGCCCCCATGTTGCCGAGTGCGCCACCAAGCGAAGACATTAGCGGTTTCATTTTTTCGGTAGCAATTTCTTGAGCCTTAGCGTAGCCGTCGCGGAAACAGTTTTCAATCCAGCGCTCAAGTTCGGAGATGTCTTCGAGATCGATTTTAGTTGGGTCGAGTGTAACTTTTTTGACCTTTAATTCCCCGGTGATTTGGACGACAACTGCGCCGTCGCCAGCTTCAACTTCGACAATTTCATTCTTTAAATCTTTTTGTGCTTTGCGCAACTGATTTAGCATCTTCATTTGGTCAATGGCTTGTCCCATAAAAATAATAACTCCTTTAAATTAAAATCTATTATAACATAGGCCTAGCGGATATGATAGCCTGGCTTGTGACGATTAGAGCGCAGCTTCAACGGCAGCCCAGTTAGCATCCTCGTTATTTGCTGGGACAACCACAGAAACCTGGGAGCCTTCTTTGAGGCGGAAGTAGGTCACGCTAGCGTAAAGCACCTCATATTCACGGCCGTTAACTTCGACGAAATACTTATCGTCATGGTGAACAAGTGTACCGATGATGGTTTTGCGTTCAACTGGACCAATTTGCTTATAAAGAAACTTACCTTCAGGCGTGATAGTTAGTTTCATGATGTCGCCTTCGACTAGCTTTGATTTCGAAGCATAGTTAGCTGGGACTGGGTAGTTCTTTCCTTCTTGGTCAATCATAATTTGACCGTCAAAAACACCTTCGATAATTTTGCCTTCAGCTCCGGAGAATGCTACTTCACGAGGAGCGGTAATAGTTTCGCCGTCACCAAGAATAGAAATCAAAAGCTCTTTAGCCGCAGCTAAATTAGTTTCGGCTTCTTGAATTAGTGATCGTAACCTCTTTATTTGTTTTTCTGGTAATTCAGACATTTCCTCGCATCCTGTCTGTTAAAATATAGTATTACTATTATATTATATCGCCTCAGTTTTTTTGTCAATAAGTCGTAGAAAAATTATCCACACCTAAAACAGAGTTACAAGAAAAAACGTTGTAAAAAAAACAATTGTGATACAATGAAGCTATGATAAAAATTATAGCTGGCGGAAAGAAAAGTGCAGGTTGGGTGCTGGAAGCACAACGGGAATATGAAAAGCGGCTAAAGAAACCGTTTGATATTAAATGGGAAATTTATGAGGAAGAAAAATTGGTAAAAAAGCTAGCAAATTGGGAGTTTAAGCCCCAAGAGTTGGTGATTTTGGCTGATGAGCGTGGGGCGAATATTTCGTCAGTTGAGTTGTCGGAGAAACTAGTGAGGGCATTTAACGCTAGTCGAGAAGTGGTGGTAATTATCGGTGGTGCGTTTGGTGTGAACGAGGAAGTGCGAGAAAAAGCGGACTTTGTCTGGAGCTTCTCAAGACTGGTCTTTCCGCATATGCTGATGCGAGTGATGATGGTGGAGCAAATCTACCGTGCGCAAGAAATTGCCCATGGTGGAAAATATCATCATGAGTAGGGCGTGTCAGTCTAAAAAAGGTGATCTTATAAAATACAATAAAAACTGTGTATACGTATAAGGTTCAGCACCTTTGCAACATTTGTATAGGAGTCATTCTTAAGGTTGTATGTATTCTAGCATAATTGTAATAAATAAGGCATAAGAAAAAACTGCCCGAAGGCAGTTTCTCCACAAATTCACTAGTACGATTAATTTAAGCGAGTTCGACAGTAGCGCCAGCTTCTTCAAGAGCTTTCTTGAGAGCTTCAGCTTCGTCTTTAGCAACTTTTTCTTTAACGTTTGCTGGAGCGCCATCGACGATAGCTTTAGCTTCGCCAAGACCAAGACCAGTAGCTTCTTTGACAGCCTTAATGACTGCGATTTTTTGTGCACCAGCGTCTTTAAGGACGACGGTGAATTCTGACTTTTCGTCAGCAGCAGCTGCACCAGCGTCAGCAGGAGCAGCAGCGACAGCGACAGCTGCAGCAGCTGGTTCGATGCCATATTCATCTTTTAGGGTGTTTTTAAGTTCGTTGACTTCGAGGATGGTAAGATTTACCAACTCTTCAGCGAGTTTTTTGATATCTGCCATAATAAATTCCTTTACTAAAATTAAAATAGATTGCTTGATTTAAGCAGCTTTGTTTTCGAGACCGGAAACGATGTCGGATACGCCATTTGCCAGCGCATTGACGGATTCGTTGAGTGGTGAAAGTAGGTTTGCAACAACCTGGGCGATAAGCTCGTTCTTTGATGGAAGAGCAGCGAGTGCTTTAACATCAGTATCGGAAAGAGCTGCGCCAGTGTCATTAAAACCACCTGCGATCTGGAGCAGGTTGTGAGTTTTTGCAAACTCAGCGAGGACCTTAGCCGGAGCGACCTCGTCGTTGTCTGAGATAGCATAAAGCAACTGACCAGAAAGGTTAGTTGTGTCAGTATCTTTATAGACGGCGACTGAGTTCATTGCAACACGGACTAAGCGGTTTTTAACGACTTTGATTTTTACGCCATTTTCGCGAGCTGCTTTTCGGAGTTGTTGTAACTCAAGAACAGACAAGCCCTGGTATTTGGCATAAACAGTCATCTTGCTAACGCTAAGAAGCTCAGTTAAATCAGCAACCAATGTATTCTTTTTATCTTTTGAAATTGCCATAAAAAGTTCCTTTTTGGTTGTTAAAAACTAGTGAATTTGTTAAAATTCGTTACCGACCCAATTAAATAAGAGATAGAGCCTAGGTGACATTATTAAAGGTAAACCTCGTCACTGTCTTTGGTAACTGAACCTAGTTTACCATATTTTTAGGCAAAAAACAACCCCTGAGGGTTGCTTTTTGTCGCTTAAGAAAATTAGTTGTAGATGTTTTCAACGGCAATAGATGGTCCCATGGTGGTGGTGATGTAAACACTTTTAACGTAGGAACCTTTAAGAGAAGCTGGTTTTTGGGACTTTAGTGAGTCAAAGAAAACCTGAGCGTTTTCAAGGAGAGCCTTGAGCTCGAAGTTAGTTTTGCCAAGTCCGATGTGAACGATAGCTTGTTTGTCGACACGGTATTCGACTTTACCAGCTTTAGCTTCTTTAATAGCTTTTTCAACATCAGCGGTGACGGTGCCAGCTTTAGGATTTGGCATTAAGCCTTTTGGCCCAAGTAGACGAGCGAATTTACCAAGTTTTGGCATATAAGCTGGAGTTGAGATGAGAACATCAAAGTTAATTTCACCTTTCTCCAAGGTCTTAATAAACTCTTCGTCGTCAGCAATGTCGGCACCGGCAGCTTTAGCTTTTTTCGCCTCATCGAGTGGAGCGAAGACGGCAACGCGAACCGTTTTACCGTTACCGTTTGGTAATACGACGGTAGTGCGGATGTTTTGGTCAGCTTGACGAGGATCAACGCCAAGACGAACATGTGCTTCGATAGTTGCATCAAATTTAGCTGGATTGGTTTCGATAGCTAATTTAATAGCATCTTCTAGGCTATAGGTTTTATCATGGTCGATTTTAGCGTGAGTAACGCGGTAGTTTTTGCCACGGCGTTCAAGAATTGAGCGCACCTTTGGTGCTTCGCCACGTGGTTTTTCAGTAGCTTCGGCGAGCTTAGCTTCAGCCTTGCGAGCTTGACGAGCTTCTTCTGCCTTAACTTCTTCAGCGTGTTTTTTAGATTTTTTACCAGATTTAGCGAATTTTTCGCTAGCTTCAACTGGAGTTTCGGTAATTTCAACTGGAGCTTTGATGGCTTCGGTTGCAAGATTCTTGACTTCTTCGGTCATAATTCCCTTTCTGTGGTAGTAACGGAGTAAAACTCCTCCCAACTATTTAATTATTCTGCGATTTCAACGCCCATTGAGCGAGCGGTGCCGGCAACGACTTTGATTGCGCCTTCTAGATCAACTGCGTTAAGCTGATCTTTTTTAATTTCAGCAATTTTCTCAAGCTGAGCGCGGGTGATCTTGCCAACTTTTTCAGTGTTTGGTTTAGCTGAACCTTTAGCGATTTAAATTTCTTCACGAATTAAATCGTCGACTGGTTGACCCAAACATTCCCAAGTAAAAGTGCGATCTTCGTAAACTTTGATGTGAACGATAACATTTTTACCATTATATTCTTTAGTTTTTTCGTTGAATGGGTTGATAAAATCCATCATATTTAGTCCCCATTGACCAAGAGTTGAACCAACTGGAGGTCCGGCAGTAGCTTTACCGCCAGGGATACGAAGTTTGAGGTTACCAATAACCTTTTTTGCCATAATAGTATTCCTTTTATTTTTCGGGAATTGAAGCCTCCCGAATCGATTAATTAACCGTGCGTAACGTTGATATTATACCTTAAAAACTTAGAAAAGTAAAGTTTTAAGCAATTTTGCTAACCTGTAAGGCGTCTAGTTCGACTGGCGTTTCGCGACCGAACATGGAAACAAGTACTTTAAGTTTGCCCTTGGTTGCATCAATTTCGGAAATAGTACCCTCAAAGCCCTTGAAAGGTCCATCGGTGATAGAGACAACTTCGCCTTCTTGGTAGTTGATGGTGTATTTTGGATCTTCTACACCCATGCGACGCTTGATTTTTGCAATTTCTTTTTCGGAAACTGGAGTTGGTTGAGTACCGGTGCCGACAAAGCCGGTGACGCCTGGAGTATTGCGGATAATATACCAAGTTTCATCAGAGAGACACATCTCGACTAATGCGTAGCCTTGGAAGATTTTGCGATCGACAACTTTGCGTTTGCCGTTTTTGATTTCAATTTGTTTTTCTTTTGGTACGATTGCACCAAAGATTTTACCTTGAAACTCAGGATTTTCAAGGCGGTCGTTGATTGATTCAGCGACTTTGTCCTCGTAGCCACTGTAAGTGCTGATGGTGTACCAAGCGCGACTACCATCGTAACGGTTAACTGCCATAATATAATTCCTTTCTATCGAATAATTTTACTAAAGATAAAGTTAAATAGAGCATCAAGCAAAGCGACGAGGATAATGAAGAATGCAGAGTAAATGAAGATTGCTCCGACCATTTTCCAGGTTGCCTTACGGTTTGGCCAACGAACTTGGCGAATTTCGAGCCAAGAATCGTGAATGTATCGACCAAGCATGGCGAATGGTTTAAAGATTAGACGAAACGGAGTCGTGATAATCCGTAGCCATTTTGGCATAATATGTTGTTTAACTTTTACGGTTTTTGCTTTATTTTTGACTGCGGTTGCACTTTTTTCGGCTGAGCTAGTCTTAGTTGTTTTGTCGTTAGCTAAGCTGGTTTTATCAGCGGCTTTAATTCTAGTGACGTGAGCCATACTCTCCTTCCCATAAAAAATTGTCCTTACGGACTATGTCAATAGTATAGATTGAATGGTTAGCTTTGTCAAGAGGTTGAACATGAAAAAGGCTACTTAAAATCAGTAGCCTAAGTTGGTTAAATTGTCTGCACTGTTTTTGCATTGAACTCCCTTTCTGTGAGCTCAATGAATCGCTCTTCGGCCAGAGCAAGTTTACGATCGCTCTCTTCAATGAGACTAACTATTGACCTACAGCGTTCGCTTTTTGTGAAACTAATAACTAAGTAGCGGTTAAACCATTCGGCCGCCTGCATGAGCTGATAGAGCCTATTTCTATCATCCTCAGCTGAATGCCCAATAGTTAGGATGGTGAACTCATCATCTTTATTATGGAAGCTGAGTTCGGTGTCAAAAAGTTTAATTATAGAATCTGCTATAAACCTTTTAGCTTCATAACTTTTAGCGTGTCCACCATCTACTTCATCCAGATTCACAAGCTTAACGCGAATGCAGGTCAAGTTGATGAAATCGACTTTTTCTTCCAATAAAGAGCTGATTGCCATTTCATAGGCATGGCGATTCTTTAATCCGGTAAAAACGTCGATGTCTTTATCCGTCGAGTACCCCCGTTCAGAAAGGTAGAGGCATTGGAAGTGATGAATGAAGCAGGCTATAGCTGCCCCAAAGACATAGGCGGCAATCCCGTCTACGGCGTCAATAGGATAAACATCGCTAGCCTTAAAACGCATGCAAGCGCCGATAAACAGAACTAGGTAGAGAAAAAATTGAACAATTGTAATAATGGGCCGATTGATGAAAAGAATCGGCAGTATTACAAATAGTACGACCGGCATGACTGCTAGTCGGTTAGGGCTGGCAATTCCATCGAAAATCCCGCATGTGAACGCGATGAATACGACCATGTATTGGCCACATGAAGCATTCTTGAAGATGTTCTTCAGGAGATCTGCAATTACCATTGCGACCGGTGTAGCGGCTGCACTGAGGATGTAAATAGTTTTTTCCTCAGCGTTAACCCCAAAAAACCAAGACAACCCAAGTAAACTAAATAATAGTAGGGTTATGACTAAAAAAGTGATTGACTCGATTTTGCGGTTTTGCTCGTTAATGTCTTTCTGGATTACCCTAAAGCTCATCGCTTCTAATCCGTTAAACAACAAAAAGCTTTTGATTTTTCCTAATAGCATAAGATACTACCTCCATTTTTTTTGTTTTTTGCAGTAAAAATCAAAACAGTGCAGTTTTAATGTACAGGCGTTAGCCATCCCCTTATTATAACACATTTACTCTGATTTGAAAAGACTATGAAAAAGGCCACTCAAATTGAGTAGCCTGGTTGGGTCTAGCCCAGAAAATTTATCTGCATTAAATTTTCAACTTAAAAAATAGAATTAAATCTATAATCATTATTGAATATAGTTTCGTCTACTAATGTTTTAATAGACTGACCAGGGTTACCCTTTAATGAGTTAACTCTAGCTGAATATCCAGCTTTTTGAATATAGTGATTTAATTGGTTAGTTAAAACGTCTAATTTATCTTGTGTCACGTTTGGGACAAAGATAATAAACTTTTCATTATTATGAGAGAATATGTGGTCATCATCAAATAATTCATGAACAATACTAGAAACGGAATTTAATACTTCGGCTCTAGGTTCAGGATCTTGTGATGAATCCAGTAAACATATATCCTTGGTATCTAAGCAAATACATGATAATTTTCCTTCAAAACTTAATGGTAAAAGTTTTAAAAGTGATTTACAAGCAGTATTATCCTTAGTTTTTGGAGCTGGAATGATATTGTTACCAACGCCAAAAAGCAGCGTATAGACTTTTTGCTCACCATCTAAGGCTTTGCAGCGATAATGACTTAGTCGACATCCGAAGATAATTGCGGCTAAGCCGCATAACGCCGTGCATACCAGGTCTGAAGCTAACGCGTCACCAGTCTTAAAGATGAGGCATGCGAAGATGAAGGATATAGCAGCCATGATAGTTTCAGTGATAATGATAATCGGACGATCGATAAATAAAATCGGAGTGGCGACTAGCATTAGGATGAAAACTAAAGACGAAGTAGTCGGATGCAAGATAATTCCATCAGCTATGCCATATGCAAAAAATAGTATTTTTGCACACCCCACCAACTTAGGATTAATTTTGTTATGCTCTATCGATCTCTCGGAAAGGACCGCCAGGATGAAGACGCCAATAACCCCAATAAAATAAAGGGCTCGGCCAAACCTGAAAGTGTCGATGCTAAGAGATAGAAGATATAATATGGTGAGGCAGAAATAAAATGTGGTTGCAATAAGCGACAACATTTTAGTGTTTTGCTGCTCGATTTTCGATCTAATCGCCTTGTACTCTAGGATGCCAATGTCATTGGTCTCTAAAAAAATAAATATTAACTCTATCATGTAATCACCTCCTTTGTGATGATAGAATTTTCAGGTTTTTCAATATTAAGGATGATTAAGGAGTAACATGTTAACCACCTCCTAATATATTTTAGATCTCATATATAATTTATGCAGATATTAAGGTTCTGGTACTAAAACCATGCGCTATATTATAACATATATTTTTAGATTTAAAAGACTATTGTATATTAATTTTGTTTGAGAAAAGTGAGGTTAGGGTGAAAAATTGTGTAAATAATGATACCAAAGAGGGCGCCGGCGGTATCTAACAGGACGTCTTGGATTTCCCCACTGCGCCCGGCGATGAAGGTTTGGTGATATTCATCAGTAGCGGCATAGGTGGCGCAAAAAAATAGGGCACAAGAGATTGGCAAGTTTGAGAGGCGAAAGGCCCTAGCGGTCAAAAAGCCGAAAACAGCATATTCAAAAAAGTGGGCGAATTTACGAATAAGGATAATGGCGATTTTAGTCTCTGCTAAGTTGGGAGAAAAAATGCTGAGAAGATTAAGGAAAAAACCGCTTTGAGCATCGGATGAAGCGGCTTGAAAATGACTGAAACTAAAAATGAAGGCCATCATAAGGAGGACTGGACCCCAATTTTTCAATAAAAGAGAGACGGTTTTTAGATGCATGAAGCTATTTTAACACGAAAAAGGCTACTACTGGAGTAGCCTAAACTGTATCTAATGGAAGATACGCTAACATCTACATCTGCGGTTATGGTCACTTGTATTATAGAATGCACACTTATCAGCATACATTTTTTCTTCGGCGGCACCGATGAGATCTTTGATCATGAATTTTTGACCCCTTTCTTTAATGTCGAAGCCAGTAGCAACGTGGTACATCGCCTGATTAATTTCGGCAGTTAAACTGCTAAGCTTTGATTGAATTTCAGCTTCGGTCCCGTCTATGATGAAGATAGTGAATTCATCTCCACCAATTCTGAAAGTGAGTTCACGGCCAAAATACTGGGCAATCTTATCAGCGATGAAGATAAGCATGCGGTCGCCGGCGACATGACCAAATTGGTTGTTTAGTTCGTGTAATCCATTGACATCTAGATAAATACACGCCAAGGATTTATTGTAACTGTCTGGTAGTATTTTTATTGTCTCTTCGAAAGCATTTCGGTTATTCAATCTAGTCAACTGATCAATCTGGCTAAGCGTCTGTAGTTTGTGCTCATAGACGTAGCCACGACAGTGTAAGCAATGTACGATACTGCCAATAGTTGCACCAAAAATGCCATAGAGGATAGCGTTAATGATGTCAACGGCTTGTGCTGAACCGGTTTTATAAATCGAACAAAGCACTACAAAAATCACAGTGTAAATGATGGAAGTAGTGAATGTGCGAATTGGCCGATTGATAAAACAAAGTGGCAGCAGGATTAGCATAATGATGAATGTAACTGAATGCTGACCTCTGTTTAGAAAAACGCCAATGATGATGCCATAGCCGTAAAAAAGGAAAAGGTATCCATCAATCAGGAATGGAATTGAAACACTCGTTTTAAGTAGAGATTTTGCTAATGTCATTAGTGCAAATGCAATAATGACGCCAATTAAGTATAATGGCTGATTCTGTCGAATATCTTCAATGAAGACTGACAAAATAGCTAGACTGCCGACTATGGCAGTAGTTGCAGCGGCAACTAAAATTAACATTAGTCGGTTTATTTCAGTAATCTTATTCTGGATAGATGCGAATTCGTCTGGCTCGAGACGACAGGTTAGTAGGAACTTTTTAACTTTTTCGAGCATATAACCACCTCCCCCGGTTTTGAAAAAGTTTGTTTCTAGTTGTTTTAAAATGTGTGCGCAGATGTAGTAATGTGCAACGGGCGTTTAGCCACTATCTTATAATTATAACATATATTGCGAGTTTTTGAAAGACCCAGCTAGAAAATCAAGAGGGTGGGGTAAGGGGTGTGGCGGTAAAAGCGAAGCTCGAGCAAACCCTAGCGGGCGACACAACGCTTTTTTAGAAGCTAGGCAGAGAGATGTGAGGCCTTAGCGAGCGATACAACGTACAGAGAGCCCGTTGGACTTGCTGCTGGAGTCTGCAGGGTAGACATACGAGGAGGTATCCAGCATCAGATCGTAGGCGCTGTGGCTCGAGTGTACCGTAGAGGACCAATAGAAGCCGTATCCCTGAGAGTTGCGCGAGCTACTGCGCACGTAGCCGGAAAGAATGAGGTTTACCGGACTAGATCTTAGGGAGGAGGAATTATAGTTATTATAGAGAATTTGGAATTCACGGTTGCTATTTCCGCTAGTTGGCAGTCTCCAGCCTTTCGGACAGATGGAGACGGTAGTGTTTTGGACGTTAGTAGAGAGAGCATAGGTACCGGTGCCGGCAGTAGCAGTATACCAGCTATAGAAACCGCCATCACTGTCTACATAGGCATTTGAGGTGTCGTAAGAGTCGAAGCCAGAGATCGAGGAGGCTGGAATAGTATAGTTAGTGGTGACATCGGAATCGGCTGGTGTGAGAGTTTTTCCGGCAATTCTTAAGCTCTGGGTCATCCAGCATTTGCCATCAGCAAGTTTCGAGACGGTGTAGGTATTATTATCTCGGGTATCGGTGAGAGTTACGGTTGGGACGTAGTTAGGGTCGCCATGGTGGGAGCCGTTCGTATCGAGCTGGGTGGCAGTCTTATTTGGAGTGGTGTTAATGGCGCAGATTTCTGGGCGCATATCTTGCATGCTAGAAATAAGGAAGATGCCTTGGGCTTTTGGTGGGTTCGGATGCGCAACCGCAGTGAAGAGAATATCGGCTTTATAGCGACCAGAATCAAGAGTAGTATCAACCTTAGCGCCAAAGTGAACGGTAGTTTTTAACTCTGGAGTGGTAGGGAGAGTGGTGATGTCTTTAATCTTTTTAGCACTGGTTTTAGCTGGGACAGCTGAGAAATCAGTACTATTTAGAGAATAACCCCAAGCATTTTTTGCCATAGTAGTACTAGTAACGGAGCCGGTAAAGCTAGAGCTAATACGGTTAGTGGTGTCGCTGGGATTTAACTCGGATTTCATGAAGGTATCGGTATCCTTTGCGGAAAGGTAGAGTTCATAGCCTTTAAAAGCATTAGTGGAAACATCTACATCAACGGAACCAGAAGTAAAGGTGCCGGCAGGAGTTGGGAGAAGTTCGAGGCTAAGTTCTTCAGGGCTAGTGATAGCAATAACAGGGTTAATCTCGGTAGAGATTTTTGAAGTGAAAGATTCAGAGGCGTTAGATTTAATGATTGGAGCAAAAAGCGAGACGGCAGTGAAGCCAAAAAGGAGAAAGAGGGAGAAAATAGAGCTGGTCGAGAGGATAGAAAAATGTTTAGTTAGATTAGAATCGGTGTTTTTTAAATGAAGTTTCATTGTATTTTTAATTAAACCTGTTAGCCTTTGATGGGTATAGTATAGCATAAACGGATTGAAAAGTCGAAAATTATAATAATGTAGTGGTATAATTTAATTAAATAAGGCTTAAGACTAAGCAGGAAGGATTTTATGGGAGGACTTTTTGCCATTATAGCGATTTACGTAGCAATCGTGGCGATTTTAGGGATTAGAATTATTAACCAATACGAACGAGGAGTGGTGCAGCGGCTGGGAAAATTTAGAAAAACTTTAGGGCCAGGTCTGCATATTATAATTCCCTATATTGATAAGATCAGTAAAGTTGATGTGCGGACGACGCCGATGGATGTGCCAAAGCAGGAAGTGATTACGAAAGATAACGTGACGGTGAATGTCGACGCAGTGGTTTATTTTAGAGTGATTGATGCAAAGAAAGCGGTGTTTGAGACGACAAATTATGCCTATGCGACTTCAACTTTTGCGCAAACAGCATTAAGGGATGTAACCGGTAATTTTGATTTAGATGAGTTGTTATCGAAGCGAGACAAAATTTCGAGCCAAATTAAAGAGATTGTTGACACGCAGACTGATAAGTGGGGGATCGATATTGAAAGCGTGAAATTGCAAAACATCGAGTTGCCGGCAGATATGAAGCGCGCAATGGCTAAACAGGCGGAGGCGGAGCGTGAGCGCCGAGCGGCGATTATTTCGGCGGAAGGCGAAAAGGCTTCTTCGACGGCAATTGCGGAGGCAGCAAACTTACTGGCGAAAACTCCAGGCGGTCTAAGTGTGCGAACCCTGCAGACATTAGAAAAAATCAGCACAGATCCATCGCAAAAAACAGTGATTTTGTTGCCAACTGATCTTAGTGATGGACTTAAGGGGCTGGTTAGATAGATAGGGTATTTGCGCTGCCTTTAACGGTTATTCTTATGCCAATAACACCAAATTCTTGTTGTTTCTCTTTCGTGTAAAATTCGCTGAGAATGCCAAGTAGTTCATCTTTTGTCATTGTTTTATCAGCTAAGATTTCAATTGGAAAATCCTTAAATAAATCTTCAAAAGATTGATAGCGTATCAATCCTACAACTTTGGCCTTAAATTTTTCTGTTTCAGATTTAAAAAATTCTATCTCATCTCCAAGTTTAATCCTCTGGCGTTTTTCATCATAAAGACGAAGCTCAATTCGTTTAGTTCCATCTTTTATAAAGTCATAGTATTTTGGTTGTAAGTTCATTTCATGCAAATTCATATGTTTATTATATCGCAGGCCATAAATAAGTTGCTCAATAAACTTAAATCCACCATGTGATTCCATGGTGGATTTGACTAAAATTTCAACTGGCTGGACAATCTTGGACTTAATTCGCAACCCAAATAATTGCAGCGCGATCCAGAAAAACCTTAATTTAGGACTGGCGAAAATGGTACTTGAATGACATAATTTATTACCCAAATAGCAACAATATAAACAGCAATCTAGCAGGCTAAAAGATGGATTTTAGAAGGATACTGGCCTTGAAGAAATGACTCTGCCCGCCCTGCTTTTGTCTCGTAGATATACTTTGAATTTTATTCTCGAACTATTTTCAATAGAATTCTTTTCACTAAGATTAGAAGCTCCCTCTAATCCAACTACACGTATCCCTATCACACCCTTGCTATTATGATTATCCTTTGACAATTTTGCAGTAACAATAGCTAGGTCAAACTCTATCCCGTTATCTCCTACAATATATTCAGTGGTGTCGCTACCTTTATTATTGGTCACAGCGCTATCTATTTGCTCTAGTGTTTTCTTGATAAATTCTTCTATTTCCATATTTTTATAATAGCAAAAAAGATCGACAATGTTAGGTAACATTGAGGTGAAAAAACGAGCAATAATCGAGATCCACAAAATAATAATATTCTAACACAAGAGTCGGCTACCGACACCAGCAGTCAAGATACTAAAGTATCATATGACCCAAACGGTGAAAGATATATCAGAAACCACCGATGAAGAATAGCCACCGTATAGCAACAAGATGTTTATTAAAAGCACTGTGAACGTATCACCTAGCTAAATAATCGCCAACATTAAAAACGGCGATTATTTTATGTCCAACAAGTCAACAAAAAGTCGTTAGCAAAACAGAGGTAAAATAAAATAGAAAAAATGTTAACCCAACAAACTATTTTTGGTCTTTTTTATTGCGAATTGCGGTATTCACATAGCCACGCTTTGCTATCGCTTCATCAAAAGTTTTATCTATATATAACCAAGCCAACCCATAAAAAATAAATTCATAGTCAAGCTACGCAACACCACGCCCCCATTTTGCCAATATAGAAACAGTTAATCAGGAAGAAAAAGCTACACTAAGTTAATATTTTATATGTTTTGCGGTCTTTCATAAAATGATATCCTTGCTTTTTAGTATCTTAAAGTGCTATCAATTAAAACGACATCGCAAGGGTGCCTAAAGCCATATCACAAAGTCGGCGTCGCTGAATTGTTTATGCGATGTTGTCTTTACCCGACGACCACTAAAATTATAATCGAATTTGCGTATAGATTTAGGCGATTAAGTTATACCATAAACAATTTGCAAATAAAGCAGCTATAAGTTAGAATGATTCTAATGCTACTATTTAGAAGATAGCTAGTCGGTTTTTAATTTTTTGTTCTGATTAGTATGCGAGTAAAAAGTGCTTGAGAGACGCTTTTGGTTAAGGACTTTACTATCGTTATATTGCACGATTGAAAAAATGTGATATAATCAAAACTAACGATTATAATCGTTGAACATTTCCGTGTATTTCTTATGTTGGCAAAACATATCAGTTTGTCGCATATGTGTGGCTCTTCTGGAGCGCGACAGGTTGTTATGTTGTTTATATACATACTTATCATTCTAGGGAAGGACGGTGATCGTTATGAAAAAACTTATTGACATTAAGCGTACGCCTTACGATGTGAATGTTGCTGTGGCTGGTAACTGCGGTGGAGCCGGATGCGGCTCTGGTTGTGGTGGAGGCTGCGGCGGTAGCGGTGGCTCTTGCGGTGGCGGCTCTGGTTGTAACTCAGGCGGCGGCGGAGGCTGCGGCGGCGGAAAGTAATTCCGCCACTCACCAAACATAAGACATACAAGAATGTTTGGCTCACACATGTCAAACCTTCACTCCCGGCTCGGAACCTAAGTTCCGGGCCTCTTTCTTGCCTAAACTCTGTAAAAATGTTATAATATAATGGAGAATTATCTCTGGGACCTTAAAAACTTTAGTCTTTAGAAAGGAGGGTGTTTTAGATGGACATCAATTTTATTCCAATCCTAGTGGTTCCAGCGGTTCCATATAAAGGAGGGGTAAGATTCCTCCACCGCGAGAATCAGATTGATATCGGCCATGATATGGCTGATGAAGTTTGGAAGATCTTGAGTTTTTGCAATGGGTATACGAAAGTTTCTTCTATTATTAAGTCTTCAGGCTTACCTAAAGATGATGTAATAGAAATCCTCGTCGAACTAGAAGACATGGAGCTTATCGTTGATTCAAGGTATCAGTTCATGCATTTTCACCGTATTAGTAACTACCCGTCCGCCATCAACTCGGATCTTACCCAAGATGAAGTCGAAGCCTACACTAAAAGTGAAAGATTACCGGTTAAGTCAGGTGAGGTCATCCAGTTTGATTACGACACATCTTCGACGCTATTCTCAATCAGGAAAAATCGACGCTCTTGTCGCTCTTTTTCAGAGAGGAGGATGACGATCAAACAAATCGGTAGCATTTGCCACTTTGCCTACTCGATCCCTGATCATTCAGTGCCGAGTGGCGGGGCGCTCTATCCGCTTAGAATTTATGTGCTAATCGAGAGTCCGCAAGATGGGCTTGAACCTGGTTACTATGAGTATGACGCCGAGCAAAATCGTCTTATCCGCTTTAGTGATGAGGTCGATGTCGAGCAATTGAAATACTGTTGTAACCAAGAAGAAATGCCTTTTGGCTCCTCTGTACAAATCGTCATTGCGGCAGATCTCGAGCGTCAGTCATACAAGTATGCCAATCGTGGCTATCGTTTGACACTAATCGAAGCAGGTCACGTCGCCGAAAACATTAGTCTCTATTGTGCTGAACAAGGTCTCGGTGCTTGCGAAATGGGTGGCGTTCAGGATGGGCCTTTGAAACAAGAGCTTGAGCTTTCTGGTAGTATTTGGCCTATACTTGCAATTCCAGTTGGCCACCCAGTAGACTTCGAGACAGAGCAGTTCAATAAGATTCGTTTCGTCGAAGAGCGTGTGGGTATGATCCATCCAGTTAAAGGCGTGTGGGCGCGCGTTTTTGATGGTGATGGTTCATTCTTCGGAGCTACAACTACTTATCTTGATGCAAATGGTAATATTCAATATGCCGGAGCGACCAGCCCGTCTTATGCGGACGCCGTTTTTAAGGCAACTATTGAAGGTTACGAACGCTACCAATCTAGTCGGGTACGAGTGGACTTCCGAGGCTCAGCAAATCAAGTGCCAGGTAAATGGCTTGATCCTAGAGCGTATTTTCCGCTCACGGAAGAACAAGCTAAAAAATGTGGAGTAAAATTCTTCACGAAAGATCTTGTTATCAATTGGACATTGGGGGCTAATTATGACGGCTCTGAAATTTACGTTCCGTCTGATTTAGTTTACTACGGCCAGAAAGATGACGAAAACTGCATCTACTATGGCAATTCGTCTGGCATTGCGGCTCATTTTGACTTTAATGAATCCAAGAGGCGAGCCATAGTTGAACTGATTGAACGCGACGCTATTATGCGCAACTGGTTTTCTCAGGAATCTCCGTATCGAGTCGATAAAAGGATTCTCCCCATTCATGTCAGAAAGCGCGTTGCTCATTGGACAAGACAGAATCGCCAATTGATCGTTCTTCAAATTCCAAGTGATTTCGGAATGGTTTTTGAGACGGTAATTGTTGGCGATGAATATCCATGTTTCGTAAGTGGAGCGGCGGCTACTATTGATAAAAAATCCGTAGATGACGCGATCATAAAGTCTATACAAGAAGCGGAATATAATCTTCTGTTAGCTCTCCGCTATCCAGACATGACATCAATAGATCCGTTTAGTGTTTCTACGCCAGCAGACCACGGAAAGGTCTACTACTTCAAAGAAAATGCCGATAAGTTACGTTGGCTATGGGCTGAGGCTATGCCAGAAGGTCATATCCGAGAAAGCACTGCAATCGCCGACTCCGATTTGTTCTGTAATGGACAATTGAGGCTCGTGACGGTTAACCTATCAGATGGAAAGTCTGACCTGAAGGTCGTCCGCGTATTTAGCCCCTGGCTTGTGCCCATCAACTTTGGATTCGATTCTGCACATTATACGCACCCAATCATTCAGCATTCAGTTGGTGTCAATCCTGACGCCATGAGAATGCCACACTACTTCGCCTAAGGGCTAGGGTTCAACAAAAAGCACGGGTTTATATCCGTGCTTTTTCATTTACAAAATAATCTTGAACTCCGCGTATCTATCAGCAAACGCATCTTCGATTCTTTTATTAGTTTTCTCAAGATATTTCTTGACAAGATAATAACCTAGAGAGTAGCCAGACCAACGTGGTAACTTGTCGTTGCCATTAAAGAATATGGTATCGTAATCGTAGTAATTGGAATCTAATTGATCGCGAAGCTCTTCAAGAATCTTTTTATTCTCATCGTCTGTTCGTTCAAGAATTGTTTTAATAAAGACTGTTTTTTCTTCTCGGTCTTTGATAAACTCAGCTTCTAGATAAGTTGCAATGCCCTCGCTAATCATGCCATCGAACAATGCAATAATCCACTCGTCATTCTTGCCCCAGCGAGCGGCATGACAAAGCTCATGAGCTACCATTTCAGAAATCAAGTCCTCAGTTGCTTTTTCCTCATTGATAGCAAATTCAATAAAGTCAGAAGTCCTAGTGTGTCCGCCAACCCCGTCTTCTGGGATGATAATATCATACAAACGGTTGGTTATTAACAAATCGATATCCCAATTGACTTTAAGTTTTGGAAATACGTATTCTTCGGCAGCTTTTATGGCATCCATAATCATCTCTCTACTGCCAGAAAGATTGCCATTAGCTTCTGTGAGTAATATATTTACCTTATTCATATGTTTATTATATCGCAGGCCATAAATAAGTTGCTTAATAAACTTAAAACCACCATATGATCCTATGGTGGATTTGACTAAAATCTCAACTGGCTGGCGTAAAAATACGACAATTGAACCTTGCGACGATAAGAAGCCTTACTCGCTCATAAAGGTTTATGAATACATAAAAGCCGACTTGCCAAAAACACAAAGACAACTAGAGAATATAAATAAACCAAATACGATATTTACCCTAAAGCTTATTTAGTTTTGCTAGATATTTTTATTGCTTCTTTTATTGCCGACAACTCTTTAGTAATCTTCTGAAGACCAGTAGTTAGAGGCGAATGGTCTGCGATGATTCTACCGCCAGTAGTTCTTAAGTCAACAGTTTGTTTACAGGAATAATAATTGTTATCCTCATCACAAAAAGAGATTGTGACTTCAACGGGCTTTCCGTTGCCTATATCATCAGACTCATAATGACAAAGAAAAAGGTATTTTTCATCACCCACAATTTGGGAAATTTTTAAGGTAGACAAGCTATCTTTTAGGGAGCTAAATAGTTCAGAGTTCTTCTTGGAACAAGAGACTTCAAAGGTTACGTCTCTTGCAGTATTACTACTCACATTACGAATATAAATATCAGCAATATAGCCACCAAGTGGAGAAAATAACAAATCTATTTTAGGCTTCTTTGAATCTCTAATAACTTGTTTAGTTATCATATTAGACACTATAACCGCAATGCATGATATCATAGCAATTACAGCACTTATTATTGATACTACATCTCCAACCGACATACCGAAATTATATCATATCCTCCCTTTAAAATGATATAATATAATCTAATACGAGCGACACTCAAGACCAGCCAAAGAACGATGAAATGCCAAGCCAAGAATCACCGCAAGACACTTCTAATCAAGACCTTAGGGTGGTTGTAGATAATAACGGCGAAAAATATATCAGAGCTGGAGAAGCTGAAGAGGCTACCGAATAGCCCCCCTATAGCACCCGCTGGATTTCTAGAACAAACCGTAAACGCACAAGTAGCCTAAATTTTCGCAAGCCTCAAAAATAGGCTTTTTGTCATTGCCCAACAAGACAACAAAAATTAGAATTAAAAACAGAGGTAGCGTAATGTTGGTAAAAATCACCAAACCAACAAACTATTTTGTATCAACTTCATTGCGAATATTAGTGTTGACATAGCCACGCTTTGCCATTGCTTCGTCAAAAGTCTTATCCATATACATCAAATCGCCAATCCAGCCGAACGTTAACAAATTACAAGATATACTACGCAAAATAATGCCTTTTGTGTTACCGATATAAAACCTATTTATTGGGAAGAAAAAACTACACCAAGTCAATATTTTGTATGTTTTGCGGTCTTTCATTATAGTTCAGCTATTTTCTTAAGGGTTAGTTGTGGAGAGTCAACAATTTGGACGCTTTCATCTTCGCTAATAGTTACTTCAACTTCTTTTTTAGCCTTGCCATTTAAATCATCTTTTCCAGCGGTTAGTAGATAAGATTTACCCTTAACATAATCAAGCGTTTCGGGGCAGTCTTTGTTGTCACTATCAATTTTTATTTGGTCTTTTACGATGGAGAAACTAGCCATTTTCTCATAAGTTGTATTTACCTTATACTTACCACTAGGCAATTTATAAAGATATTTACTAGCTGGAGCATTACTATTTGCATTCAAAATAACTTCCCTGCCGTATTCTCCGGTAGTTTGACCAACTATTGTATAGGAAGTAAAAAACAGTTTCTTCTTTTGAAGAATTAATCGAACTTGAAGTGTCCTGCTTGTCTTTGTCTGTAATGCTGTTTATTACAGCCGACCCGACAAGCAAAACCGCAAACACAATTGCGTAAAACTTCCAATTTTTATAGAATTCTTTTAACTCTTTCATTTTATCCCTTTCTTGATTATTTCTATTCAGTGTTATAAACAAAAAACGACACCACAAAGGCAAATTAGAATATCATCAAGAGGCAATGATTCAAAATAAAGCCATCATCGCTAAATTAGAACGAGAATTAGCTAAGCTTAGTAGCAGTTTACCGACTCATAAAGAATTTGTTGAACTTGTTAATTCTTATCTAGAAACTATACTTTCAACCACCTATATTATTGAAGAGGATATGATATACGATAAGCCAGTATTGAATATCCGAGCTGGCGACAATGCTGTACCTGTTATAAAGCTAAATCCACCATATAATTCTATGGTGGATTTGACTAAAATCTCAACTGGCTGGGGATGAGGGATTCGAACCCCCGCATGTCGGGACCAGAACCCGATGCCTTACCGCTTGGCTAATCCCCAAGGTGCAAATATATAAAATGTATTTGTGATTTTTATCATACCATAAACGCCTCAAAAAATAAAGCCTTTAACTTAACCTGAAAATAGATTATACTTATGTTAATATGATGGGCAATTTCTCAGAAAAATTATTTCACCGATTAGAAAATATTGAGGATGTTGAAGAATTTTATGCGGCGATTGACCGCAAGCACTTGAATAAATCGCTTTCGCCAGAGCGACCTTATACTTATTGGACGATTGAGCTATACGATAAAGCTAATGGTATTCGTGGTGGCGGAGGGCTAGGAGTTTTAGCGGCAGACACAAGGCGAGTGGCGGAGCGTCAACAGGTGCCACTAACTTTAATTACGCCTTTCTATCCATCTGAGCCACACCAAACCTACACGAATTTTGAAAATGGCGCATATCATGAAGCGGTTTCCTATGCTCAATATGGTTTTAAATTTATTGATACCGTGAACATTCGTGCTTGCGGGCAGATTTGTACGCTAGATGTAGTAGAAAAGCAACTTGGATCAACTCGGATTCTTTGTATTACAGAACCAAATTTTGGTGAGCTATATTCTGGCGAGTCGGGTGGAGACCATCGCCTGTATCAGGAGGTTTCACTTGGGTTTGGTGGCTATCAGGCATTGAAATTAGTGGGGCTTAAACCAGCAATTATGCAGCTAAATGAGGTGGCAACTTTCTTTGCAGCACTAGCGCGGCTCGACGAGTTAGCCTCAAATGGTATGGATGTTTATGAAGCGATTGTGTACACAAGAAAACATACGCTTTATACGAACCATACTTTAGTGCAGGCAGCTGAAGCGGAGTTCTCATATGAGCAATTCGAACGCTATGTTTTTCCGAACCTAAAATCACGGGCGGTTAAAAAATGGCTTTCGGATAAGTTTGGAAATGGTCGAATTCGATTATCGACAGTGACGATTGAGATTGCGGAGTTAAGAAGTGGGGTGTCAAAGTTGCATGCACGAGTGGCTAACTATCATGATTTAGCTGGCAACAAGGTTAAATTTAAAGCGATCACAAATGGGATTGATATTCCAACTTGGACTTTGCCGGAAATCGTCAGCTATTTGAAGAATAAAAACATTTTAGATAAGTTTGATTTACCGAGTGAAAATTATTTAGATAATATCGACCAAATTGATGCAAAAGAGATTTTAGAATTAAAAAAGTTGGGGCGAGTGGAGCTGAATCGGGTTCTATCTCGAAGAGTTAATCAGTATGGTCAACATCCGGTGGTCGAAGACGACGCCTTAGTGTTTGATTTTAAACGGCGTTTTGTGGATTATAAGAGGCCTTGGCTGCCAATGACGAATCCGGAGCGCTTAGCGGAAATTTTGGAGAAATATAATATTCACTATTTTTTGGCGGGGCGAGTACATGAAGGCGACCATGTGATGGCAGAAAAACTAAGGGCGCTGTTAAAAACGGTGGATGAAAACCCAATTTTAAGAAAAAGGGTACATTATTTGCCGGACTATGACGAGGAGCTGGGGCGGGCACTTTCGATTGGTTCCAATGTTTCAATCAATACACCGATTGTGGGGCTGGAGGCTTGTGGTACAAGCTGGATGAAGGATATCGTGAACTTAGGTATTTTAATTTCTACGCACGATGGCGGGGTAGCCGACTGTTCGAGCGATAGTTATCTTTCCGTGTGTGGTAAAAACGAGGCGGAAGAGGTTGAATCGCTCTATCAACGCATGGAAGAGGCAGCAAGAGCATGGCGGAATGATTTTGATTTAGAAATGACGATAAAAACAGAACTCAAAAACTATCTGCCGGTGATTTCTGGCTCGAGAATGCTACGCGACTATCTTGATTATCTATTCTAAATATAGTGGTTTATCTGATGGCAATAGCGTAATGTGGTAGCGGATGATTCTGATAGCAATAGCGTAATGCGGTGGCGGATGATTTGAATTTCTATGCGAAAGCGGTAAAATAGAAGAAAGCTAGTCAAGCAAAAAAAGAGGAGGAAGATGTCAGTAATTAAATGTCCAAAATGTGGTGAAGCCTTCAAGATTGATGAAAATAGTTACGCGGAAATTGTGCGACAGGTGCGAGATGCGGAATTTAATGCGGATATTGAGCAGAAAATTCATGATGCAACGGCAGTTTTAACTGCACAATCGAGTGCGGAGCTGTTGAAGGTGAAAACTACGAAAGAAAAAGAGCTGGCGGAACTAAAGACCGTAAAAGAAAAGGAGTTAGCGGAGCTAAAAGTTGCGCAGGAAAAGGAGTTGGCGGAATTAAAAACTAAGTTGGCGGCTTTTGAGTCTGAGCGAAAAATGGCGAATGCTAATTTTGAAGCGGAGAAAAACTTGGCGGTGTCTGAAGCAGTGACTAAGGTTGAAAAAGAGCGAGACAGTCTTAAAAATAAATTGGAATTAGCTGAAGCGGAAAGTCATTCAAAAATAATCATGACAGAGGAGCGCTATAAAGGCATGATTAAATTGAGGGAGGAAGAGATTGCGCAGCTGAAAGATTTTAAGGCTAAACAGTCGACAAAAATGGTTGGCGAGAGTTTGGAACAGTATTGTCATGATGAGTTTGATAAAATTCGCGCGACGGCTTTTCCAGCGGCTTATTTTGAAAAAGATAATGATGCAAAAACTGGTTCAAAGGGAGATTTTATTTTTCGGGAAACTGAGGCGGATGGGACTGAGGTGGTGTCGATTATGTTTGAAATGAAAAATGAGATGGATACGACTGCAACGAAACATAAAAATGAGGATTTTTTCCGAGAACTAGATAAAGATCGCAGAGAAAAGGGGTGTGAATATGCGGTTTTGGTGACGATGCTGGAGGCCGACTCAGAGCTTTATAATACAGGTATTGTTGATGTGTCTCATCGTTATCCGAAAATGTATGTGATTCGCCCACAATTCTTTATCCCAATGATTACTTTACTGAGGAATGCGGCGCTTAATTCCCTGGCTGCGAAACGCGAGCTGATTTTAGCAAAAAATCAGAACATTGATATTACGCATTTTGAAGAAAAAATCGAAGCCTTTAAGGATGGGTTTGCTAGAAATTATCAACTAGCTTCGAAAAAATTTGCGACGGCGATCGAGGAGATTGATAAAACAATCGACCATTTACAAAAAACTAAGAACGCACTGCTTAGCTCGGAGAATAATCTGAGACTTGCAAATAATAAGGCTGATACTTTAACGATTAAAAATCTGACTGCTGGAAATCCTACTATGCAAGCAAAGTTTTTAGAGCTAGAAAAAACGGACGACTAGAACACCAATGGTTAAATAAAAAACGGGCGAGGCCCGTTTTTTGGTAATTTCAATTACTTTAGGTTAATTGCTGTAGATTTTTTAGAATTATTGTTCGTTCCAGCGAGCGATGGCGTCTTTGATAACTTTTTTAGCTTCGTCGACACCTTCGAAAGCCTTAACTTCGGTAGTACCTGGTTTTTTCAGGTCTTTGTAGTGATCAAAGTGGAATTTAATTTGATCGAGGAGGCGCTTTGGTAGATCTTCAAGAGTTTTATAAGCGTCGCCATTGTTGCGATCGTCAGCTGGAACCACGATAATTTTATCGTCAACTTCGTCACTGTCGATAAACTTCATAACGCCGAGAATGCGAGCCTTGGTATAAATGCCGGTAGTAAGTGGCTGGTCGGTAATCATTAGGACATCTAATTCATCACCATCTTCGTCGATCGTTTGTGGAATAAAACCATAATTGCAAGGCTTAGCGAAAGCGATTGGTTCAACGCGATCAAGCATGAAACAAGCGTTTTTACGATCCCATTCAATTTTATGATTCGAGCCGGTTGGAATTTCAATTACAACGTTCACTTCCCCATTTTCATAATCACCTGGATTCAAAATTTTATTAAAATCTGCCATGTAGACTCCTTTTCTGTTAATAATACTTATTATAACATATTTTCAACGCAACATTAGGCCGGGTCTTCTGAAAAATAAAACTTTTGGCTACCAAGTTCCTTTGGCAGATAGGAGGTCGGCTGATGATATCCGGACTCCCATTTATAGCCTTTACCGAAACCAAGATCGGCCATTAGTTTCGTGGGAGCATTGCGAATTTCAAGTGGCACGGGCAGGTGCATTGACTCATGTGCTGCCTTTTTTGCACGCAGTAATGCATCGTAGCTGCTGCGATCCTTTTTTGATTTTGCTAGTGCGCAAACGACATGTGCGAGAATAATTTGACTTTCCGGCATGCCAATTCGTTCAACGGCAGCAAAGGCGGAAACAGCTAGGTTTAGACCGCCATTGCCAGCTAATCCAATATCTTCGGAGGCAAAAATCACCATGCGACGAGCAATGAATTTTGGGTCTTCGCCAGCTTCGAGCATGCGAGCAAGATAGTAGAGTGAGGCGTCAACATCCGAGCCACGCATGGATTTAATGAAGGCAGAAATGTTATCATAGTGTTTATCTCCAGATTTATCGTAGCCAGGGATTTTGCGGCCGGCAGCAGATTTTACGGTATTTTCATCAACTTTATCGGATAGGCTGAGGGCCAATTCGAGATTGCCGAGAGCGCTGCGAGCATCGCCGCCGGATAATTCGGCTAGATAATCGAGTGCGGAATCGGAAACTCGATCCAGCGCCTTTTCGGCTTTTAATGCACGTTTTAGAACTTTTAAAATATCGGCTTTTTGAAGCAGGTTGACAATAACGACGCGAGAGCGGGAGAGGAGTGGTGAGATTACTTCAAAACTAGGATTTTCAGTGGTGGCACCAATCAAAGTAATAAGTCCAGATTCGACGTGTGGTAAGAAAGCATCTTGCTGTGCTTTATTAAAGCGATGGATTTCATCGACAAATAAGACGGTACGAATTTTTAGATTCCAGTTTTGCTTGGCGCGCTCGGTCACCATTTCAATATCTTTTTTGCCGGCAGTGACGGCGGAAAGTTCAATAAAGTCGGCATGATACTCTTTAGCGAGAATGCGTGCGAGAGTAGTTTTGCCGGTACCGGGGGGACCCCAGAAAATTAAATTAACGGGCTCGCCGGTTTTAGCAATTTTAGTAAGGATTTTTCCCTCACCAACAATCTCGTCTTGACCAATGACCTCGTCAAGAGTTGTGGGTCGCATGCGCTCGGCTAGTGGGATTCGATTTCCTTCCATATTAAACTTATTATAACATTTTTTGGAAGTTTTAGTGGGCAGTGGCTAATCGACCAAGAAAGGACTCGGCCTCTTTTTCTGGCATAAGAAAAACTTGATGAGTTTCATCATACCAGGTAGGGCTGATGCGAGTATTTAATAATTTACCAGACTTGAAATAGTGGGTTAAGATAAGGCCACGCCTAGTGCCTGGCCAATAAGTTTGGTCAAAGAAGAGATTGCCGAGACCATAATAAATGGGTTTTTCGAGGTAATACTCAAAAGTTTGAGGATGGTGAGCCTGAGTGCCAACGACAAGGTCGGCCCCAAAATCGATGAGTTGACGAAAGAATTCGGTTTGACCTTTGATGGGTTTATCGCAGGTTGGCATTTCGGTGTAACCATCGGGATAGCTATAACACTCGCTGAATTGAACGTCGACAATTGCAAAATCGCCACGGTCTTTAGCGTGTTTAATATCTGCTTTGGCTTTTTCAACCGTAAAGCCATTGGCGCCTGGTTGATTACCGTTTGCGAGTTCGCCATTAGCTTTAGTGGAGGTGGAGTGATTGTAGGCTAAAAGTGTAAGATTGGTTTGCTTTTGTTTGATAATAAGGGGCTCGGCGGCTTTAGTCTCATTTTCGCCACCGCCAACGGTTTTTATGCCGAGTTCGTGATATTTTTGAATGGTTTTAAGGTTGTTCTTTGCCCCATAATTATTATTGTGATTGCCAGTTAATTCAATAATATCGGTACCGACAGCAGTGATAGTATCGAGAGTGCGCCAATCGGCACAGAGGCTCATAGTGTTGCGTGAGCCTTGGCAGTTGTCAGCAAAAGAAACTTCATTCGAGAGATGGGTGAGGTCTTTTTTGCTGAGAAAATCTTTAATGCGATCAGCAAAATAGGAGCCGCGTCCAGCAGCTGCGCCGTTCAAGGTGTTTGTGAGATTGCGGGTAAGGGCAGTGACACCGGTTTGAGCAAAAGATAAAATCGTGTTAACTTGATGGCTAGCAGAAAAATCCTCGAATGCCTTTAATAGTATGTGTTGCTTGGCCTCTGTTGCGGTCGCAGGGTCATCAGAAATGGCACTAATCTGACGATATTTAGCACCAGCTTTAAAATCGTCAAAATAATAGTTCCCGTCGATCGATACGACGCGAGTTTTAGGCGTTAGATTGTTTAAACTGACCCATTTTATATTATCGGTTTGACTTTCATTGATAGTGAGGTTGAGTTGATCACTGTAAAAATCGACCGTCGGCAACCAAATGTCGCTAGTTACGGAATGATCGGACTCGGTTGCGGTTAAGGTAGTAGTCGCGGAAAAAGTAATAGAATGGCTTGGTCGATAGGTATTAGATGATTGTGCTAAATTGACGGCTTGTTTAAGTTTGGACTTTTCGGTTTCGGTAAGAGACTGATCGTAAGTAATGGTCGCCTTTATGGAGTTGTGGGATTTTTTAAAATAAAGTTGCATAAAAGTGAGGCTTGCGGAAATCAAGCAGAGACTAAAAAGTAAAATGAGGTGAGAACGTCGAAAAGGTAAAAGAGATGAATGTGGTGAATGAAGCGATCGAAATATATGACGATCGGACATCTAGCTAATCTCCTTGATAATGCGAACGGCAAAACCGCCGCCTGGCGCCATCCAAAGGTCGAGATAGTCAGATTTGGTGATTTTGCGAGTTTCGATGATGATGTCGAGCTGATTGTCGCGATAATGAGCAGTATCGGAGTCACGATAGATTTCGGCGGTGTACTGAGTTGACTCATCGAGAAAATCTAAGTTAAGGCGAACGCGATGAGCCTCTTCGTTGGTAACACCGCCAATATACCAGTCTTCGGAAGCGCGATCTTTTCTAGCAACAACATAGTACTCGCCAATTTTACCAAGCAGAGGCACTGTTAATTCCCAGTTAACTGGCACGTGTCTAATGAATTCGTAAGCGGCTGGATTGACCTCTTCATAGAAACGAGGACGGTCTGCGGCCATTTGCATACTGGAAAAAATCGTGACGAAATAGGCAAGCTGGCGTGCGAGGGTGGAGGCAAGGCGCTTAGCAACATTTGAAACGTCAAAAATACCACTAGTGTAATCCATGCCACCAGCTAATAGCCGAGTAAAAGGTAGAATGGTGGCGTGAGATGGGCTGATGGCGCCGCCCTCGTATTCTTGCCCGCGCGCACCCTCGCGAGTAAGTAGATTTGGCCAGGTGCGTTCGATGCCAGTACCTTTAATTGGCTCGTGGATATCAAGACAGATGTGATATTTAGCGGCTAGCTCAACGGATTTTTGATAATGGCGGACGCCGGCTTGAGAATGATGGAATTCTTTACGGCCTTGGATGGTCATCATGGAGCCAGCATAGCCGGTTTTTAGATAGTTAATGCCATGTTCGACATAAAAACGATAAGCATCTTCCATTTGGCGTTCGTAATTATCGATAAAGCCAACGGTTTCGTTATGACCGATTAAATTAACGCCAATCGAGCGAGCGTGGTTGGCTACCACGGTTAAATCCAGATCATCGACTGGCTTAGTGAAGTTGGTGATTGCACCATTTTGGAGCCAATCCCCTTCCCAACCATCATTCCAGCCCTCCATTAAAACTGCGTCGAGGTCGAGCCGTTTTGCGGCATCGAGGTATTCTATGGCATGTTCGGTGCTGGCACCATGACGTTCGCCTTGCGCCCAGGTCCATTCACCAACAAACATGGCCCACCAAATCCCCAAAAATTTAATTGGCTTGACCCATGAAAAATCTTGTTTTGGGGGGTCGTTTAGGTTAAGTACGATGCGGTTAGTGATTAGTTCTATTGGAGAATCGGCAATCATAATGACGCGCCAAGGTGTATTGAATGGCAAATCAACGTAGGCGCGCATACCGTCGGATAAAGGAGTGATGTCTGACTGGAGACCATTTTTAGAGTTAAGTTTTAGGGTCATTGAGCCATAATCATAAAGGGCTGCTTCGTGGATGCTGATCGTGTGTCCGAGTGGAGTTTCGATGGTTAAGGGTGTGTGGACGGAGCTGGCGAGGGCATAGACTGGGCGTTTCTCGTAGTTATATTCGTAGCGGTCAGGCTGGTAGGCAGGAATGCGCCAAGCACTAGAATTAGCATCAACATTGAATTCGGTGAGCTCATCAGAAATAATTAGACGCTGAAAACGCGGTTGAGGCGGAATCTCATAGCGAAAGGCAACGCCATCGTCAAAAACACGAAAACGCACGGTGATTAAGCGACCATTGTTAGTAGTTTCGGCTAGGTAAAAGGCAGCTTCATGATAGCAGTTTCTAATGACGCGTTGCTCCCCAACTATAGTGGTCCAGGCTTCGTCAAACTGCTTTTCTTGGGTGCGCACTAGCATGAAGCCTTGGTTGAGTGGCCGTTCACCCTGTAGATTAAGGCCAAGTCGAGATTCACGCAAAATAATTTTATCGTCTTTTTTGACGAAATAAGTAATTTCACCAAGTTTAATTTTAACGAGACATTTAATTCGACCATTAGGCGAGCTAATGGTCTGCTCGTGATCGAGCTTTGGATGGCTGCGAAATAAATGCGCCAAAAAACTCACGGTTTATATTTCCTCTGCAGTGATGATTAAACGATGTGAATAATCTTGATCCTTTAATGGAGTACCATAGCAGGTCATAATAACGACTGTGTTTTTTCTGGTTTCGCTCACAACCTCGTTCATATTGATGAAAGCTTTTTCGAGGATTTCGCGTTTTTTGACGAGATATTTTTTGTGGTCAAAAGTAAAAACGGTTTCGGTGTCAAGATTTTTAAGGTTTTCAAAAACAGTACTACTGTGTCCAATAATGACGGATTTGTGGTTGGTCGGGCGATAAACGCCGGCGGCAGTTTCGGGTGCAATGAGTTGGTTGCCAGTACGTTCGATGTCGCGAACACGAGCAACTAAGCCGATAGACGGAATGAATAGTCGTTCTTGTGAACTAGCATCAGCAGTTTTTGGCGTAAAACAGTAGGCGATGAAGCCTGCTGTGATTGTGAAATATAAGACGCCGGCAAAAATAGTAAATTTTGCTCGAGGCAGTCTAAAGCTCTTCGAACCTTCCCTTTTCATGTTGAAATAATTATAGCACGAGCGGAATGAAAAAGGTAGTGGTTTTAGGGCTTGATTTTTATGGAAAAGATGGAATTTTAGTGTTGATGCGGGGAGACTTGACTGAAAATACCGTACAGTGATTTGACTAAATGCGGACGGCTTTAAGATAAAGACGTTCGGAATCGTTTGGGCCGTGGCAGGTCTGAATCATAATGTCGGCGGAACCGCCATAAAAACCTTTGAAAATACTGGAACGAAGTCCGTTATTTTGGCTAAGTTCGAGAGTAGATTTTATAAAAGTCTTGGAAATGCGGTAGGTAGTGGTTTCACCGTTTAGAGTAACAGTAAAGCTGGCTCCAACGGGAAGATTTTTGAGAGTGCCAAAGATGGTATTAGTGTTATGTCCGTAAATAAAGAGATTGGAGCTGCCACCATATTGACAGAAATTGGCGGAAGAATAATTTGGAGTTGGCATGGTATTGCAGTCAGCTGGAAGAAGCTGAATGTTGCGGCCATTGATTTTAATAAAGTTGGGTGGAGTAGTTTTGGCTGCTACTTGTGGTTTTGGTTCAATAGTCTTTTTTTGAGTTGAGCTATTGCCGGCCATAATCTGGATGCGGGGCTGAGCGGTGGTGTTCGCAAGGACAACTGGAGTGCTGACGGCTGCTTTTAAGGTTAGTTTTTCGGTTTTAACGGCGTTTGGTAAAAAGATAGCATCGTGTGCGGTGTTATCGGTAGTTTTAAAAAATAAACCTTGCTGAAGGTTTAAGATTGATAAAATGCCTATAAAAAAAGATAAAATGCCGAGCTTGGCCTTAAAATTCATACTATCTCCCAAAATATGATATTTAGACATTATAGCATAAAAAGCTCAAAAAGTCAATACAAAATAGGGCCAGAGCGTCAATATGAGATAGAGCTATAATATACGGAGGTGCGAGCGGGCAGGATGATAGATGCTATATATAATATATGGTATACGATAAGAGTTAATTTACGTATAATAATGGACGCTGGAGTGAGTCTATTAGATACGATCGTATGGTTCGATAACTGGAATTTGAAGAATGGTACCGAAGCCGAGTCGAGAGCGGATTTTTGCACCCATGATTGCAAAATGTTCACGGTCCTCGAGTTTCATTAGAACAGAGGTGTCTTTAATTGTGATGCAGTATTCGACTGGAGAAAGGTCGGTGACGGTATTTTTTTGAATGGTCATTGAAATAATAATGTTTCCCTTCTCATTCGATTTACAAGCGTAATCAAAATAAGCACAGAGGATTTTTGCGACGTTAGCATAATTTTCAACTTGGTGGTGACGACGCAGCACGTCGAGATCAAGGGTATGGCCGGAGCGCTCTAGTCTAATAGCGTATTCGTGGTAAATTGGGTCGATAATATCTGAAAGATACATGAACTTACGATCAAAAACGCTGTTATGCACCTTTGATGCATCGAGTAATTTTAGATAGTCTTTATCAGTTGTCATGGTTACCTCTTATTCAGTTTATTTTAACATATTAGATGAAATAGTTCAAACGCCAGGATTAAGTGTGCTTAAGGCTTTGCGATGAATCTTATACTTTGGGTCATGTTGTGCAACCTCAGCCCAAAAAGCGGCAGAGTGATTCATATGATTAAGGTGCGCTAGTTCGTGTAAAATGACGTAATCCTGGAGTGGCTCAGGTACTTGCATGAGACCAATATTGAGGGAGATGGTAGTGGAACCGTTGCTGCTATGTCTAGTGCAGGAACCCCAGCGAGTACTGGCGTGAGAAACGCGAAAGCGATCATAATGGTAACCATATTTTTTAGCAAAGTACTCGAGTCGGTAAGGTAGATAAGACTTCGCTTGCTTCATGAGTAATTTCTTTTTAGTGTCACGAGAGCGTTGAGTAGTGGGGTCCTTTAGGTTTAGTTTGGTGCGGATTTGTTCACGAGAAGTGTTTAAGTATTTTTTGATTAAAAAATCTGGAGTGTATTTTGGGACGGAAATTTGAAGACGGCCGGAAGTGGCAACGGAAAATTTGACGCTCCTGGACATAGCGTTTTTACGAACTACTACTTCGCCAAATTCGGGGTCAGAAATAAGCATTATTTACGGTCTAAGCCAGAGAGAACGTGTTGCAGCTGAGTTTCAAAAACATGCTTGCCGGAAAGGATGATTGGTTTTTCCAGCTCAGCTGGTGCTTCCATGGCACGGATTTTAGTTTCATACTCTTCCTTTGCGCGAGCAATAGAACGAGTCTTCATTTTTAAGCGAGCCTTAATGGTGTTGATATCGGTTTGAATCCAAATTAAAGATGGATTGTAGCCGCAGAGTCGGAGGAGTTTTTTAACACCTTCGCGTTCAGCTTCAGTATCGAGTCCACCTTCAATGACGATGTTTTGGCCAGTTTTTGAAATCGCTTCAAGCACGACATGGATCTGTTTTTCTGTTAAATCTGCTTCTTCACGGAGCTGCTTTAGGTTGTAATATGGAGCTTTGAAACGACGCGAAAACTTTTCACAGAAAGTCGTCTTGCCGCTACAGGGAGCACCGAATACCAAAATAGCGCGTGGTTTTGTCTTCTTATTACCTTCCATAGTGGCTTTATTATAACATAGTTTCTTTAGAGTTTTCAACTTTTTTGGAGTTTTTCGGTTTTTGAATTTTTGATGTGGATGAATTACTGATTAAGACTTGGCTTGGATAATAAAAGAGCCAAGCAAAAAAGTTAGCATAGCGTGCAAGAGCGATTGGTAAAACTGCGGTAACGGAAAGATAGGAAACGGCGACATTGAGATCGCAAAGAATAAACAGAATAAAGCCGGCGAAGGCGCAGGTGCTGGCAATGATTTCTCGATCTGAGGCGGCAGGGTTAGACTTTGACTCTTTCCACCAGCGGTGGGTGAGAATGAGATTTTGAAGGAGTGAGGTTGCGTAAATGAAGGCTAAAACGTACATGTCAGGAATTTGGTTGAACCAACCAAAAATTAAAAGTAGTAGCATGAAAAAAGTCCAGCTGATGAAAAACTTGGGGCGGACCTTGGCGAAGCGGGCAATATGAAAATACTGAGCGAGACAAAATACGAGTACGCCAAAGATGCTAATGGAATCAAAGGTTAAAATGGTGTCAGCAAGCAAAGTGAAAAGAAGCGCAATGTGGAGGGTATAATCTTTAGGGAACTTTTTGCGGGCGTAAAAATAGCTGAGTAAAATACCGGAGTATTTTAGGAGGGTAACGCCTAAAAAAGTACCATTTTGAATGATGGGGAGAGCGACAATATGAGAACCAATCGTGAGATGATAATAGACATTTCTTAGTGGATAGAATGATTGGAAAAAAGAATCGAGCAGAACGAAAGAAATGAAAATTGTACTCCAAATAAGGAGCCAAATTTTATCTATACTGGCGATATAGTTAATGAATTTTTGGGGCCAATGCTGATTTTTTACTTGAGCCATCTGTTTGGTATTATACCACGCGGGTGCTATAATGCGGTTATGCAGCAAAAAATTTTAGCTCTATATAAAAAACATCAGGAACTGGTAAATTACTTAGTGGTGGGCGTAATTGGGACGGTAGTTTCGATTGTAATTTTTACGGCTTTAATGAAAATGACGAATGAGTCGGTGTTGTCGAATATCATTTCGTGGGTGGTGACAGTAATTTTAATGTATATGCTAAATCGCTATTTTGTATTTTTGGAACATGCAAAAGATAAGGTTGCGATTCTGAAAGAAATGAGTACATTTGTTTCGGCGCGAATAGCGACACTGCTGCTCGAGACGGCGATTGTTTGGTTGGGGATTGACGTGATGAAGCTAAATTCAGGACTAAAAATTATTGCAGTTAAAACTGTTGGGCAAATAGTAGTGATTGTCTTAAACTTCGTGGCCGCAAAATTAGTGATTTTTAAGAAAAAATAAAAAATGGTCGCTTGACCATGTTTTAAATCTGGCAGGGGAAGCAGGACTTGAACCCACGACACCTGGTTTTGGAGACCAGTGCTCTACCAGCTGAGCTATTCCCCTAGGTGGTCCAATTATAACATGAAAAATAGAGTTTTTGAAGAGATAAAATGCTTGAAAAAACAGCTTAAGCGCGATAGAATAGAAAATAATGAAGATATTGATGTTGGGTTGGGAGTTGCCGCCGCACAATAGTGGAGGATTGGGTGTAGCCTGCTTAAATCTATCGCGAGCTTTGGTTAATGAGGGTGCGGAGATTGATTTTGTGGTACCTTATAAAGCTGACCATTCGGAATTAAAATTTATGCACGTGGTCTCGGCACTAAAATTAGATCCGCTAAATCGATTCGGCATGAGTGCTTATGATTCAAGACGAGTAGAAGCTAAAATAGTATCTGACAAAGAAAATCAACAACTAATCTCAATTCGAGACATTCAAAAACGCTACTGTAAATTTATTGAAAAATACTTGATGGAATATAAGCCGGACGTAGTGCATGCGCACGATTGGCTGACGTTTGAAGCTGGGGTGTTAGCAAAGAAGAATTATGGATTACCGCTAGTGGCGCACGTACACGCAACGGAATTTGATCGTTCTGGTATGAATGGTGGAAATCCAGTAGTGCATGCAGTCGAATATGAAGGACTGATGATGGCCGATAAAATTATTGCGGTCTCAAATTTAACAAAAAAGATTATCCACGATCGCTATGGTATTCCTTGGGAAAAAATTGATGTAGCGTATAATTCACTGGACGAAAATTTTGTGACGGCGGACTATGCGTTGAAGGCTGACCATTATAAATACCTAGAAGCAATGAAAAAGCAAGGTTATAAAATCGTTTCGACAGTGGGGCGATTTACGATTCAGAAGGGGCTAGTACACTTAATGCAGGCAGCAGCAAAGGCAATCTCAAAAGAGCCAAAATTACTGTTTGTGTTTGCGGGGGATGGTGAAGAGAAAGAGGAATTAGTGCAATTGGCTGCGGATTTGAAGATTTCGAATAACGTAATTTTTACGGGATTCGTGCGAGGACAGAGATTGCGTGATATTTATGAAATTTCGGATATGTTCGTGATGAGCTCGGTATCCGAGCCATTTGGGTTGACTGCACTTGAGGCGGCGCATCATGGAAATGTGTTGATTTTGACTAAACAATCAGGTGTAGCAGAAGTATTGCGATCTGTGATGGCATATGATTTTTGGGATGACAAGAAGTTAGCCGATGCAATTGTGGCGGTGGCGAAATCGGAAGCGTTAGAATCAACTTTGAAAACTGGGATTAAGCTAGAATATTTAAAAATTTCCTGGGACGATGTTGCGAAAAAATGTATCGCAGTCTATAATGAAGTAAATAAACGTAAGAGGAATAACTTCTAATGCGCGCAATTTGCCTTTACTTACATGTGCACCAGCCATATCGAGTGCGAGCGTATTCCATTTTTGAAGTGGCGCGTGATCATAATTACTGGAAGGCTGATTATTATTCAAAACAGAGCAATGAGCGCATTTTTAAAAAAGTGGCAGAAAAATCCTACCACCCAATGTTTAATTTGATTGAGCGAAACATTAAACGTTTTCCAGATTTTAAGGTATCATTATCGATTACGGGAACATGGCTGGAGCAGGCGGAAGAATGGGATCCGGCTCTGATTGCGCAAGTTAGAAGAATGGTGAAAACTGGTCAAGTTGAAATAGTAGCGGAAACTTACTATCATTCCCTGGCTTTCTTTTACGATCAGGCAGAATTTGAGTCACAGGTTGAGCGACATCAGACACGAATAGAGCAGTTATTTGGGGTAAAGACTAAGGTGTTTCGCGATACTGAATTCGCTTATAACGATAAGCTAGGCGAATGGATTGATGCCGTTGGATTTTCTAAATTTGGTTTTAAGGGGTGTTTGACGGAAGGATGGGATAAGGTTTTGGGCTGGCGAAGCCCAAACCATATTTACCGAGCGCCAAATGCGAAAAATACTCGACTATTATTAAAAAACTATCGATTGTCGGATGATATTGCTTTTCGTTTTTCGGACCGGAACTGGAAAGAGTGGCCGCTGACAGTGAATAAATATCAGAATTGGTTAGATATGGATTGCTTGCGGGGAAATTTAGTGAACTTATTTATGGATTTTGAGACTTTTGGCGAAAATCAATGGGCGGACACGGGCATTTTTGAATTTATGGAAAATTTAATTTCAAAATGGCTGGCCGTATATGAGAATAAATTCGTGACGGTATCGGAAGCGCTTGAACTGGAAGAGCCAGTGGATGAAGTATCAATGCCACAGACGGTGACTTGGGCTGATACGGAGCGTGATCTTTCAGCGTGGGCTGGTAACTCAATGCAAGATGAAGCGGAGCGAATATTATATGATATGCGGAAAGACGTGATGATGACTGGAGACCAGCGTTTAATCAATGACTGGCGCAGATTAACCACTTCAGATCATCCGTATTATATGTGTACGAAATACTGGAATGACGGTGATGTGCACGCTTACTTCTCGCCATACGATTCGCCATATGATGCATTCATGTTTTTTATGAACGCAGTGCGAGACTTGCAATATCGACTAATGAACAACCAGAAGAAGCGCGAAAATAGCACTAAAAATTTAACTTAAGCCTAAGATAATTAAAATTTAAAAATGAATAAGTTGAAAATAGTTCAGATGAAAGCAAGTCTGAATTATTTTTTGGATCTAAATAATTGAAACAGGAGGGCGGAGTATTTTTTTGCCCAAGTGTCGCCTAATAATAGCAATGTAGCGCTGTAAGTAGTAGCGCCGATTAAAATGATGAGCGTAGTTGAAAAAAAGTTTGCTGGAAAAATGTTGGCAAGTGGATGGACGATGGCAAACATAAGAAGACTGGAAAAAAGAGGCTTCTTAAAATCCTTGAAGAGGAGGCGAGCGGAGATTTCAGTGCGGACAAAATAGAATTGCACGAGAAAGACGACAACTTCGGCAATGACGGACGCAATGATGGCGCCCATAGCTTTTAGGGGTGGAATTAGTATAAAGTTGCCGATTAGATTTACGATGGCACCAGCGACAACGCTGAAGGTAAAAGCGCGGTCTTGGCCGGTTGGCACAAGAAATTGGGTGCCAGTAACGTTACTGAGTCCAATAGCCAAAATGAGTAGTACAGCAATTTGAATAATGGAGACGGCACCGAGAAAATCTTGGCCAAGAAACCATGGTACGAGATTACTGGCGACGCCGGCGAGACCAAAACAAATCGGCAGGGCTAATAGCCAAACGAGATGAAAGGCTTTTTCGATCTCGGTTTTGATATGAGCGCGATCATTTTTGGCAGCAAGACTGGCAATGCGTGGCATCATGACTACACCTAGACTAGTTACTAAAGTTAAAGCAATTTTGATGATATTCTGAGACTGTTCGTAGATGCCGTTTTGGCGAAGGTCGTGATTTAAAAAGCCGAGCATGGATTTATCAAGAATTGTGTAGATTTGAATTGCTACCTGAGGAATGAACATGGCGAGAATTGGCAGAAGATGAGTGCTGGCGCCTTTAATGCCACTTTTCTTATGGAGATATTTTGGTAGGATGACCCAAAGGGAGAGGTTGCTGATTAAATTGCAAGTCACGTTGATTAAAACGTAGAGCCAAAGATCGTTGGCGGTTTTGACAAAAGTAAAAATGGAGATTACGCTAATAAATTTAATAATGGTATTGCGAATAGTGATGGTTTTGAAATTTTCAATACCCTGAAAGAACCAAGAAATGTCAAAGACGCTAGAAAAAATCTCAAGGGTTAAAATGAGATAAATGCCCCCATAAGTAACGTTTCTAATACAAGTAAAATAAAAAATAACTAACGAGAGTGACAGTGTCAGCCATTTAATGAGGTTAATTTGCCAAAAGGTGCGAGTGCGTTTTTTAGGATCGTCCTGATGGCGAGCGATTTCACGTCGACCGTAAAGACTGACGCCGAGTGAGCCAATTAAAGTAAAATAAGTCACGATGGAGAAGGTAAAACTCCAAATGCCGATTTTCTCAGAGCCGAGAATGTGTGAGACGTACGGCGTAGTGATGACTGGTAGGGCTACTAAGAGGATTTGATAAAATAAATTATAGAGATAGTTTTTTTTGACTTGACTAGACATGAGATTTTTTCCTGAAAACGTTATCGGCGATGCGGTTAAGTAGAGTTTGATTGCTAATTTGCGTTCTGCTTGTAAAAAGCATGGTGACGATAAATAGCCAGAGGGAGTAGAAACCAAGTGATTCAAACTGGACGTAAATATAAAGGATAATAATTAAGTAGAGCCAGCGCTGCGGCAAAAGACTACGTCTAGTAATTATAAAAAGATAAGTTAAGCCAATTAAAGCCAGAATGAGGCCGTATTCGGAAATGAAGCGGATGTAGAAGCTGTAGGCGACACTATCGTCATGAAATAGAATAGCTTTATTATCAAGAGCTTCAACCTCGCGCAAATAGTCGCTAGTGTAAAGTGCACGAGCTTCGTCATAGCCAAGATGAAGCGGTTTGATGGAGTTACCCATACCGTAGCCAATGAGAGACTCAGCCGGAGTTTTAGCATAGCCAATAACGCTGGCTTGAATGCGGAAATAGCGTGAAGCAAGTGAACCGTCAGCATAAATGCCGGCATCGATAATTTTTTTCACACGAATGTTATTATTGTAGAAATAACCGAAGCTGAGACCGAAGATGAGTAAAATGAGCGGAATCCATTTAGCCTGCTTGTGCTTCAAAAGTAAATAGAAGAAATAAATGGTAGCGACGACTGCAATGTCAATGATGACTCGAACTCCAGAATTAAAAGCGATAGCCTCGAATGCAAAAAGAGCCATAATAAAGAGGAGATCTTTTCTGCGCGAGAGCCAATAGAGTGGAAGCAGAATGCCAAAAAGATGCATGCCAATGAAACTAGGTTCAGTAAAGAAAAATTGCACGCGAGCGTTAGTGACGAGATAATCACGCTTAAAGAAGCCACTGAGCCATTCGGCGAAAAAATGATTATTTAATTTTAGGGCAAGAAATTCAAAAAAGCCAATCATAACTGCGACAGCATAGGCAACCACAACGATATTGATGACAGTTCGAAGGTCTTGTTGTTTTTTATAAAAAATATAAAAAGAGAGTAATAATATGGCGCCAAGGATAAGTGGAACAAATGAGCTAAGATAATCTTTTGCGTTCACGACATTAAAAAAGGCAGTGGCTGATCCAAGAATGACAGCAAAAAAGAAAAAGCCGAAAATTTGGCGAAGACTAAAAATGGTTTTTGGAAGTAGTTTGATGTTTAATAAAACATAGAAAGCTAAAATTACAGGCGAGATGGCAGCCCAACCCTCACTTGGCGCAAACCAAAAGTTCTCGAATGGCAGCATGGCGATTGCAAAATAAAAAACTAGTTCGGAGTTTAACCAATGAGGTCTTGTTTTAGTCAAACGAGAATAGATTTTTTTAAATCCCATGCTTATATTTTAACATAAAAATTGAGTCGTGGCGGTAAAGAATAGTTGGGTGAAAAAGACGATTTGTCGGAGCTAGGTTAAAAGATTGCGAAACTTTTCGTAAAGTTTTAGCTCCCATTTAAAGAAATGGTAGCCGAGCTTGGTGGCATTAAGTGCGTGGCGATCTCGGGATGGTAGATTTTCGTCCATCAAAACAGTATTGCGATGGGTTTTGATGTAATGCCAAATAATGGGGAGGCATTCGATTGAATCGAGAGTAGTTGGACTGAGTGCGAGCTGACGGAGGGTGGAAAGATAAGCATACATTAGGCGGCGCTTAGCGGCACGCTCCATTTTAGGATATTTTTTTAAAATATAATCGTACATTTCTTGGGTGGAGGTAATGAGGTCCATTTTCATTTTTGAAAATGGTTTTTGGGAGATAGAAGTAGTTCGAATATAGTAATTATATTTGGCTACGGAATTTAGCCCGACATAATCTACGGAATCGATGTATAGGTAAGTAGTGGCAGCATCTTCAAAATTACGACCTTCCGGAAACGGATGTTTTAAAAGTAAACTTTTTTCGAACATTTTAGCCCAAGAAGAAGTGTCGATGCCATCAGAATACAATAAGCGCCGTAAAATAACTTCGGACTCGACTTTACCGGATTCGCCAGTGGACATGTCGATTGGAGTCTGCTTATCGTAAATAACGCGATGGGCGCAGATGGCGAGCTTGACGGAGTACTTAATAATGGTATCGTAGAGTGTTTCAACGTAGTCGAGGTCGACGGTATCGTCGGAATCAATAAAGCAGACATATTTGCCGTTAGCGATACTGACGCCACTATTTCTGGCGGCCGAAAGCCCGCCATTTTTCTTATGAAAAACGATGACACGTGAATCTGTTTGGCTGAAGTTATCACAAAGTTCGCTGGAGCCGTCAGTAGAGCCATCGTCGACTAGGATAATTTCAAGATTTCGGTAAGTCTGAGTGGAAACGCACTTAAAACAGCGCTTAAGATATTTTTTTACATTATAAACTGGAATTACCACGGAGATTAAGTCGAGGTTTTCTGGTTGTGTTTTGGCGCTCATTCCCCTCCCCTCCATTAGTAAAACTTTTTCTCAACGGCTTTAACGAGAAATTTGGTAGCTCGAAAGTGTGTGATTTTTAGAATAAAAGCTTTACGTCCAGTAAGAAAGGCTCGATAGATGTCTGAACCGGCGTAGGTTTTTAGCCAATCAAATAATTCCCTAAGATCGGCTTTTTTGGTTGATAGATCGGATTCTTTTAGTAGGCGTACTCTGAGCTCAGTGTTGGCCATGCGGCCAATGGCTCGCACAAGATATTTTTCAGTTTCAGTTTGAAGCTGAGGCTGAATGGCTTTGTATTCGTCGACTAATCGAGTTAAAACTAACTGATGCTGGGCAGCATTTTTGCGCATGGAGGCTTTGCTCATGCTTTGTCCGGCACGCGCAACGCGATAGATATAGAATGGGAGGTTAAAATAAGTGATGGTCTTAACGAATGGCAGTGGCAATAGGACATATTCAATGTCGGTATAGAAGCCGTTATCGAGCTTAATTTTATGATTTTTTAGAAGTTCAGTTTTGTACATAGTGTTATGCATTTGAATGTCTAATTCGCTGGCTACATCTGAAAAATTAAGAATGGTATCTGGTTGAATGCTGTAGCCACTTTGGTCGGTAATGCGTTTTTCGGCTTCGTTATAGGTAAGCATGTCAGTTAAAACAAGATCAGCATCGGTGGCTTCTAATTTCTTAATTATGTTTTTTAGTTTTTTGGTTTCGATCCAGTCATCCCCATCAATCATTTTGAAATACTTACCGGTAGCATGTTTGAGGCCAGAATTAACAGTGCTACCAGCACCTTGGTTTTGTTGATCGATAAGGAAAATTGAATCCGGGTATTTTTTGGCATAAGATTTGACAATTTTTGCGGTGTCATCAGTTGAGCCATCGTTGGTGACTAGAATTTCGAGCTTAGAAAGAGTTTCTGCGCCGGCGTTAACAAAGCTGTCGAGGTTTTCTCGAATCATTTCGCCGAGATTGTAGGCTGCGACACTGATAGATAGAATCTTTTGATTTTTAGAAGCTTTTGTCATATTTCTTTCCTGTAAATTTTGCTAATAAGAAGCTAGTTCCCTTTTTAAACCAATTAATTTTTTCGACATTGAGGACGTTGAGTTCTTTGTAATTTAAATCTTTATGCTTAGTGTTTAACCAAACATCAAACAGTAATTCAGAAATGCGTCCATAAAATCTGGCATGAAAAGCGTTTTTTGGGGTATAAGTTTTTGCTAATTTTTTTTCAAGTTTAAAGAGCACTTCAAAGAGCCAGCTGGCATACTCGTCAAACAACTCAGCTTTTGCGATAAAAATGTTAAACATGTGAGCGGAGGTGCGTGTTTTTAGCTTTTTAAATTCAGGATAGAACTCCGGGTAGTCGGATTGAATAATTTGTTCAGTCTGTTCAAGAGGTTTAATGTCAAGCGTATGTTGATAATGCGACCAAAGTGTTTCAATATAGTAATGTTGTTTTTTTGGTAGAATGAGCGGTACTTCTTTTAGCAGTTCAGTTAACTCTGAGCCGGAAAGGGCGGCGGAGAGGCGGTTTCTAGGTAGTAGAAAAGGCGGTTTGGTAGTTAAGTGGCGACGGTAATGTGTGATACCTTTAACTTGAGCGGTTGAGTTTTGCCAGAGCCAGTAAAGTCCGGTCAATTCGCAAAATTCAGGGTTTTTAGCCGAAATGTTATGCTTTTCATCATCGGTTTGATAGCCAAAATGAGCCTTAGCTAATTTAGCACCAACTTGCAAAGGAAGATAGATGTCATCGGTTGGCATTGCATATTTTTTGTGAGTAACTACAATAATTTCCACATGCTTCATTGTCTCTATTATAGCATCAAATGAGGCGACTCGTATAGGTGTAATACATGGGGAAGTAAAAAAAATAGCCTCACGAGGAGGCTATTTGAAACTTTAGCGTTTCTTCTCTTTAACTTCGTTGCGTCCAAGATTTTTCTTTGTCTCGGTGAACTTAACGTGCTTACGAAGGACCGGGTCATACTTCCTTAAAGTCAACTTATCAGGAGTATTCATCGTATTCTTCTTAGTGTAGTAGCAACGAACACCAGATTCCTCAGATACGAGGCCAACGAGTTTACGTTTAGTATTATTCTTCTTCGACATGATTACAGTTATTTTAGCATATTTTAGCTAAAATAACAAGATTGAAACCGAATTTAGTTTGATAAAACAGTTTCAAGCTTCGCTTTAGCGGTAGATAAGGTAGTTTGATTGATATCCATGACATAGAGATTTTGATTTGGATAACTATGAGTCTTAGTGAGGCGACCAGAACCGTTCACGTTGTAGCTCTCAACTTGCCAAGGGCTCATTTCGTCTAACTGCAGACGGACAAGAGAGGTGATGTTTTCACTAGTAAGGTTGCTCTCGAAGGAGCCGTCAATGGCATTTAGGATCTTTTCGTAACCTAAAATGATGGATTTGTTCGAACTAATTTTATTGATGATGCGAGTGATAATTTGTTGTTGGTTTTCGCCACGATGGCGGTCGCCACTGTCGTAGGATTTGCGTTCGCGGGCGAAGCGTAGGGCGCACTTACCATCAACAGCATTATCACCTGGTTTATAAGTACAGCCTTCGAGAGTAAGAGTGCGGTTTAAATCATTAGTGACGGTAATGCCGCCGATACTGTCGACCAGTTTTGTGACGAAATTAAAATTGACACGAATGTTACGATCGACCTTTAGTCCAAATAAATCCTCGATAGTGGCAGTAGAGAGTTGAAGTCCGCCACGAGAACCGGCATGAGTTAGCTTGTCGCGGAGACCGTTGTCACCATGCACAAGAACATAAGAGTCGCGAGGTATGTTGACTAGTAAAATCTTTTTAATAGCGGGATTGATTGCGGCTAGAATATTGACATCGGAGAGGCTGCGGGACGGCATGGTTCCGGTGCGAGTATCAATTCCGCTAATATAGAGCAGGAAGGGTTTCTTGGCGAGGTTTTTAGAGGCATCAGCCTTTGGCTTTTCGACGGCTTTTATCTCAACTTTGATCTCGCCGATAATTTTGATTTTGGCTTCATAACCCTCATTGGCAGCAAGGTAGGACTCAAAAGTGCCGTTGTTGATAACGGAGGCCGAGCTAGTGGATTTTAGGGGACGAGACATGACTGTTTCTATATCATTTTTGAAAACTAGGCTACTATTTTTAATGCTAGCTTTAGTGGCGGAAGTAAGGTCTGCATTAGAGACTTCAGGCAGAGATTCTTCAAATGTAAATAATTCAGCGCCAACTAGATCGTTGAGAGATTTTTTAGAGGAATCTTTGCTGATAATGACGTTATAAATGGCATATTTTTTATCATCATTGAAATTTTTATCAAGAAAACCGTTGAGTCCATCAATTTTGAGGCCACCCAAAAATAGACCAACTGAGAATAAGATGGCTAAAATACCTAAGATGATACGAATAATTTTACCGGCTTTTTTGCGTAAAGTAAGGAAAAAGTAAAGTAAATTCAGGATGAGCAGAACTCCGAAAAGTAAGTAGAAAAATTTTGCTGGCAGCAACCCAAAAGTGAGGACTTTAAAGATGAATATGATAGAGCTGATAGCGAAAACTAAGCCTAAAATGGCCGAAATGATACGATTAATTTTTGGTTGATGATTGATTTCTATCTGCATTGATGACTTCCGTATTATCGATTAATCTCTTTGCATTATTATAGAACAAATCATTGACTTTGTCTGCGTTTTTGACGATTTTTAAAACTTTCTTCTTAGCTTCAGCTAGGCGATAATCATGATAGGCGTGATGAATGTCGGAGCAGAGGAAGGAGATTTTTCCCTGTTTTAATAAAGTTTTTAGCGTTTTCTTGGCTTTGGTGCCATATTTACCAAATAGGCTCATGTAATTTCCTTGAAGTAAACAACCGAGCTTTAGGTATTCTTCAACCAGGGCCGGTTCCTTTTGGAAGTAATGGTAACGCTCAGGGTGAGCAATGACTGGAATGTAACCTTTAGCGATTAGTTCAAAAAAGAGATTGCCGGCATTTCTATCCATTACTACAACTGGAAGCTCAACTAAAAGATATTTGGTTTGACCGAGAGTGGAGACTTCGCCGCTTTCAATCAGCTCGATCATTTTATGGTCAATATAAGCTTCATTGCCATAGTGGATGTTAATGTTAAGTTCGGCTCGGCGGAGTGCTTCGCGCAGAATATCGGTAATTTTAGATTTAGCGTCGTTATTGATATTGTATTTGGTACCCTTAATGTAATGGGGTGTCAAAATCATATCGGTAATGCCGTGGTCGTGAGCGTTTTTGAACATAGCAATGGTTTCTTTAAGATCCACGCTGCCGTCATCGACCCCCGGCATTAAATGACAATGAATATCAAACATGATTAGTCCTTCTAGACTTCTTCGGAGTCGTCCTCTTTTTCGTCTTTCACAAGATGATGGTCAGTATAATACTTATCATTAGTGTAGTAAGAGCTATAAGAGCTAGCTTTAATTTTAGCTTTATTGATAATAACGCCATTGATTTTTGAGCTCACGCGATCAAAGTTTTTCTTGACATCTTCAAGTTGGTTAATGCGAGTCTTAGCATTCGAGATAGTAACTAGATTGATGTCGGAGAATTTGCTGAGCACGAGCGCATCGGATAGGCCAAGGGCTGGTGGACAGTCGATGATGATGGTGTCGAAAAACTTACGTAAATTTTCAATAATAGTTTTATTCTGCTCTGAAGCAAGTAACTCAAGCGGGTTTGGTGGAACTGGACCGGCTGGCAAAAGGCTAACCCCCTTAATTTGAGTACTTTTAATGTAGTTAAACATTTGTTGCGCTAGACCTTCATAGATCAGGTTTTGATTTTGGGCGGTAAAAAGAATTAAATCAGAGTAGCCGTGTTCGTTACTAAGATTGAAAATTTTATTCTGGCGGCCTTTGCGAAGGTCGGCGTCGACGATAAGGACTTTGTTGCCACCTTGTGCAAAAGCAGAGGCAAGGTTAGCGACGAGGAACGACTTACCATCGCCAGATTCAGGTGAAGTCATTAAAATTACCTTAAAATCGGTACCGATGGACGAGAAGGTAACGTTCGTTTTGATTAGCTTAATCGCTTCAGCAAAAGACGATTTTGGGTTGGTTGCGACAATTAAATCTTCCATTATTTTTCTCCCACTTTTGGTACTACGCCGATCACGGTGAGACCAATTTTATATTCAACAGTGTTAGTATCTTTGATAGTTTTATCAAGTGCATATAAGAGTCCTACTGTACTAAAGCCGAGTATAAGTCCAATAATAACGTAGAGTACAGTCTCTTTTGTGAGATTGATATTGTAAGCGACAGTAGCTTCGACGGCTTCATCGACGATTTGGACGTTGTTAAAGCCATAGATGTTTTTAATTTCAGCCTTAAAGACCTTGCCGATTTCATTGGCGATTTCTTGAGCAGTTTTTGGGTCTTTGTCGGAAACGCGAATTGCAATGAGCTGTGTTGAGGTAATCGACGAAGCGGTAACTTTACCGGCTAATTGCTCATAAGAAATATCTAAGTCTAGGTTTGAAATAACTTTTGATAAGACATTGCGGCCCTTAATGATTTCAGAATAAGTCTTTACTAGGTTATTCGAAAGGGTGATATCGTTAGCAGTAATCTCAGACTTTGAGGCGGAATCAGAAATCAAAACAACATTGGTATTTGAAGCGTAAAGCGGTGTTTTCATCTGTGTAGAATAGAATTCACCACCCGCTACTACCAAAATCAGAATAATTAGGACTAGCCAAATTTTCTGTAATAGGTAAGAGAAAATCTCTTTTAATTTAATATATTCCATTCTTTCTCCAAATAGTGGTTATTTTTCGTTTCCTTATTATAGCACAAACACTATGAAAAGTCAATAAAAATGCAGTAATCCTTATGTTTTTGCAAATTAAATGCGAGCGTTTTTATTTAATGTGAGGTTAATGGGGTTGAAATCTCGCCAAAGTTTGCTATAATTAGTTAAATCAGAGTGTGGTCGGCGCGAGTCGTATACTCTGAGATGCTGGAATCGTCTAGTGGCAATGACAAGAGACTGTAAATCTCTCGGCTTCGGCCTTCGTAGGTTCGAGTCCTACTTCCAGCACCATATATAATGTCATTGAATATTATATATTGTCGTTGCAAAATAGGCCTGACCGGGTCTTTTTTGTTGGGTAATTTTGACCTTTCTCTGAGGAAGATAAAAAGTTTACCTATTTTAATGACGATGATCTTATTGTATGCTGCTAAGAATAAATTTAAGAGTTACCTTATTTTTGTGTAATGTTTTGTTGTAAAGGTTGTGAGCTATTACGTATGCTTGACAATTCTATTGAAATGTGGTAGTATATATGTGTAGGGCTTGTTCAAAGCCTTGCCGCACATTTAAAATTGAAACTATTTACGAATAAGGGGGTATTGTATGAAAGAAAACCATGAAAGGTATTATTGGAAGACATTTTTCCCGGGTGAGGAATTTGACCTGGAAAAGGCCATAGAAGGCTCAAACTTAATTGTAGATACAGATCTACTGAGCGAGAGCGAGGGGGGCTGTCTCCAAGAGATAGTTGACAGGCAGGAGAGAATCCATATTCTCTTCACGGCAAGTAGGAAAGATGGCAGCAATGCCAGAGTAGCAGTATCAGTCGATGAACTCGGCTGTGTCTACTCTATATCTGGCCGTGAAGCCGAAGGCTATTTACCAGAGGATGAGTTTCTTCCTCTCATTGAGGAGAAGCTTAAAGAATTCGAAAAGAATACAATAGAGCCACCAGTCTTAGACGGTCTGGAGGCTTGTAGGAAAATGTCCGAGATTTACAGAAAACAGAAAGCTGGTGATACCAGACTTTCTAGGAAACAGGTAGAGGACCTATATGAGCTCTATGAAGAGTTAGATATAGGCGGGTCAGACGTAGATATCGAGTACGATAGAAGAGTCTATTCTGCCAGAAGTTTTTTCGCTGAACAGGCGAAAAGGGATGGGTATTTGACTGATGCTCAGGAAGATCTACTAAATTTTGTTTACGGCAGGCATTTTAATTGCCAGCCTGACTTCGCAAGAATAGGCGAGAACCCAATAAGGTTCTCTGAGCCTGGTTGTAACATCAATCTCGCACTGCGTCATATTAAGCGTGAGCTTGATGCAGGCGAGATGAGTTTTTTGCTCAAGAAGGAGAATGTCAACCAGTTTCTTTTAATTTCGGTATCGTCAGTTGAGGCGATAACTCAAAATTTTGAGGAAATCGCAGCGCTTGAAGATTCTGAAATTATTGACTATGTAATTGAGCATTTGCCGGAAAGCTACATAGAAGAAAATCTGGAGAGACTTTTTCGTCTTGGCACCCCAGGCGTGATTGCCAATAAAATGGCAAAAAGAGTGTCAAAAACTTTCTTGGAAGAGAACGTAAAGAAGTTTTTGAGGCTAGGTGTAGAACCGATAATACTCCTCCGCAACATGGAGAAAGACGCCGTAGCAAGAAATTTTGCGGTGTTCTTAAGACATGATGTAGAGATCGAATCGCTTGTAAACTTTTTAGGCCCAAAGACTATAGCAAAAAACCTTGATAAGTTGCTTAAGGCTGGTATATCTGTCGAACGGGCGGTTATACTAATGTCTAGCAAGGACATAGTCCTTAACTTAAGTTTGTTGAGAGAAAGGGGGTTGGACGACGTAACTTTAGTTGATGCCCTGTCTTATGACTTTGTGTATAGACACTTTGGTGCTTTATACAAAAATATGGGCATTTCCATCAATCTGTTACTCAAAAAGCTTGACGCTAAAACTGTTAGCTTCAATCTGAAGTACTTACTTCAGAATGGCGCAACAATAGAGGCGTTAGGTAAAAAGCTTCCAATAGATCTTAAGACCAAGCGTCACTTAGTGGCGATGTATAGTACCGAGCCTAAAGAAGAAGTACAAAAATGGCTTGATATTATTGAAGCTGAAGATCGTGATGAGAGAATTAGAGATTTTATAGAGCAAGAAAAATATCTCGAGTTCTTGGAGTATGATGATGAGATAGGGGGTGAATAAATAGTTTTAATTTTAGGCTCGCTTTAATTAGCGGGCCTTTTTTCATGCTCGCCTATGATTGACATTTATAAAATGCAGTATAATTATTTTAAGCTTTCAAAGACGAAAAAGATATGATATAATAGCATGAATAGCTAAGGAATTAGCTTTATGGTTGCCGTGATAGCTCAGTTGGTAGAGCAGCCGCCTTGTAAGCGGCAGGTCGTCGGTTCAAATCCGACTCACGGCTCCATTTTTTATGAATTAAGTTAATTATTGATTTTTCTGGCGGGTTTTATAGAGATTTAATTGTCGATTAGCGGAAGTCTAGCTCTTGATTTTTCTAGCGCAGCTTTAGTGAAAAAGCCAGAATTTAGCTGCTTACCGATAATTTCAGCATTTTTTCGCATACGGTCGTAATCTGCTGGGGTGATTTGAGCGAGCTTTTCGGGTAATTCAGTGAGAGATTGAATGGTGAAGCCGATTTGATGGAATTTTACAAAATCAGCAAGAGCGGCTGATTGCCAAATGATGACTGGCAGGCCAGCAGAAAGATAAAGCGAAGTTTTATGGGGGTTGTTGTAGCGCAAATAGTTGCCGGTGTGTCCTTTGCAGGTCTTAATGTCTGTGCCGTCCCAAATTAAGCCGAAGGAGCCGCTAAGATTTTTGAGTAGCTCTTCGGGGGTGAAATTGCCAAAGTATTTAACATTATCACTAAGGCAGGATTGGTTGAGATTGAAGCCATAAAGATTAAAATTAGCGCCTTTGATGCTGTGTAGTTTTGAAATATAGGGCGACTTTTCGGGGCCGAGGTTACCAGCAATGATTATATCCGAGCCAAAATGAATATCAAGAGCCTTTTTTTGGCCTTTCTTTTGGCCGGATTTTTGGTGGCTGGGAAGATAATCAAAGATTTCTAGGCCGATGATTTTTTGGGCGTCCACGCCGAGCTCAATGAGTTTTTTGGTCATTGCTGCGTTGTGAGAAATGACGGTCTTAGCATATTTTAGGGTATTTAATTCATTTTTTAGCGTATGATGTTTATAGCCTGCACTTTTAGTTTGGTCGCTGGCGAATAAAAGAGACTCGAGGTCGTGAATAATGATAATAAAGTTAAGCCTCTTAGAGTGTTTTTTAAGAACTTGATGAAAATTAGGGCATTTATTATGAAAATTAACTTGTACGATAACCGAACTGCCGTCCTCTAGGCGCTCAAAAGTTTGATTCCAGATACGGGCGTTTTTCCAATAGAGGTAGGCTTGGACGGGCTTTTGCCATTTTTTATAGCGAATGCTAAAAACGGTGGGGACAATAATCTTTTTATAGCCAAGTTTCTCTGCGATAGCTTCAATGTCGCTGCGAGCTTTCTGAATGGTAATGATAGAATCAATAATTTTTTCAGAGGTAATATAATTCATAATCTTAGTCTAACATGAATTGAGGTTAGGCGTTATAGAAATCTTCAATAAACTCGGCGTAACGATCATTTTTAATGGCTTCACGCATTTGTTCGGTGAGATGGATGAGAAAACGCACGTTATGGATGCTGAGTAGAGTTGCGCCAAAGGCTTCATTGCAACGCATGAGGTGATGAAGGTAGGCTTTAGTGTAATGTCGACAAGTGTAGCAGTCACATTTTGGTTCGATAGGGGTAAAATCAAATTTAAAACGGGCATTTTTCAGATTGAGGCGATTTTCTTTTGGTTCGCCTTTTTGGTTTTTGCGGATACCGCAAACGAGCGCATTGCCGTGTCGAGCTAACCTGGTAGGTGAAACGCAGTCAAAAATATCAATACCACGCTTAACGCCTTCGACGAGATCAACTGGCTCGCCAACGCCCATGAGATAGCGTAACTGATCGGCTGGAAGATGGGGGCAAGAATACTCGATCGCCTTATACATATCGTCCTTACACTCGTCGTCATTGGCGACGCCACCAACAGCATAGCCATCAAAGCCAATTTTAACGGTTTCTTCGGCAGACCATTTACGGAGATCTTCATAAGGTCCACCTTGAACGATACCAAAGAGATTTTGGTTGGGGTTGTTAAAAACGGCTTTGCCACGCTTAGCCCAGCGGATAGTGCGTTCAACACTATTTTTGAGATATTTGTAATCAGCGGTGGCTGGTGGGCATTCGTCAAAACTCATAGCAATGTCGGAATCGAGTTGGTTTTGAATTTCGATGGATTTTTCAGGCGTGAGGAAGAGCTTGCTGCCGTCAATTTCGGATTTAAAATGGACGCCTTCTTCGGTAATGTCCTTATTTTTATTGCGTGCAAGACTAAAAACTTGATAGCCACCGGAATCAGTTAGGATTGGGCCGTCCCAGTTCATGAATTTATGTAGACCGCCAGCTTGCTCTATGACCTCTGGAGTGGGGCGAAGCCAAAGGTGATAAGTGTTAGAGAGAATAATGCCAGCCTGGCAGTCATGAACTTGTTCAGGGCTGAGAGTTTTGACGGTAGCTTGAGTGCCGACTGGCATAAACATTGGCGTCTCGTAGGATTTAGTAGATCCGTCAGGGGCAGTGAAAATAGCTCGGCCATAGCGAGCGCCGGTGGTTTTATCTTGGTGGATTAGTTCGTATTTTACTTTCATAGAGTCCTTTTTTGGTGATTAGTGTGATTTTAGATAATCAAGGCGTTTTAGATGATTAATGAGCGTTTTGGGGCGATTAGATAGTGTCCTAGATGATTAACATAGCGTCGCCAAAACTAAAGAAGCGATATTTTTCATCGACGGCGTGACGATAGGCGGCGAGAAT
>ERZ772999.81-NODE-81-length-60025-cov-8.647807_pt1 | contig 60025 bp, 56 predicted proteins | sample MGYA00511467_ERZ772999 | MGnify/ENA primary metagenome ERZ772999 (study PRJEB29015, sample SAMEA2738064) | human oral metagenome | biome: human oral; feature: human-associated habitat; material: saliva | place: China | collected 2218 ... | reverse complement strand
ATAATACTGCTGCTGGTGGTGTTTTACAGATGAAGTCGAATGAACGGTCTTCATATACTGAAATCACTACCGGAATGATTAAACCAGCTTGATCTGCTGTACGAGCGTTGAACTCTTTACAGAAGCCCATGATGTTAACTTGTGCTTGACCTAAAGCTGGACCTACTGGTGGAGCTGGTGTAGCTTTACCTGCAGGAATTTGTAATTTAACTAGTTTTACAACTTTTTTAGCCACGAGACATTACCTCCTTGATTGTTTCGCGCGTGGTTTAAATGGAGATGAAGATTTCTCCTCCCACGTTTTGTTCCAGTGCATATAAATGCACCTTGATATTCTAGCAAGAATTCTTATGAAATGCAAGTTATTTTGTAACTTTTTCGATATATTTTTTTACGATTATTGATGATCTCTAAAATAACAAACTTTTAGATCAATAAACCGTTGTAAATCCCTTAATAACTGGAATAATGTTGCACGGTATTCAAATTCATCTCTTGTCTTTGGTAGGTCTAAATTTCTAAATTCATCAATATAATCTTGAATTTCATCCATTAAAGATACCCCTGTATTTGTTAGATGTAATTGTTCTCCTGTTGAATGGAACATTTCTGCTAACAAATCGGCTTCTCTAGCAGGACAATGGAAATCATTTAAATTTTTTGCCATGACTTCTAATAATTGTAATTGTTCTGCACGCATTTCAAAATAGCATAAATCTTTATTAAATTGACTAAATAATTGATTTTCACTCTCGATATATAATAATTTTTGCGCTTCTGTTAATGTTGCCTTTGCCTCTGAAATTAATTTAGCATCATTTGTTCCGTTACCTTCTCGTAAAAACGAAGCCATTAAACATAGAATCTCTCGAAGTTTTTCTTCAATTTCTTCTCGTTTCTTTTCAATCTCTTGTTGGTAACTCGGCATATACCAGTTTACTAAAATCGCTACGCCGGCCCCAATAAATAAAATTAATGCTTCATTTAGTAATAAACTTGGAGTAATCTCCTTACTTAACCAAACATGAATGGCTAATACAGAACTTGGTGCAATTCCTACTTCTACTTTAAATAAAAAGGCTAATGGAATGAAAATTAATAAATAAACTCCAAAACCAACTGTCGAATGTCCAAGTAACAAAAATACACACACTGCTATTGTTAAAGCCAAGGACATAGAAATAATTCTTTTCCAAGCAATGACAATCGAAGACTTTCTTGTATCTACCACACTTAATATCGCAATAATCGAAGCAACGGAAGCTGAAGATAATCCTATCGCTTGTGCAACTACTAAAGCTCCAAATGCTGCCAATATCATTTTAATTCCTTTTAATACCATTTATTTGCCCCTTTCTAAATTTATCAATTGTTCTTTTCTATGAATTCCACCTGCATATCCGGTTAATGCACTATTCTTCCCGACTACTCGATGGCAGGGAATGAGAATACTGATTGGATTTTTTCCAACTGCTTGCCCCACTGCTTGAGCGGAAAATGTTGCTACGCCTTTTTCTTTTGCTATTATTTGTGCAATTTCTCCATAAGTCATCGTTTCTCCATAAGGAATTTCTTGTAATATTTGCCAAACTCTTTCTTGAAAAATGGTCCCTTGCGGGTTCAACTGAATCGTTATCGGAGTTTGCTTTCCAGAAAAATAACTTTCTAACCAACTTTCGACTTGCCCAAAAATTGGTAAATCATCCTGTATCTCAATATCATTGACGTCCTTAGCATCATTCACTTGCCCTACAAACCATAACCCTGTTAGAGACTCTCCGTCACTTCTTAAACGAACTTCCCCTAGAGGAATTTGTATGAATCTTTCAAACATCTTCAAACCTCCCATCCTCAGAATAAAATTAGTATACTCCATTTACTTACAAAAAAAGAAATGGTATGTTTGTATCAATAATATTTTTAAGGAGTTCTTATGATTTTACACCAAGCATACTTACACATTTTCGATAAAAATAGCGGAAACTTACTGTTATCCCAAAAAGAATTACCTTTATCGAATCCCTATATTACAGAATATTTTACAAAAATTATTGAAAAAACATTAAAAAGTGATCCTCGTCATGGCGTCTTACCTCCAGAAGAACCTCTTCTAGGATTTTTAGCAGATGACAGCATTCCTTTTATTGAAAAAACTCAACAGCTAGCTCATAAATTATATGAAATCATCGCCCCAGCAGAAGATATCCCTGCTGCTGATTATGTATTCGCCTCAGGTATTAACGATCAAGGTGGAAATTTCTTTGCAATTTTGCGTTTAGACTATAGCTCTAAATATACACACTTTTTAGATTATGAAGACGACCAAGTATTAAATACTGTTTTGCAAAATCATGCAATTTTACCAAATCCTTCTCAAAAATTATCAGAAGCGTTCATTGTGGATACAAGTAATGGTCAGTATCAATTAATCGAACGAAAATATATCGTAGAAGGCAAAAAAATTCCGTATTTCTCTGAACAATTTTTAGAAATTACACCTCCTACAAGTACACAGGAGCAAATAAAGGAAATTAAAAAAACCGTTACTCATGTCGCTAAAAAATATGACGAAGAAAATTATTTAGCACTTGCAACGACACAGCAAGCAATCTTAACACAATTAGAAGAAAGTGATGAGATTGATGCAGGAATTATTTTCGATACAGTCTTCAAAGATAAGCCTCTTGCAAAAGAAGCGGCTTACCAAGCCATTGCGACTGAAAAAATTCCAGAGAAAATTCCAGTCACAAATGTGCCAAAATACGAAAAGAAATATAGCAAACAAAAATTTAAATTAGATAATGGAATTGAAATTACAATTCCAAGTGATATTTATGAAAATAAAGAAATGGTGGAGTTTATCAACAATCCTGACGGATCTATTTCTGTATTAATTAAAAATATCGACTCCATTATGAATCGATTCAATGCATAAACAATAAAAGACGATGACTATCTAGAGCCATCGTCTTTTTGACATTCTATTTCGTTAAAGTTTTCTTGTTGTTAATTCTACACCTATTAACTCGGATGATTAGTGATACATACGAACCATTTGATCTTCTGTTTGATTGATATCAATCATAATACGGTCGTTTTCTAAACCAGCCATATCTTTCTTGTTAAAGTCTGAAACATCTTTTGATAAACGTTTCATAGAAATAACTTCCCCTTGGTCATTTGCTAAAACAAGTAAGTTATAGCCGTTTTCTGAACCTTGTCCTAACAAGAATTTGTAACCTGGACGTAATGTACCTTCATTAGGATTTTTTAGTACATAAAGTTTATTATTCACAATTGTAAAGTGACCTAAAATTGTTAAACGTGGTTTGAAATGATCAATGACATATTCATTATCTTGCACACTAATCGTTGAAGTAATAGACATTTCTGGTAATTTTTCTACACGTTTTCCATTTTCACCAAAGTAGAAACGATTCATAAATTTTTGTAATCCTTTAACAACTGAATTAGGATCAATCATTCCACCAGGTTCTTGATGGTCTACTAATGTATCGAGTAGGTCATAGCCTGCTTTCCCTAAGCGAGCATTACTTTCTACATACCATTCATTTTGTGCAATATAGACACCGTCTTTTGATTTATGAAGTAAGTATTCATCGCCACCCATGCGATAAATTTCTGACACTAAATGATAAGGAGTATCTGTCAACATATAGCCATCTTTACCAATAACATATGAACGACCGTCGTTTGCTTTCACCGGTTGATCTGCTAACATTGAACCATTTGATTCAAAATAAGACCACTTATCTCCTACTTTTGTCCATCCTGTTTGCATATCTCCTTGGTCAGATAAATAGTACCATGTATTTCCTTCTTGATACCAACCTGTACGCATTGCTCCATCTCCATTTAGAGAGTACCATGCTCCACCAGTAAATACCCAACCAGTTTGCATCACACCGTTGTTATCAAAGAAATACCATGTTCCTTTATCCTTAGCCCAGCCATCTTTCACTAGTTTACCTTCTTGGTATAAGTTCCATTGCTTGCCACTTTGAACCCAACCATCATTTGTTGCAGCAAATGCTTGACTACTTGCTAATGCTGCTACTAAAGCTGTAGAAGCTAATAAACTACCAAACCATTTCTTTTTCATCTTTCATCTCTCCCCTTCATTATTGGTACTTTATCCAAAGAAATTCTGCAAAAATCTCTCTACAGTTATTCTACTCCTCCTCTAATTTAGAAAAAACATTTTTTCACATTCTTAACATTCCTTTAATTTTTTTGTAATAAAAAAGACTCTTCTTTGTAACAGTGGCTAACGAGCCAATTCTGCTACAACAGAAAAGTCTTTCTTCTTCTATAATGGTTTCTTCAACGGTATCCCTGGTTTTCGTGGATATTTATTTGGAGTTTCTTTTGTTTTTAGGATGGTTACGACATGACGATTTCCACCTTCATACGGTAAATCAAAAGACACATCACCTTCCACTTTTCCACCTAAAATGGCAATCGCTTTTTTCGCTTCTTCTAACTCCACTTCTGTATGAGCAGCTTTCAACGCTAAAAAGTATCCTTGTTTCTTCACTAATGGCATACAAAATTCGCTTAGTACGCTTAATTTTGCTACCGCTCTGGCTGTTACGACATCATAAGAGGCTCTGAAATTTTTATTTTGTCCAAAAGTTTCTGCACGATCATGGAAACATTGCACCTCTGTTAATCCTAAGTTTTCTACTAAAGTATTTAAAAACGTAATTCGTTTATTTAGCGAGTCTACAATTGTCACTTTTAAATCTGGAAATACAATTTTCAATGGAATACTTGGAAATCCTGCCCCAGCTCCGACGTCACACAATGTTTGATTCAATAACTCATGATGAAATCCTAACGCTAAAGAATCATAGAAATGTTTTAAATACACTCCTTCCTCATCGGTAATCGCCGTTAAATTCATCTTCTCATTCCATTCCACCAATAATTGAAAATATTGATGGAATTGTTCTTTTTGCACATCTGTTAACGTAATGCCATGTACTTCTTGGAGTCTTTGATAAAATTCTTCTGGTTTCATACAATTCTCCTATTCTTGAACTTTCGCAATTTTTCCTTGTTCGATATACACCATTAAAATAGAAACATCGGCAGGATTTACCCCACTAATACGGCTTGCTTGCGCAATCGTTTCTGGTTGAATTAATTTCAAACGTTGACGAGCTTCTGTGGCAAGTCCATTAATAGCATCATAATCAATATTCGATGGAATACGTTTCGCTTCCATACGTTTTAATTTTTCTACTTTTTCAATAGCTTTTGCAATATAGCCTTCATATTTCACAGAAATTTCTACTTGTTCTTTCACTTCACGAGAAACAGCTACCTCTTCTTCTGCAAAGCCAATTAAGTCATCATAAGATAACTCTGGACGTTTTAATAGATCACTTAATAAAATACCATCTTTTAATTCTGCTGATTCTTTTTCTGCCAAGAATGCTTGAAGTTGTTCCGTTGGTTTCAAACGGATTGATTGGATACGTTTAATTTCCGCTTGAATGGCTGCTTGTTTTTCTTGGAACGCTGCATAACGTTCGTCTGAAATTAAGCCTAGTTCACGACCTTTTTCTGTTAAACGTAAATCTGCATTATCGTGACGTAATAATAAACGATATTCCGCACGAGAAGTTAATAGACGATACGGTTCTGTCGTTCCTTTTGTTACTAAATCATCGACTAATACTCCAATATACGCATCACTACGACCTAAAATAAATGGTTCTTCTCCACGGATTTTACGAACAGCATTAATTCCAGCATAAAGTCCTTGACCGGCAGCTTCTTCATATCCACTTGTCCCATTCATTTGTCCAGCTGTAAATAAGTTTTCAACAATTTTTGTTTCAAATGTATTTTTTAATTGATGAGGGATGACTACATCATACTCAATCGCATAACCCGTTCTCATCATTTCAGCTTTTTCCAAACCTTCTACCGTATGAATCATTTGAATTTGAACATCTTCTGGTAGAGAAGTTGATAAGCCTTGAATATAAACTTCTTCCGTATTTTCCCCTTCTGGTTCTAGGAAAATTTGGTGGCGAGGTTTGTCGCTAAAACGAACGATTTTATCTTCAATAGATGGGCAGTAACGAGCTCCTACTCCTTCTACAATTCCTGTAAACATCGGTGCACGATGTAAGTTCTCACGAATTTTTTCATGAGTTCCTTCATTTGTATACGTCAACCAACATGGAATTTGATCATAGCGATAGTCTTCATCTTTAGAAGTAAAACTAAATAGGTTTGGTGTTTCATCTCCCGGTTGAATTTCTGTTTTGCTGTAATCAATCGAAGAACTCTTCACTCGTGGAGGAGTTCCTGTTTTAAAACGAGCTAATTCGAAGCCTAATTCTAATAAGTTTTCTGATAATTTAATGGAAGGTTGAGAATTATTGGCTCCTGAAGAATATTTCAATTCTCCAATAATAATTTGTCCACGAGAAGATGTTCCAGCCGTTAAAACGACTGCTTTTGAACGGTAAATCGCACCCGTATGAGACACGACCCCTTTACAAACGCCATCTTCTACAATTAAACGTTCCGCAATCCCTTGTTTTAAATCAAGATTTTCTTGTTGTTCAATTGTTTTTTTCATTTCTTGCGCATATAGATGCTTATCTGCTTGCGCACGTAAAGCACGTACTGCAGGGCCTTTCCCTGTATTTAACATACGCATTTGAATATAAGTTTTATCAATATTTCTTCCCATTTCTCCGCCTAGCGCATCAATTTCACGTACAACGACTCCTTTTGCAGGACCTCCAACAGACGGATTACAAGGCATAAATGCCACCATTTCTAAATTCATTGTTAATAATAATGTTTTAGCACCCATACGAGCACTTGCTAGTGCAGCTTCACTTCCAGCGTGACCTGCGCCGACTACGATAACATCATAGTTACCAGCTTCATAAGTTGTTACCATACTTCCTCCTACTTTCTATTGTTCATTCGTTGTATAAAATTCCACTTGATGGCGAATGTATTCACCATTTTCATATATAAATTTAGCCGAGAAAAATGGACGATTCTCTAATAGCCAACTCATAAAAATTAAATCTCCTTGCCAAGTTGGCTTAGTCAACACTTGATCATAAGGAACCCACTCTAAAGTTCCTTCAGGAGAATCGATTAATTCCCCGGAAAATTCTGTTACTCGAAACACATACGTATACCAATCATGTTCAGGAGTAAATTCAGGAAAAGTAATAATCCCTTTTAATGCCATTTGATGTACCTTCAAACCTGTTTCTTCAAAAATTTCACGAATGGCACATTCTTCCGGAGATTCACCCGCTTCAATTTTGCCACCTACTCCGATGTATTTACCTTCATGTACATCATTTGGTTTCTTATTGCGCTTTAGTAATAACAATTCTTTTCCATTATCGATATAGCAAATCGTTGCTAGTTTTGTCATACGAAACTCCCTTTCTCCAACAGTGACTTTCTCTTATTTTCCTAAACAGAATTGACTAAATAATTGAGTTAGAAGCTCATCTTGGACGCTGTCTCCTGTAATTTCTCCTAATAAATCCCATGCTCTTGTAAAATCAATTTGAATTAAATCAACCGGCATTTCCATTTCAATCCCATTTTGCACTTCGACTAATGCTTGTTCTGCTTTTTCTAATAAGGCAATATGACGAGTATTCGATAAATAAGTCGCGTCTCGTTCATTCATTTGTCCTTGGAAGAAATATCCCGCAATTTTTTCTTCTAATTGGTCGATTCCTTCTTTATTTAACATAGAAGTTGTGACAATTTCTTCTTCCTTAGCATACGGAGCGATATCCTCTTTTGAAAGTTTTGAAGGCAAATCTGTTTTATTGAATAAAATAATGCGCTTCATTCCCTTTGTAGTTTCTAGTAAACGAATATCTTCCTCTTGTAATGTTTCACTTTGATTTAATAATAACAATACAAAATCTGCTTCATTTAACGCTTTACGACTACGTTCTACCCCGATTTTTTCTACGACATCATCCGTTTCACGAATTCCTGCTGTATCAATTAATTGTAACGGCACTCCACGGACATTGACATATTCTTCGATTGTATCTCTTGTTGTCCCTGCTATATCCGTTACAATGGCTTTTTCTTCTCTTAATAGCACATTTAATAAACTAGATTTCCCAACATTTGGACGACCCACGATGGCCGTTTTTAATCCATCTCGCAAAATCTTCCCTTGGCTAGCGGTATTTAATAGGGCACGAATTCCTTGCAATACTTGTTGCGTCTTTTCTCGTAATAATTGCAAAGTCATCTCTTCTACATCATCATATTCTGGATAGTCAATATTTACTTCTACTTGCGCTAATGTATTTAAAATTTCTTGACGTAAATTTTGAATTAAATGTGATAATTGACCATCTAATTGACGCATCGCTAATTGCATCGATTTATCCGTTTTTGCTCGAATTAAATCCATCACTGCTTCTGCTTGTGATAAATCAATACGTCCATTTAAAAAGGCACGTTTTGTAAATTCTCCAGGCTCAGCTAATCTTGCTCCCATCCGTAGCACTAATTGCAACACACGATTAATCGCCACAATCCCTCCATGGCAATTAATTTCTACAATATCTTCTCGTGTAAATGTTTTTGGAGCTCTTAAAACACTCACCATTACTTCATCATATACTTCTCCAGATTTAGGGTCGACAATATGACCATAATGAATAGTATGAGTCTTTTGTTCTTCTAATTGTTTTGTTCCACATTGATAAATCGAATTTGCGATTGAAATCGCCAAATCTCCACTAATTCTGACAATCCCAATAGCCCCTTCACCAGGTGCTGTCGAAATCGCAGCAATCGTATCAAATTCTGTTTGCATACTGATATCCTTTCTTGGCTTCATTGCACAAAAAAAGTGCACACTCCACCCCTTATTGATAAAAGGGTGGCTCGCACTTTGACTGCTTACCTATATTTCAGTGATATTATACAATACTTTTTGAACTTGTGCTAGTAGAAGGAGTCTTCTACCGTAAAAAAGAAGCCGCATTTCTGTTTAAAATAAATTCAATATAAAACAGCCAGCACTTTATCATGCTGGCTGTTTACTTTTCTTATGCAATATTCTTTTTCTTTCTTGAAGCAATACGATTTCTCTCAATTTCAATAATTTTACTTTGTACTTCTTTTTCTGTCATTTTCTCTGAAGCAACAAATGCCTCAGCCACTAAAGAGTCTTTTGCATACTTATCAAATTCTACTTCTTTTTTATGAATTAATGCCATAATCGGTTCATTAATACTATCTTTCGTTAGAAGTCTATAAACTAAAACATCTCTCGTTTGTCCCATTCGATACACCCTACTAATGGCTTGTTGCTCCGTGGAAGGTTTCCATTGAGGTTCACATAAAATAACAATATTAGCACTTTGAATATTCAACCCTACTCCACCAGCCTCAATTTGAGCTAACAACACTGTTTGGTTACTATCGTTAGAAAATTCATCAATCACTTCTTGTCTTCTAGCAGGACTAATATCTCCAGACAATATATCACTAGCAGTATGTGTTAAAAGTTCACGTAATCTATACAAAACATCTGTTTTAAAATATGAAAATACAAGTACTTTCATACCATTTTCTCGTGCCTCTTTACAAATATCTATAATTTGTTTAATTTTTTCAGAGTCTTCTCCTAAGAACGCCATACGTCTTAACTTCATAACACTACATTTTTCGCTAAAGGCTTCTGATTCATATAATTCAATTTGCTTATCCGAAAATTCTGACCATAGATTAACAACTTCCATTTCAGGTAATTCATCCAACACTTCTTCCCTTTTTCTTCTCAAGTAGACATTGGCTAGATCCTTCTTGAAACTTTCTTCATCTGGTCGTTCTCTAAACACACTTTCTGGTAAATCAGGATTTAAGACACTCACTAAATGTTGCATCTCTCTGACATTATTTTCCAACGGAGTTCCTGTCATAAATAATTTATAATTAGCTCTTTGTGCAAGTACAATCGAATTTCGTGTTCTTTTAGCATCAGCATTTTTAATATAGTGAGCTTCATCTAGAATTAATAAATCAATTTGTAATCCCTCTATTTCTTGAACAAAGTAACTAGCTTGTTCATAGTTCGCTAATATGATCCCGCCTTCTTGATTCCACTTTATAAAATCTTCCTTTTTATTTTTGTTCGAAGCAGAAAATCGATATACCGGTAATTCTGTCCACTTAAGAATTTCCTTATTCCAATTCTCTAATACACTTAAAGGTAATAAAATCATACATTTTCTTTGATGCTCTTGGAATAAATGATTCGCTACTGCTAACGCTTGAATCGTTTTACCTAGCCCCATTTCATCTCCTAAAAGAATATTTTTTTGATAAAGTAAAAATTTCGCTCCGAATTCTTGATACGGACGCATCGTTACTTTTAATTGATTTTCATTAATTTGAACTTGATTCACTTTTTCAATAATAAATTTAGGCAAGTCCGAAGTACTATTATCTAATCCTTTTCCAGTAATTTTTTCTAACAGAGCATAATACGTAGCTGCTTCTTCTTTAAACTCTCGTTCTGCTGCATCAAACAGTATTTCAGTATATTTAAGAGTCGTTAGGATTGATAATTTCTTAAAGTTTTGATCAATTTCTAACATTTCCTGGTATAACCAGTTTTCCAACTGACACCATATCGAAAAACCTTTTTCATCCAATAAAGTATCTGCAATATAACGATTTTCTGCTAAAATCATTAATTTATTATATTCTTCAAACCATTTAGTCAGTTGCTCAAAAAGTTTTTCTTCAACTTCTTCTCTTGTCTTTGAATAATTTTTATAGATAAATAATTTTGTTACTAATTTACGTTGTTCAAAACTCAAATTACTAACACGAATTTTTGGACGAGTAGACTGTTTCACTTTATCAGCTATATCTTTTAATACATCTGATAGAAACACGTACTCCTCTTCAGTTAAAGCATACTTTTCTTTTAGTATTTCTCCAGATTTTATCATTGTAAATACTGATTTATAGCCATTTTGAATTCCTTGCGGAATAACTCTTTGTTCTTTTTGATAATAATCTTCAATAGCCGAAAATGAAAGCATGGATAAATCTTTTTCAAATTGTTGATTAAATAAGGCTTCCCAATCATTTATTATTTGTTTTTCTACATATCGTTTACTATCCACTTCCAATAATTCTTGTTTTTCTTTAGCTTTTTGATGAAATTCTTTTAACACTTCAGATTCAACACTATGATTTTTTATATCTTCTTCAAAAAATGAAAATAATAACTTTGAATCAATGATCAAATCTTCCCACGGATTCGTTAATCCACTACTTTCTGTGTCTAAATATCCCATTTTAAACAAAAAATCATCTAACAAACTTTTATTTGAATCTACTAAATATTTCGCTTCAGATAATTTCGTTTTTATATCTTTATTTTTAAATAGCATGAACAAAAACATAGCATCCTGCTCAACTATGAAGGATAATTTTTCTTCTAATACTTTTAATTTATGTAGATTATCGCTTTTATACTGTTTCAATTCTTTTAATGAAGATGCATAGGATACAAATAAATCCCCTAACGCTTCATCTTTCTCATGAAAAATGGAAGGATAAAATTTTTCTTTTTTTACACTGTTTTTTCTCAATACTCCATTATATCTTTCTAATAAATCTAACAACTCAAATGGTAATTGACTTTCCCATTCTTCAAAAAATATTTCCTGTTTATTTTTAATAACAGATTTTATTTTTCCCTCTAAAATTGGTAAAGTCTCTTCTTCTAATTTCTTTATATTCGGTTGAATAATACTTAGTAATTGTTTTGCCTCGTTTTTATTCAATTAGAATTTCCCCTTTTATTCTATTACTTCCGTTAAATAACTAATTTTTTACAATATCGAATGATTAAAAACATCATAACACATTTTTCACAAAGTTTCTTTAAATTATTTCAATCTACTGAAAAGAGATTCCTTCGACTTTTTTAGTTTCCATATTGCCAATGTTTGATAAAAAAGGTACAATTTACCTATCTATAACACAGGGGGTTAACAAATGTTAGAACATCCATTCAATCAAGTCGTTGAAAAAATTGCCGTTTCCGATATTCGTCAATTTGATGCAGAAGTTTCTCAAATTCCTGGAATCATCAAATTAACATTAGGTGAACCAAATTTCAACACACCAGAACATATTAAAGAGGCTGCTATTCAAGCCATTCGTGATAATCATTCCCACTATACTCCAAACGCTGGGATTCCTGAATTACGTCAAGCAACTGCAGAATACTATAACAAGAAATTCAATTTAAACTATACAGCAGAACAAGTCATCACTACTATCGGAGCTACTGAAGCGATTAACGCTAGCTTCCAAGCTATTTTGAACCCTGGAGATACAGTGATTGTTCCTACTCCAGTTTTCCCATTATATATGCCAATTACAATGGTGAACCAAGGGAACTTTATTACAGTCGATACTAGTGAAGATGGATTTATTTTAACTCCAGAAAAATTACGTGCTACTATCGAAGCTCATCCAGAAAAAACTTTTAAAGCTGTTGTATTAGTATATCCAAGTAACCCAACAGGGGTAACTTACTCTAAAGAACAATTAGAAGCTTTAAGCGTTGTCTTAAAAGAATATGGATTATGGGCATTATGTGACGAAGTGTACGCTGAATTAACGTATAGCGGAACTCATACATCATTAGCTTCATTCTTACCGGATCAAACAATCGTAATTACAGGTTTATCTAAATCTCACGCAATGACTGGATGGAGAATTGGGTACATTCTTGGACCTGTTCCATTTATTAAAGAAGTTGTTAAAACTCACCAATATATGGTTACTTCTCCAAGTAGCTCAAGCCAATACGGTGCTTTAGCTGCAATGTTACACGGACAAGGTGACTGTGACATTATGAAAGTAGAATACCAACAACGTCGTGACTATCTTGCAAAAGAATTACGTCGCTTAGGATTCGAAGTAGCAAGTCCTGATGGAGCTTTCTATCTATTTGCTAAAATTCCTGCAAAATGCGGAACAGATTCATGGGCATTCGTTCGTGACCTTGCTAAAAATGCTAAAGTAGCATTAATCCCTGGAGTTTCATTTGGACCTGGTGGAGAAGGATACGTTCGTTTCAGTTACGCTGCTTCAATGGAAAACTTAACAGAAGTAGTTGCTCGATTAGAAAAATATTTAGCGTAATACAAAAGGCTGGGAAATCCCAGCCTTTTTACTTTCTATTCATAATCTTACTGCAACTCTTCCACAAGAGTACAAACTGCGTCAAATGCATGTTTTGAAGCTAATTCAAGAGTTGCCTCAAATGTATCTGGAGCTTCTCCCCCAACATGATCACTGACCCCACGAATATTCAACACAGGAATATCATAGAAATGAGCAACTTGCGCTAATGGTGTTGATTCCATATCACTTGCTACAATATCCGGTAAATGTTCACGAATGTTTTGTACCGTCTCAACCGAACTCATAAAAGAATCACTCGTTGCAATAAAACCACTATGAATCCCAAATTCTGTAATACGTTCCTTTAAAATACGAATAACTCTTTTTCTCAAATCACTATCTACAGGATAAGATTCTGGCATTTGTGGAACTTGTCCCCATGCATAATCGAAACCTGTCGCATCTACATCACTATATCCAAATTTCGTTGAAACAATAACATCTGCAAGTGCAAAGTTCTCATTAAAACTTCCCGTAGTTCCCGTATTAATGATAAGTTCTGGTTGAACTTTATCACAAAGCCAAGCCGCTGTAGCTGCAGCATTCGCTTTTCCAATACCAGATTGAACAAGATAGAGATCCTCATGAACTTCAAGAATTCGAATCGGACCTTTTGAAAAAACTTCTTTTCTTGGTGCGTAGTGTTCTTCAAATGGATGAAGCTCTTCTTTCATTGCAGCAACAATCGCTATTTTCATCGATTATTTACCCCACACTTCAGAAATAGGTTTCTTCACTTCTACTTTTGTTCCTTGGAATTTATCTGAGATGAATTTTTGAACTTCTGCATCATGATATAAATCTACTAATTTCTTATAATCATCATTTGATTCATTTCCACTCTTCACAACAATAACATTGATACTTGTAATAGTAGATTCATCTGCTTTTTCATAGAATAAAGCATCTTTTAATACATTTAATCCACCTTCAAGGGCAATCGTATTTCCGATAGCAATTAAATCTGCATCATCTAATACACGAACACTTGTTGTATCATCAATTAGTAAAAATTCAAAGTTTTTCTTGTTTTCTACGATATCACTTGGAGTACCTGTACCTTCTTTGAAATCTGCTGATAATTTAATTAATCCAGCAGTTTCTAATAAACGAAGTGCACGTGTTGTATTGTAAGGATTATCTGGAATCGCAATTTTAGCACCATTTGGCAGGTCGTTTAATGCTTTTACTTTTTTAGAATATAGACCCATTGGTTCGATATAAGTTGTTCCAATTGGTGTTAGTTTAGAACTATTGGATTCGTTAAATCCTTGTAAATATCCAATCGATTGAAAGGCATTTGCATCTACGGAACCTTCCGCAACTGCTTGGTTTAATGGCACGCCACCATTTAGTTCTTCAACTTCAATTTTTAATCCTGCTTTTTTTGCTTGATCTGTTTCAGCAATATGTCTCCAAATTTCAGCATCAGAACCAACAGAAACAACTTTCACTGTTTTTAATGCTGTATTTGAAGAATTTGAAGTTGTTGAGTTTGATGTAGTTTGATTGCTGCAAGCAGCTAGTGCTACAACTGCAGAAAGTGCAAATAAAGATTTTGTAATAGTTTTTAAGTTCATATGGAAATCCTCCCCTAGGTGTTACTAATATTTGTATCAATAAATGACATTAAATCACTTTACGTTCAAATGGATCAATACTGATTCCTTGTTCTAATACTTGTTTAGCATATTCTTTTGCTCCGAATAAAGAGTGATCACGGTAATTTCCACATTGAACAGCAGATATACCTTGAATATCTTCAAATTGAATCTTTTCAACAATTTGTTCTAAAGTTGATTTTAATGCACGAGCAATATCTTCTGCGGAACGTTCTTCCCAGAGAATTAAGTGGAATCCTGTACGACATCCAAATGGTGAAATATCGATAATTCCATCGATACGATCACGTAGTAAATCTGCCAACAAGTGTTCAAATGTATGAATCACTCCAGTCGGCATCTCTTGTTTATTTGGTTGTAAAAAGCGAATATCAAAATTCGAAATAACATCTCCTTTTTTCCCGTATTCGTTTGAAATTAGTCTCACGTAAGGTGCAATCACCTTATTGTGATCTAATGTAAAGCTTTCTACTTCAGCCATATTGAATTCCTCCTGTCATGATGAAAAAAGAATCATACTTTCAATAGAAAGCATTGCTTTTATTCTTTTCAAATCATTTTAATTAAGTTATATCGAAATGATACAGTAGTCCCCCTTGAAATTCAACGTAAAAACGAACTTTACCTTATACTAAATTAATATAGTTCGTTATTCGCTTTAGCTATATCTGTACAAATCCCATATAAATCAACTATATCAATTGTTTGTGAATGATTCTGAACATAAAAACTAGTTTACCTCTAACCTCACCGACACTTTTTATTCACTCCCTCTTTAAATTAGCTCAAAAACAAAAAAGCCTGGGATCAATCCCAGACCTTCTCTCTATTATCCTAAAGTTTGCACTTTCACACCATCCGGTGTTCCAATTAAAACTGTTTCTGTCATATTTGTAAATAATCCTTGTTCCACTACTCCTGTTAGAGCTTTTAATTCTGCTCCGAATGTCACAGGATCTTTAATCGGGAATACATCTAAGTCAATAATATAATTTTGACTATCTGTTAAATAACGCTCTCCGTTTTCTAATACTCGGAATTTTGGACGATATCCTTTTGCTTCGAATTTTTTGAATAATTGTTCTGAACCATACGGAATCACTTCTACTGGAAGTGGGAAGCGTCCTAAATAATCTACCATTTTAGATTCATCGACAATCCAAATAATACGTTTTGATTGTTCTGCAACAATTTTTTCAAATAGTAAGGCTCCACCGCCCCCTTTAATTCCTGAAAAATCAGGAGCAATTTCATCTGCTCCATCCACTGTTACATCAATGAAATCTACTTCGTCTACACTCTTCAATGGAATTCCTAACTTTTCAGCTTGTTCTTTTGTACGTTTTGAAGTTGTTACACCAATAATATCTAAGCCTTCTTCTTTCACACGTCTACCAATTTCTTCTACAAAATAATAAGCTGTAGAACCTGTTCCTAGACCTACTGTCATACCTGATTCAATATAAGTTGCGGCCTGTTTGCCGACCATCTCTTTCATGTTCACACGCATACCCTCCAATATGATTCAACTATCCTTATTATAACATAAATTCTTTTACTCGTTTCAAATCTTCTTGTAATTGTTCATAGATTTGTCGCATTTCTTCAGCAGATAAACTCAATTCCACTTCAACCGTTTTCGTTGGTTCCTTCTCCTCTTCTTCTTGATAAAGAAAGACTTCTTCTTCATCCAATTGAGCCAAGTCAATTCCAATCACTTGAGAAGCCGTTGTTAAAATATTTTCTGGAGCAACGACCCATGTCATAACATACTCATCTTCCACTTTCTCTAATAATACAGCTAATCTGGATTGTTCAAATTCTGAAGAATACTCTTCTCCTTTTTCTAATAAGTTCTTCATCGCCAACAGACATTCTTCCAATTGTGCTATAGATAATAAGTCAATTATTTCTTGATAAGCTTGTTCTTGATGAGAAACTTGTAAGAAAACATCTGTTTGAATATTGTGAGTTTGAGGATGGATAGCAAAAAATTTTAATTCAAATATAAAATCCCCTTCTGAAATCTTCATGCGCTCACCTCTTTCTTCATTTTATTGCCATATCTATAGTACAAGTTTCTCTTTCATGTTTCAATCATTTCAAAGAAAAAAGGCTGGAGTTTCTCCAACCTCTTAACGTAATATTTCAATGACATCTTTATTGGCAGCAGATTTAGCAGGAAATACGCTAAATACAATTCCAATAAAGACAGATACTCCAACGGTTAATGCTACTGCTGTCCAGTCGGTATAAATTTTGAATGGTAGGAAATTCGAAATCAACATCGCAATTAGCACTCCTGTTACATATCCGATAATTCCTCCAATAGAAGTAATCATAATTCCTTCTAATAAAAATTGTAATTGAATTGAACCTTTAGTAGCTCCCATTGCACGACGAATCCCAATTTCTTTTGTTCGTTCAGATACTGAAATATACATCATATTCATCACCCCAACACCTGCAATGAATAGCGAAATTCCGGCTACTGCTGAAACAAAATAAGTTAATCCATCTAACACTTTTCCAATAATATCCATTTGAGCAGCTACGTCAATAAAGGTATATTTCCCAGAAGTATGTTTTGAACCCACTTCATTTAAATGAGTTTCTACTTTTTTAGCTACATCTTTTGCTACATAGCCCGGTTTAATAAATACTTTTAGCCCATTCACATTTTCTTCTTTTTTATGATAATGTTGATGAGTGGTAGCTGGAATATGTACGGCTTTATAAGGATCTGCACCAGTAAAAATAGCTTGCAAAGCATCTACTTTACTCGTTGGTTTAACCCCTTTAATATAGTACACTTCTCCATCAATCGTTACCCCATTTCCTAGTGCTTGTTTCGGACTAGCAAATAACAATTCTGCTAACGATTCATCAATAATCGCTACTTTTTTATTCGCATCAATATCTACTTGGGAAATATTTTCTCCAACTGTTAAAGACTCTTTTGTTGCAGATTTTTCTAATCCCAGTACAATACGTTCTGTCGATTTTTTTGTTGGAATCGAAACTCCGTAAATATAATTTTGTTCCTTTGTTTCAGGAATTTCTGTTCCAGAAACTCCTTCAATACTTTCTACACCGATACGGTCTTGTTTTGAAAAAGCTTTTTCTACTTTTCGAACAGATTCTGGATTATCGGGTTGATAGAAAAATTGTACAGTCACTTTCCCATTATCTTCTCCAGCTAATCCTGAAACAGCCATTTTTTGGAATCCTTTCCCAAGACTCATAATCGTAATAACAGCTGCAATTCCGATAATAATTCCTAACATCGTTAAAATCGTACGACGAGCATTTCCTCTTAAAGAATGTAGAGCGGATCCTAATAATACACTAAATTTCATTTGGAATCCCCTCCTTTTGTTCATGAACCACACCATCGATTACATGGATGACACGAGAACAATACTTCGTCAATGTCGGATCATGCGTCACCATTACAATCGTTACTCCATCTTCACGATTTAAGCGATATAAAATATCCATAATACTCGCAGAAGTTTTACTATCTAATGCGCCTGTCGGTTCGTCCGCAATAATGAATTTTGGACTATTTACTAATGCTCGTGCAATTGCCACCCTTTGTTTTTGACCACCTGAAAGATGGCGAGGATATTTTTCTAACTTATCTCCTAGCCCTACTTTTTCTAGCGCTTGTTTTACTTTTGTATGAGTTTGGCGAGGTGTTAATCCACGATATAATAAAGGTAGACGCACATTTTCTTCGACGGTTGCTTGTTCAATTAAGTTAAAATCTTGAAAAACAAATCCAACGGTAGAATTACGAACTTTGGAAATTTGATTATCACTCAAATTAGAAACAGACTCATCATTGAAAGAATATTTTCCTTCATATTTAGAATCTAGGAATCCTAATATATTAATAAGAGTAGATTTTCCAGAACCCGAAGGCCCCATAATTCCAACAAATTCTCCTTGAGTAATACGAACATTCACATCATTTAATACATGTAACTGCTCGTCTCCAACTTTATAATATTTATGAATATGTTCTAGTTTAATCATTGGACTTCACCGACTCTTCCAATTGTGTAGAAGACACCGCTGCTCCATCTGTAATTTCTGAATCTGGATTTGCAATCACTTTATCTCCAATACTTAATCCTTCTTGAACAATCCATTGGAATCCTTTTTTCACACGTTTAATATTTTTGCGTTTAGCTACCCCATTATCATATAAATAAACATATTCTTGTTCTCCATCTTTTTGAATCGCTTGTTCTGTTAATACTAATCCTTTTTGAGGGATTTTTACTTGAACAGTAAATCCATTTGGAAGAGAAATTTCTGGTTTTACAATTACATCATAACGAGCAACACTATGACCTCCACTACTAGAAGCTGAACTTGGAGAAGTTGGCAAAGCTGGCACTGGATTAGCACCACTTCCTGACGGATCAGTAGAAACAAATGAAATCGTTCCTTTAATCTCTCTATCTTGAGCTTTCACATAGATTGTTACAGAAGCTCCCTTTTCAACTGATTCATAATCATATTCAGAAACAGTTGTTTTCGCTTCGCTGTCTTTACTTGTAATTTTAATGAAGGCTAATTGCACATTTGTTTTTCCTTCTGGATTAATGCTAATAGTTCCTGCAATATCTGCTGTGACACTTGAGCTTGTTTTTTTAGAAAGACGTTCAATTTTTGTGTTTACATCTTCAATATTATTGTTCATCTCACGAATTGCTTTTTGAGTTCCCTCAATTGCTTGATCAAAGGCTGTCGTATCCATAGCTCCTACATGTGTCGTTTGATTCGTAGCACCTTGTTGATTTTGAGCAGGGACTTCTTTTTCTAACTCTTGTTTTGCTTGAGCTTTACGATTCTTTTGTGTTTCTAATTCTTGATATAGACGATCACGTTCAGCAACTAGGCGACTTACTTGTCGATTTAAATCAGTAACTTCGTCACTAATTGTTTCATTATCATATTCAAATAACACATCGCCTGCTTCTACTTCTTGACCATCTGTTACTTTTACTTGGGCAACTTGCCCTTTTTGAGGATCCACATGATAGCTTTGCTCTTTAGCCGTTTCAATATTTCCATCTAATACTAAAGGCTCCTGTTCTGTTAACTCCATAATTGTATAATGGTGTTCTTCTTTCTTTTCAGGAGAGCGTAATTTTAAAAATCCTAATACGATAACAATAACAGCTCCTAATACCATTACGCTAATCATGCTCCATTTTAATGTTTTACTCATTCATAACTCTCCTTAATGTTTCGCTACTTCTTGTTCCCATTTTTGATAGGTCACATATACCCATGCTAGTAATCCAGCAATAATAGCTGGAATAACAAAAGTACCTAGACTGAATTTTTGATGATTGAAAATATTATCAGCAATTTGCATTAAAATCGAAAAGACGTGAATTCCAATCGCATAAAAGAATAAATTCTTATTTGGTAATGCTTGAGTTTTAGCACTCTTTCCAATTTTGTGGTATAAAATTGTTGCAAAAATACATAATAGGAAGAATAATAGGAAAACTGCTACTCCAACTCCAGCCGTTTCAGAACTATGTTCTACACCTTTTTTTGCTAATTCTTCTTGCACACTTGGAACAAATGTAGACGCTACTCCAATTAATACAAAGAGATTCCCAAAAATTCCAATCATATTCCATACTTTTAACCCGGTAGCAATTTTACTAACAAGTCCTGCATATTTTTCAACTTTTTGTGTATCCATGATCCATTCCCCCTAACGGTTGTTTTCAAACTTCTAAACATCACATCATTTTTATTTTTTCGCTACTTCTTGTTCCCATTTTTGGTATGTCACATATACCCATGCTAGTAATCCAGCAACAATCGCTGGGAAAATATATGCAGTAATATCAAATCCTAATCCACTCATTAATTGATTCACAACTTGCATCACAATTGAAAACGCAAAAACCCCAATCGCATAATGTAATAAATTTTTATCAGGTAACACTTGAGCTTTAGCACTTTTTCCAATTTGATGGTATAAAATTGTTGAAAAAATACATATTAATAAAAACACTACAAGAACTGCTATTCCAAATCCAATGTTTTCTGGTTTCAAATATGGATTTTTTACGGTTGCTAATTGTTCTTGAACTTGTGGTATTAATAATATTGCCATTCCTAAAAGACCCAAAACATTTCCAACAATCCCAATAATATTCCAAACTTTTAACCCCGTAGAAACTTTTCTTATAACTCCTGCATATTGTTCAACTTTTTGTGTATCCATGATACATTCCTCCTCAAAACTTTTTTAAAAAAGAATAGGTTAGTTACTCTTTTAGCTAACTATATACCTAGCATTCTTTTTTGTCAATAAGTTTCTTTATTTTTTATTACGCTCATTATACACCTGTTGTTTCCGTTTTCATACAGAAATATTTCTTGTTTTATCATTCTTAAGAAACTAAAAAAACGCTCTTTCAAAAAGAACGTTTTCTTCACTCTATTTAATCTTCTAATTCACAGACAAGTGCTTGATATCCAGCAAGAGAAAGTTGATTTCCTTGCCCATTCATTTGTGCTGGAATATTTGCTAGCAATACTTTTCTTACAGGCGTTGGTAAAGTAACAGTTTGAGCTTCTGCTTGATAATTGACTAATACAAGCACACGTTTTTCTCCACGACGCTCAAAAGCAATTATATTTTTCACTTCTTCTAAAACAGGAATCAATGCTCCTTCTTGAATCGTTGAGCCATAAACTTCATCACGATATAAGGCGGTTAACGCTCTATAATAATTCAAGATAGATTGTGGATTCTCTTCCTGTTCCTCTACATTAATCTCTCTTTGCGGCTGTTTTGAAACAAGCCAAGCTTTTCCAGTTGTAAATCCTAACTTCTCTTCTCCATTCCATTGCATTGGAGTACGAGCATTATCACGACTATATTTTGAAATAGCCTTCAACGCTTCTTCATCCGTTAACCCTGCTTCTTTTGCAACATGATATTCATTTAATGTATTAATATCATCAAATTCATCAATTGATTCGAAAATTTGATTTTCCATTCCAATCTCTTGTCCTTGATAAATAAATGGAATTCCTTTACGAAGCATTTGCACTGTTGCAAGAGCTTTTTTACTAATTTCAGTAACTTCTCCTTCAGGAATGTAATGAGAAACTCCACGTGGTTCATCATGGTTTTCAATAATCGTTGATAATACCCCAATGGAATCCGCACGACGATGCGCTCTAAAAATACTATCTTTTAATTCTTCTGCTGTTGGCAATTCATGACTATACCAGCCATTTCCTTTTTGTCCTAAAATCGTTTGTTTGAAATCGAAAATAGACGAGAATACTCCCTCTTCGCCAATAAAGAAATGTAATTCTTCATCCGTTTCATTAAAGACTTCCCCTACTGTAAAAGCATTATAGCGTGCAAATGTCTTTTCTTTCATTTCTTGTAAAAATGGTTCAATTGGTTGCGCATTTGCTAGTGAATAACGAACAGGAACTAATCCATTTTCTTGAGTAGATGGTAATGAACGCCACTCTAAATCCTTTTTAATATTAATAATGGCATCAATACGGAATCCTCCGATTCCTTTTTCTAACCACCAATTAATCATTGTATAAATTTCTTCTCGCACGACAGGATTTTGCCAATTTAAATCGGGTTGTCCTTTATGGAATGAATGTAAATAATATTTATTCGTTCCAGGAACTTTATCCCATACACTACCCCCGAAATAAGTTTCCCAGTTATTTGGTTCTTTTTCACTTTCAATAAAATAGAAATAATCTGCATAAGGGCCCTCTGGATCTGCTAATGCTTTTTGAAACCATTCATGTTGATCAGAACAGTGGTTAACAACCAAATCCATAATAATTGAAATATCATGTTTTTTTGCTTCAGCAATTAGTTCTTCCATATCTTCCATTGTTCCAAATTGCGGATCAATCGCATAATAATCTGCTATATCATATCCTTGATCTACAAAAGGACTCTTATATACAGGAGACAACCATAAAATATCAATTCCCAAACTTTGTAAGTAATCGAGTTTTTCGATAATTCCTTTTAAATCACCAATTCCATCTCCATTACTATCATTAAAACTTTTTGGATAAATTTGATAAGCTACTTTGCCTTTCCACCAATCTTTTTCCATTATTGGTAGCCTCCTTCACAATCGTTAATGACTTTATTCTGATACAATTCCCTCACACTGTCAAGCAACAAAAAAGAGATAAACCATTGATCCGGCTTATCTCTCAAAAATAATTGCAGTATTATAAACGCTTGCTATATTTACGATATTGATAATATCTATAAGCATAAACGCCAGTACGATATAAGTAGAAAATAACTAAAATAGCAAATAATTTATTATGTACAACCGTTAATATAACAAAAGCACATGCTATTATAAACATGATTATTGCATAAACTAAATCTTTCATTCTCACACCTCCATTATTTCTCTTCTTTTTTCTGTTTATCTTTAACATATCGATACGCATTAAAAGCACTAGAAACTCCAAATAATGCAGCGACTAATGCATACCATTTATTATCCACCACTGCTTAATCACTACTAGTTAATCCATTATTGATTTTTTCGATACTGATAATATTTATAAGCGTAGTCTAGACTGCGTCCTAGAAAAACAATCCCTAAAACAACAAGCGCCTTCCTATATAGAATCGTTAAAGCAATCAGTATAACTGCAATAACTCCTGTTATAATTGCGTATCTTAAATTTTTCATCCTCAAACTTCTCTCATTCATCTTCTTTTTTCTGTTTATCTTTAACATATCGATAAGCATTAAAGGCACTAGAAATTCCAAATAAAGCAGCGACTAATGCATACCATTTATTATCGATCACTGCTAGTAATGCAAACGAAAGAGTACATAATGCATAAATAATTGTATTCCATAAATATAAAGGAATGTTCTTCATTTTCATGTCTCCTTATTTTAATTTATCATGTTCATACGTGTGAACTAATTCCAAGCCTTTAAACTGTTGCTGTCTTAATGCTTCATAAACAACAATTGCTGCTGTATTCGACAAGTTTAACGAGCGAACATGAGTGTCATTCATCGGTAATCTTAAACAACTTTCTTCATATTCACGCATAAATTCTTCCGGTAATCCTGTTGTTTCTTTTCCAAAAATGAAAAATTGCTCTTCATCCTTTGCCAAATCAACTTCATCATAAGTATGATTAGCAAATTTGGTAATTAAATAAATCGGACGATTGCCTAAATATTCCATAAACGCTTCTAGCGAATCATGATACGTAATATCGACATCATTCCAATAATCCAAACCTGCACGTTTCAAATGCTTGTCATCTGTTGAAAATCCTAATTGCCCCACTAAATGTAGCGGTGAATTTGTTGCTGCACAAGTACGTGCAATATTTCCCGTATTTGCTGGAATTTGTGGTTCAAATAATACAATATGATTAATCGTCATAAGATCCCTCCTCAGGATTTTTTGGTAATTTTTCGTGTAATGTTTGAATCGCTTCTTCTAATTCAGTCACTAAATCTGTTTCTTCTTTCGTTGTTGCTTCAACTTTTCGAGCTTTTTCTAACATTTCTGTAAAATAATGAATCAGTTCTTCACTTGATTCACTAATAATCTCACTCACAGCCCAAGCTGCGGTTCCTTTTATGACAGGTCGCATATCTTCCTTCATCACTTTCAACAATAGCGGAACAGCTGTTTTGTCACGGTAATTCGCTAGCGCAATAATTGCATTTCTCTGCAGCGGCTTCTTCCCACGCCATGAACCAGCCATCTTTCCAAATCGTTCTTTGAACTCTTTATTCGAAATGGTTACTAATGGTTTTAACAATGGATGTGTTTCTTCCACAGATGGTTCCATTTCAGGATGTAAATGAAAATCTTTTCCTTTATTATACGGACAAACTTGCTGGCAAATATCGCAACCATAAATGACATGTCCCATTTTTTTACGATATTCCTTCGGCATAAACCCCTTCGTTTGTGTTTGATACGATAAACAACGTTGCGCATTCATTTTCCCATTTCCTAATAAGGCATTGGTCGGGCAAAAATCTACACAACGTGTACAATCTCCACACCCATAATCAACGGGATCATCGACTGGAAATTCAATATTGGTAATTAATTCGCCTAAATACACATAGGAACCAAATTCCTTTGTCACTAATAAACCATTTTTTCCAACAAATCCAATTCCCGCACGTTCAGCAACACGAACATCGATTAATTCGCCTGTATCGACCATTGGCTTGAAGGCAACATCTTCTTGATTCACTTCACTTTTAATATAGTCAATTAAAGCTTCCATTCTTCTAGATAAAATAAAATGGTAATCTTCTCCCCAAGAAGCTCTAGCAAAAGCTCCACGACGCTCACCTTTTACACGTTCAGGTTTCTGGCTTGGCAAAGTTGGATATGCCAAAGCAATCGAAATAATGGTTTTAGGAGAATCAAAAATCTTCTCTGGATAAATTCTCTCTTCTAAAATTGGATGCTCAAATCCTGTTGTATGTCCTAACTCTTTAGATTCTTGCATCCCTTGAGCTAAATGATCAAAAGGTGCTGCAGAAGCAAATCCGATTTTATCGATACCAAGTTCCTTACTTTTCTTTTGAATTTTTTCTTTTAAAAGAGCTGTATCCATCGCTTCACTTCCTTTCACTTTCATTGATTACTTTTCTTATTGTAACTCATTTTCCACAAAAAAACGATAAAAAAAACGCTAGCCTTCGGTGTCAATCACGGCGAAAGTTAACGTTAGTCTAGAGAGTCGATTATTTAGCAAATACTTACTAAATAAAGCGATAAACTTATCTTAACTTTTTTTTATAAAAAAATCAACATTTTTTATAAAAAATCTTTTGCGATTTTTCAAAAATCCCATTCACCCTCAATTCCACAGCGGACACTTCTCAAATACTCTACCACATCATCCATAAAAGACAAAAAAAGAATGAATCCCTTAACGGAATCCATTCTTTCATTCATATTATAATCCGAAGTTGATATATGTTGCGCGAGCAGCAATGCTTGCTGGAATTGTACGAGTTGAAATAACGTTTACACCTTGTACATTCATTTCTGAGATGAATAATGATCCATCTGCGTTTACACGTTCAACAAATCCAACGTGACCATATACAGGGTGTGCTCCACCTAAACCACCTTGGAATACAATTGCTGTACCTGCACGAGGAGTTGAAGAAACTCCGTAACCTGCTGCTGCAGCGTTTGCTGGCCATTCAGCTGCATTTCCTAATGCTGTAGTTCTAATTGGTGCTCCTAATTGAGCGAAACGGTTGTACATATAGTAAGTACATTGTCCAAAGTATCCACCATTTAAAGCTGCTACAAATGATGGATTTGGAGCTGCGAATGATCCACCTACCACGATATTTGCTGCCTTAGCTGGAGCTGGAGTTGTTGCAACTGTTGCTGCTGCTGTTGAAGATGAAGTTGTAGAAGCTGCTTCACTCTTCGCTGCAATTGTAGCTGGAGTTGATGCTGTAGCTGCTGCAGGAGTAGCTGCTGCTTTTGCAACTGCTTCTTCTGTTGCTTTCAACATTGCTTCTTTAGCTTCTTCTGCTGCTTTTTGTGCTGCTGCTTTTTCAGCATCTGCACGAGCTTTTTCAGCTGCTAATCTTTCTTTTTCTTGAACTAAGCCATCACGTGATGCGATTGCTTCTAATTCTTCATTTGAAAGATTTGCTAAAGTTGCTTTATGTTTTGTAAATGTTGCACTTAATTCAGTTTGTAAATTTTGTAATTGTGCTTCATTTGCTTTTTGTTGATCCAAGTTATCTTTTTGAGCTTGTTCCTTTGTTTGAACTTGCTCTTTATCACGAGCTTGTTCTTGCATTAATTGACGGTTTGCACCTACTAAGTCAACAATAACTCCAATACGATTTACTACATCTGTAATAGAGTCTGCATTTAGTAAGAAGTCAACATATGAACGCGCACCGTTTACTTGAACTGCACGAGCTTGATCTTTTAATCGTTCATTACGTTCTGCAATTAATGTTTCAAGTTTTGAAATTTCTGATTTTAATACTTCTAAGTTTGCTTTAGCAGTTTCTTGTTCTGCTTGAACTGAATTAATTCTTGATTGTACATTTGTTAAATCTTGAGATAATTGTTCTACTTGTCCTGCTACTGCTTGTTTTTGATTATTTAAATTTTGAATTTGAGAATTTGCTGAGCTAATTTGCGAATCAATATCTTGAGCGTTTACTGAAGGTGCTAATGTACCTAATGCTAACGCTGTTCCTGTTACTACGAAAGTTAATAACTTCTTATTCAAATGATTCCCTCCAAACGGTTTTATTTATATAAAAGGCACTAAATGAAAGTGCTTCTAATTCTGACTGGTATCATCATAACATAGGTCTAAAGTCTTATGTTAAATTTCGCAGAATTGTATCTCCATTGTAACAAAACTGTAACATTTCGTTTTATAGTTGATATAATCGCTTTTTTTAGCCGATAATTTGTCATATTTTTCATGACAATTCCACAAAAAAAGGCTAGATTTCTCTAACCTTTTCTCCATCATTATTTTAATTTTACTAAGAAATATTTTTTCTTACCACGACGAACTAATACAAAACGTCCTTCAAAGGATTGTTCTGGAGTCCAAATATGCTCTAAATCCGTAATTTTTTCTCCATTAATTGAAATTGCACCATTTTGAATATCCTCACGAGATTGACGACGGCTCGGCTCAATTCCTAAATCTACTAACCAAGTTGCTAAGTTTTGTTCTACTTTTTCACTTTCAAATGTTGGCATGTTTTTGAACCCTTGTTCAATTTCATCGGCATTTAATTGTTGAACATCCCCAGTAAATAAAGCATTTGTAATTTTCAAGGCATCTTGTAATGCAGCTTCCCCATGTACAAAACGTGTCACTTCTTCTGCTAAACGTTTTTGTGCTTGACGTTTATGTGGTTCTTCTTGTACAGCTGTTTCTAACACTTCAATTTCTTCTTTTTCTAAGAATGTAAAGTACTTAATATATTTAATGACATCACGGTCATCTTGGTTTAACCAAAATTGGTAGAATTCATATGGAGTTGTTTTTTCTGGATCTAACCATACTGCACCACCAGCTGATTTTCCGAATTTCGTACCGTCAGATTTTAACATCAATGGAATGGTTAATCCATACGCACGAGCTTCTGCTCCTTCTACTTTACGAATTAATTCTAAACCGGCTGTAATATTTCCCCATTGGTCAGCCCCACCAATTTGCACTTGAACATCTTCTTTACGGAATAATTGTAAGAAGTCGATCGATTGTAAAATTTGGTAAGAAAACTCTGTAAATGAAATTCCTACTTCTAAACGACTAGCAACAACATCTTTTGCTAACATTGTATTTAAGTTGAAATGTTTTCCATAATCACGTAAGAAGTCTAATAATGATAATTCTTTTGTCCAATCATAGTTATTCACTAAACGAACAGCTTCTTGGTCTTCTTGACTTGTTAAGAATAAACGTTTCATTTGAGCCGTTAATTTTTCGACATTATGTTGTACTTGTTCTTTTGTTTGTAAAACACGTTCACTTGTACGTCCACTTGGGTCTCCAATTGAACCTGTTGCTCCCCCAATTACAATAACTGGACGATGCCCCGCTAGTTGGAAACGACGTAAAATCATAAATGGAATTAAATGTCCAATATGCATACTATCTCCTGTTGGATCCACACCACAGTATAGTGAGACTGCTTTTTCTTGCGTTAATTGACGCAACCCTTCTTCATCTGTCATTTGATTAATGGCTCCACGCCACATTAAATCATCAATAATATTCATACAAATCCTCCTTATATTGTTGCAATTTTCTTACACAGTTTTCTAGCAAATAAAAAAAGTCCCTAATAGCCCAAAAGCTATTAGGGACGACTTTGCCGTGTTACCACCCATATTGTAGTTAAAAACTACCTCTCAAATCCTTATCGCGGATAGACGCTGTTTGTCACAGTTTGCTCTCAAGTGTACTTCGATTCTAGGTTGGATTGTCTTGCACCTACCGACAATTCTCTTTTTGCTCCGATGCTAGTCCCTACTGCGCTTGATCATTGCTCTCGATTTAATTTGTTATCAGTATACTGACAATCCTTGAAACTGTCAACTGCTTTCCTAGCGAACCCAAGCTCCAGTTGCATCTACTTGATAGCCATCTGATGTTTTTTCAGAAACAGCCATTTTACCACTGTCTTTTAAGAAATACCATTTACCAGATGACTCAACCCAGCCTGTCTTCATTTCGCCTGATGAAGCAAAGTAATACCAATCATTGTTCCATTGAATCCAACCTGTTTGCATGCTACCTGAAGTGCTGAAGTAATACCAATTTCCATTTACTTGAACCCAGCCAGTTTCCATTGCACCAGATTCATTTAAGTAATACCAAACTCCATTCAGCATTTTCCAACCTGTTTGCATTCTTCCGGATGTATCGAAATAATACCATTTATCTTTTACTTCTACCCAACCTTTTGAAACAACACCACGTTCTGGAATGTAGTACCAATGTCCATCATCGAACACCCATTTTTCTTGTAAATATCCTTGTTCATTAAAGTAAAAATAACCTTTATCTGGTACAGATGTATGAATATCATCGCCTTCAACAACATTAATCAAACCTTGTTGAACAACTGGCAACACTTGCCAACCTTTTAATGGTTTAAAGTTATCTCCTATAAATACCCAAGTATTATCAACTGCTTGCCATTTTAACGCACGTTTTCCATCACGATACAATACTTTGCTGCCGTCTTTTTCAACTTTCCATTCAGGCGTACTATATCTAAATGGTTGTCCACACTTCGATACAGGTACATGTGCATCCCCTTTAACAAGAGCGTTCTCTTGAACTACACATTTTGGAATTATCCCTTCATTTTCAGCAGCTTGAACATTGTTTGTTGCTACAAAAGTTGATAACGCCATTGCACCTAATAAAAACTTCATTTTACTCATCATTTTCACTCCCCTTTACTTGTGTGAATATTATAGCAAACTCTTCTTTTATTTGTCTATATCCGGCGGACATATAATAAAGAAGTATATTTTCCATTTTAAAATAGCGAATCGTTATGTTTCCAAGTTTATTTCATCTTTATACAAAAATAGGGCTCGCCCTCAGATAGAAATCTATCGTCAGACGGCTGCCCTATTCAGTCAATTTCGTTATTATTTATTAACGTTTTCCCATTTCCAGCTTACTACTTCTGGAATATCTTCACCGTGTTCACGGATATAGCTGTGGTGGAATTCCACTGTTTCATCCATTTTCGCAGCAAATTCGCTAGCTTTGTCACCATATACAGCAACTGCAGCATCTTTTGCAACGTGGAAGCGGTCCATTTCAGAAAGAACACGCATATCGAATGGAGTTGTAATATCTCCGTTTTCACGGTAACCGTGGATATGAACATTGTGGTTGTTACGATCGAAGAATAAATCACGAATCATACCTTCATATCCGTGGAAGCAGAATACTACTGGTTTGTCAGCTGTAAATAATTTATCAAATTCTTCATCAGATAAACCACGAGGGTCAACTTTTGGAGAACGTAATTTTAAGATATCTACAACGTTAATGAAGCGAATTTTCAATTCTGGGAATTGTTTATGCAAGATTGAAATACCTGCTAATGCTTCTAAGTTTGGTTCAGTACCTGCAGCAGCGATTACTACATCTGGCTCTTCACCATCTTTAACAGTTGAAGCCCAGTCAATTACTTTGTATCCTTCGCTTACTAATTCTTTAGCTTCTTCTACTGAGTAGAATTGAGGACGTGGGTGTTTAGATGAAACGATTAAGTTAATTTTATCTTCTGAACTTAAAGCTTCAGCCATAACTGCCATCAAGCTGTTTGTATCTGCTGGTAAATATTCACGTACAAATTCTGGTTTTTTCTCAGCTAAGTGAGTTAATAAACCTGGATCTTGGTGAGTATATCCATTGTGGTCTTGTTGGAACACTGTTGATGTTGCAATCAAGTTTAATGATGGATAGTTTTTACGCCATGGAGCGTGAGTTTTAGATTTACGTAACCATTTGAAGTGTTGAGTAATCATTGAGTCTACTACACGTAAGAATGATTCGTATGAAGCAAAGAATCCGTGACGACCTGTTAATACATATCCTTCTAAGAATCCTTCTGCTTGGTGTTCTGATAATTGTGAATCGATTACACGACCAACTGGTGAAATCCATTCATCATAACTTTCATCACGACGACCAATCCATTGACGGTTTGTTGCTTTAAATACTTCGTTTAGACGGTTAGATTTAGTTTCATCTGGTCCAAAAATACGGAAGTTTTCTGGGTTAGCTTTTACTAAGTCAGCTGCAAATTTACCAAATTCAATCATATCTTGTTTTTGGATAGCACCTGGAATTGAAGTATCAACTGCATGTTTCGTCCAATCAGTAATTTCCATTGGTTTTACAACCCCTGCATTAGTGATTGGGTTCATGCTCATACGACGATCACCTTTTGGTGAAATAGCAGCAATTTCTTCTACTAATTTTCCGTTTTCATCGAATAATTCTTCTGGACGGTATGATTTCAACCAGTCTAATAAATGATCGATGTGTTCCATTGATTCACCTGATACTGGAATTGGAACTTGGTGAGCACGGAATCCACCTTCGATTGGTTCGTTGTTCCATTCTTTTGGACCAGTCCATCCTTTTGGTGTACGTACTACTAATACTGGCCAATGAGGCATTGTTGCTTCTTCAGCTTTTTTAGCACGAGCTTCTTTTTGGATTGCTTGGATTTTTTCAATTGCTTCGTCTAATTTTTCAGCCATTAATGGGTGAACTTTTTCAGGGTCAGTTCCTTCAACGAAAATTGCATCCCATCCTAAGCCGTTAAAGAATTGAGTTAATTCTTCATCTGTACGACGAGCTAAAATTGTTGGGTTGTGGATTTTACCACCGTTTAAGTAAAGAATTGGAAGTACAGCACCATCATTTACAGGGTTGATGAATGTATTTGAGAACCAACCAGCTGATAATGGACCTGTTTCTGCTTCTCCATCTCCGATAACTGCAGCAGCAATTACGTTAGGGTTATCTAAGATAGCACCTGTTGCGTGAGATAATGAGTAACCTAATTCTCCACCTTCGTGAATAGAACCAGGAGTCTCAGGAGCAGCATGTGATGCAATTCCTCCTGGGAATGAGAAAATTTTACACAATTGTTTGAAGCCAGCTTCATCTTGCGTAATATTTGGATATAATTCAGTATAAGAACCATCTAAGTATGAGTTAGATACCATTACTTGTCCACCGTGTCCAGGACCTTCAATATAGAACATATCTAAGTCATATTTGTTAATAGCACGATTTAAATGTGCGTAAATAAAGTTTTGTCCTGCGATTGTTCCCCAGTGTCCGATTGGATGTAGTTTAACGTCTTCTTTTTGTACAGGACGACGTAATAGTGGATTATCTTTCAAGTACATTTGTGCTACTGAAATATAGTTAGCTGCGCGCCACCACGCATCCACTTTTGCTAAGTATTCTGGTGTATCAAATTGTGTCATTTATAATTCTTCCCTTCTAGTTTTCTCTTCCAAAGAAAATTTGAAAAATGGCGTTTCAAAAATCCTTCAAAAAATAACCGTCAAGTATTTAACATATCTTTTTTTGCTTGTCAAGAAAATTTTAAAAATCAATCATTATTTTATACTATTTTCTAAACTTTTTAGGATTTATTCCGAAAAAACAGTTATCATTTTGAATTTTGAAAACGTTCATAACCACTTTTATTTGACTGTTTGGCTACAAATTTCTTTAGTGGAATGATACAATTTTTTATACCTATGATAGACTGACTGATAGAGTTTGACATTTGATTCTTTTGGATAAAATTCTTTATCATACTCTACTAATTTATCTACACAGCTAGGCATGTTATCATACCATCCAATCGCCACCATTGCAAGCATAGCAGCTCCTTTAGCAGGCCCTTGATCTGTTTTTAAAGTAACTACCTTACATGAAAATATATCCGCTTGTATTTGCAACCATTCAGAGCTCTTAGATCCACCACCTACTGACACAATTTTTTTAAATTTCTTTCCTACTTCATTTTCCATTAATGTTTTAATATCATTTAACGAAAATGTTACACCCTCTAATACCGCTCTTGTAAAATGTTCTAAAGTATGTGTTGTATCAATACCAACAAAGCTACCTCTAATATTACTGTCTGCATAAGGTGTTCTCTCTCCCATAATGTAGGGTGCAAAGAGTAATCCTTTGCATCCTGGTTCAATATTTTCAATTCCTTTCAGCAATTCAACAAAATCTGTACCTCTGGCAAATACATCTCTAAACCAATGTAAACTATGTCCAGCAGATAAAGTAACTCCCATAGAATAAAATGATTTAGGGAATGTATGGTTAAATAGATGCAGTTTCCCTGAATAACGATCGTGAACTTTTTTCTCAAATGTTAGAAAAACACCTGAAGTACCTATACTGACCATTCCAAAATTTTCATTAATTAGTCCTGCACCTAAGGCTGCACAAGCATTATCTGCCCCTCCTGCAACAACTTTTACTTTATTTTTTAAATTCCATTTTTCTTGTAATTGTTCTCTAAATACGCCTACAACATCAATGGAATCATAAATTTTAGGAAGAATTTTTTTATCTATCTGAAATTCTTCCAATAGATAATCTGACCATTCACCCTTTTCTAAATCAAGTAATAACGTTCCTGCAGCATCTGTTTTTTCTGTTGCAAACTCACCTGTTAAATACCAGATAAGATAATCTTTTGGTAGCATGATATGAAAAACTTTATTCCATAAATCCTTTTCATTTTTTTGAACCCATAGAATCTTTGGCAAGGTAAAACCTTCTAAAACTTGATTTTTTGTGATGATTAACAATTCCTTCTCTACTTTTTGTTTAATTTCCATACATTCTTTTGTCGTACGAGTATCATTCCAAAGTATCGCCGGTCGCAGTATTCTATTATAATTATCTAACATTACTAAACCATGCATTTGTCCTGATATACTAACGGCTTCTAAGCCACTAGTAAAATCATTAATTTTCTCTGTAAATTTATTCATTAAAGCTTCAAATGCTTTAATCCAGTCTTGTGGTAACTGTTCACTATACCCTATTTTTTCATGTATTAATGAGTATTCTTCTGTTTCTTGACCCACAATATTACCATTCTTATCAAAGATAACCCCTTTAAGAGAACTAGTGCCTAAATCCAAACCTAAAACATATGACATAACTAATACTCCTCTCATTCAATCTCATATTTAATCCAACTAAAATAACTATCTTGTAAATAATTTTCTTTTTCTTCATGAAGAAAATTTGGTTTTTTTTGCATTTCAAAAGTTATTCCTTGAAATTTTTTTAATTCTTTTTCCTCATCTTCTAATTTATTTAATGTATAAACAACACATGCTTCTTGATTAGAATAAATAGTCAAAGAATTTTCTTTATTTTCTGAAAGTATTTTTATTTTTGGTTTATTTATATTTCCATCTAAAAAACAATAGGCTAAATCTATTCCACCTTTACAAATTTCAGATAATTCATTTTTCTGTAAAAAAGCCTCTCTAACTTGTTTTTGATTTTCAAAATTAAAAAAATAATATTCATCTTTCATAGATTCATATTTTCCTGTAGGAACAAATTTTTCATCAATTATTTGCAGTAACGAAGGAGCTATTTCCAACCAATGCTTCTGTATAGTTTCACTTTTTTCTCTATTCAAGTTAAAATACATATGATTAGTAAGATTAAAAACAGTTGGTCTTTCTGAACTCCCAAAATAATTTATTATGAAATTATTTCCTTCTAACTTATAAACTATTTTTATTTCCGATTTTTCATACTCTCTACTGATATCTTTAAAAGATAAAACAGCTAAATCATCAGAGAAACAATCAACAATCCACTCTTTTCTAAAATATCCATCTTCTCCCCCATGAAGATATACATCATTTTCATTTGGCTTTAGAATAACTTTTTCCTCATCAAAATCCTTATAAAAGCAAGGATATGTCCTACCTGCATTCCGTCCAATTGTCGCACCTAAATAATATAGATTATCAGAGTATCTATTCATATCTTTATACTTCAAAACAAAATTTGTTTTATTTTCTTTTTTTTCAATTGATATAACGGTTGCCCCCAACGAAATAAATTCTACCTTCAAAAATTTATTTTCTAATTTATATACTTTCATCCTTTCACCCCGCTATTTACTAAAAAAAGCTTGAGATATTCTCAAGCCTCATAAATATTATTTAAACACGTTTAATATTAGGATCTGTAAATACATCACTTGCATCATCACTATTTGATGAAAATTCAGAAATCACAGCACCCTCAGCCCCCGCTTGAAACCAATGTTTAGTATTAGGCATAATTGTATACTGCTCACCAGGCAATAATAGAATTTCATGTTTCACAGTATAAAAACTTTCTTTCCCGTTAGGAACCTTTGCTTTTACGTCTCCTGATTTACCTTCAACAATTAAATACACGGAACCTTTTCTACATCTAAAAGTTTCCTGTTTACCAGGACTGCCATTTCTATCTGGATGAAGATGTTCAGGACAAGTTTGATTAGGAAGAAGAACCATTTCTTTAGCACAATATCTATCATTATTTTCATAAACGATTAAACTTAATCCTTCAACTTCAAAATTATCCAATCCAAAATCAGCATATTCAATACTATCTAATTCCTTAGAACTAAAAACTATTTCTGATGCTAGAAAAAAATTTTTAACTTTTTCTTTTAAGTCTTCCATCTTTTTTCTCCTTATACTTTATCCAATTTTTAAATCATCCCATGAAATTTCTTCTTCCTCTTCTTCAACTAATTCAGGTGTCCAGTTTGGATCTACTTTTGGTTTTAGAATTAAAATAGTTACAGCAGTAGCTAAAGAACCAATCAATAACGCTGCAATAAATGCCCAAGGTCTAGTCATTGTAAATACAGCGAACATTCCTGATGCAGGAATATGACTATCGGCACCCCATAACATACTTAAACCTCCACCAATTGCTCCACCTACACCTGTAGCAATCACATTACGGAACAAATCATTTAAAACAATTGGGAAACAACCTTCAGTAATTTGGCAAACCCCCATTGGAAAGGCGGTTGTCAAAGCATTAATTTCTTGTTTATTAAAGATATTTTTTCTAATAACTTTACCGATAAAGTATGCCATAGTTAACCCAAATGGTGTAACCATAGAAGCTAGAATTAACACGGTAATCGGTTCATAGATTCCTTCTGAAAATAAAGCAAACACAAAAGCAAATACTACTTTATTAATTGCACCACCATAGTCAATTGAAGCAAAAATACCAATTACCATTCCATAGAAGAATAGCGATGATGAATCTAAACTAGCAAGGTATCCTGTAATTAATCCTGCGAACCAATTAATCGGCCCTCCTATAACATAATACATTAATAACCCTGCAATAAATGAACTAATAAAAGGAATAACTAAAGTCGGCATTAAACCTTCCATCCATGCTGGAACTTTAATATAATGTACGATTGCAGCTACAGTAAATCCTGCTAAATATCCACCGACTAAACCACCTAAAAAACCCGCACCAATTCCTGATGCTACCATCCCTACAATTAATCCCGGAGCAATACCGGGTTTATCAGCAATAGAATAAGCAATTGCAGTAGACACAATCATAGGTAATAAACCTAAACCGTAACCTCCCATAGTTACAAGAGTATCTGCAAATGTAAATCCATTTTTATAACTTTCAATTGTAGCTCCACCCATCATATTTCCAATAGCTAAAAGAAAACCTGATCCGACTACAATTGGTAAAAAGAAGGATATAGCTGTCATTAAATGTTTCTTTATTTCAACTTTTTTCATTTTGCCCACTCCCTTTTAATTATTTGTTCAACACAACTTCTTCTAATTTTTCAATAAGTTTTGTTGGAGATTTTACTGCTAATCCTGTAGGAATTTCAATAATTTTTTTACCTTTAAATCGTTCTCTTCCATTAATCTTAATATCCGCAGCAATCAACACAACATCTGCTTCTGAAATCTCAGAAATATTTAATTCATCTTGAGTTCCAGCTAAACCTTGAGTCTCAATATGAACTGTATGACCTTTTTGTTCAGCTGCTTTAATAATTTTTTCTTTTGCAATATACGTATGAGCAATACCTGCGGTACACGCAGCAATACCTACAATTTTCATAATTTATCTCTCCCTGCATATATTATTGAAAATACAATTTAGCTTTCCCTTCAGAATTAAATAATTTAATTTTATCAATTGCTACCTTTTTAGTTTCTTTCATACATTCTGGGAACATCACATTTGGCTCACGAATTTCACTGTCACTAGCTGCCAGAATTTCTTTTAATTTATTGGCAAAAACAATTTTAATATCGCTTGAAATATTGATTTTATTAATTCCTAATTTTACTGATTGAGAAATTTCTTCATCAGGATTACTTGAACCACCATGCAATACAAGAGGAATTTCAACTAATTTTTCAATTTCTTGTAAAATATCTAATCTTAGTTTAGGTTTCATATTTTTTGGATAAATTCCATGAGCTGTTCCAATTGCAATTGCTAAACTATCTACATTTGTTTTTTCAATAAAATCTTGAGCAACTTCAGGATCTGTATAAATCACTTCTGTGACCCCACCCTCAATACTGTTTCCAGTATCTCCAATAGTACCCAATTCAGCTTCAACAGATACTCCTACTGCATGAGCAGCTTCCACCACTTTCTTAGTAATCGCAATGTTATCTTCATATGATTTATGTGAAGCATCAATCATAACAGAAGTAAAACCTAGTTGAATTGCATGAATAACTTGTTCATAACTAGCTCCATGATCCAAATGGATACATACAGGAACTTTTGAATGATTAGCGTAATATTTTACTTGGTCTACAAAACTATCTGTTAAAAATGATAATTCATCAGGATGAATTGCAATCATAACTGGCGATTCTGTCTCTTCACAAGCTTGCATTACAGCTTCTAACAATTGTCCAGATCCAGCATTGAATGCAGGAACTGCAAACCCAAACTTATTTGCTACTTCTAAAATTTCTTTTCCACTTACTAACATTTTCCAAACACTCCTCTATTTTTCATTTACAAAAATTTCATACAATTGATCAACTGAAGAAACTTCTTTTAGACTATCCAAAAAATTATCATTTGCTAATAAAATAGCTACTTGTTGTAACAACAAAATATGAGTAGTTGTCGCATCAGTATCTTGAACAGCAAATAAAATTACCACTTTCACTCCTTTCTCGTCTAAAGTCTCCCAATTAATTTCATTTTTTAAAACAGCAATTGCAACGGTAGTTTTCTTAACCGCTTTTGATTTTCCGTGAGGGATAGCTATACCATTTCCTATTCCTGTTATTCCTTCACTCTCTCTTAAATACACATCATCCAAAAAATTTATAGCGTTCGTAATATACTCTTTTTTTTCAAGTAATTTAGCCAATTCTAATAAAACTTCTTGTTTTGATTGAGATACCGAATCTACAATTAATAAATCTTTTGAAATAATTTTTGATAAATCAATCTCCTTTGTCATCTATACTCACTTCCTTTCACTAAATGATGAATCATTGCAATGTCTTTATCAGCTAAAATTGGACTTATTGTGACAATCGGTTTCCAGATAACAGTATCTTTAATATTTATCGTGCTAAAGATATAATCGACGTCTTTTAAAATTTCAAAATTACTATTTTTTAACTGTCTTAATCCCATAGTTGATACAATATTAAACTCAGGGAATGCTTTTTGTAATTTTATTTTTAGTAATTCTGATGTCCCAATTCCTGTAGAACAAATTAATAGAATATTTTTTCTATTGGATGAAAAATATTTTTCAAAATATAATGTTAAAAAACCAATTTCTGAAGATGTAATTTCTCCTTCAACATTCAATTCTTTTTGAGTTAACATTACAGCCCTATCAACTAATTTATATGTTTCTAAATATTCTAACTGAATTTCTTGAAGCATATTGTTTTCTACATAAATTCCTACTCTAATCCTATTTAACATAGGTAAAATGTGATAATAAATGTCATTAATTAATTCGCTATATTTTATATCTACTCCTTCTGATAAATTAAAGAATTTTGTAACTACTCTCTCAGCAAATTCCATAGCTAAAATTTCATCTTTGCGCCTAAACTTCTTGTACAAGCAGCTAATAGAGTAAATATTTTGAAATAGAAAATAAGATTCCATTTCTTCTAATTTTATCGACAAATAATTTTCGATATTAATTTTAATTTTTTCCGCTAAACCAAATATTGCTTCATTCTTTTGAATAATTTCTTTTTCTGCGTTAGTTAATGGTTCCTGAGCAGTTAAAAAATTAACCTTTCCTTTTCTATAACGAACTATAACCATATAAATATGAGTAAATATATTAACATCATATGGATACACGATCTCACTATTATAAAAATCTTCAATAATGTATAATTGATTTTCAATAAATTTCTGATCAAATTTAGAAATTTCTATACCCAATTTTTCAGATATATTATTCTTATTCACCATTAAAAGAGTCCATTGAATAGCTTTACGGATTTGATTTTCCTTACCATCTATCCAAACATATGAATTTGCACAATGTAGATATATTTCAAATTTCTCTAGATAATCTTCCATATATTTTAATTGCCTATTTTGAGAACTTTGACTTAAGTACTCACCTTTAAACAATTCTACAATTCTTATTTTTTTAGGATGATTAAATAAGATTTTTAACACTCTTATATTTATCGTTATATTTTCTAAATTTCCTGAAATTTCTTTAATATTCTTATCTAGAAAAAAAACATTTAATTTATACCCTTTTCCAGTTTCAGAAATTATCAATTCTTGTCCAAACTTTTCTTTTGTAATTTCATTAATCTTTTTGACCATACGATAAATAGTTTTTGGTGTAACAAACATTTTTTGTGATAGATAAGTAGAAGTAGTATAATTTTCATAATTTAACTGATTAATAATAGCTAACTCTTTCAAACTAAATGTCATTCTCCCTCACCTCTCGAATTAATATTAACTCTAAATTCTTCCGATTTATTTCATAATATGTCCACAATTAAAGACAATTTTTGGTAAGCGGTTACTTTTATATATTATATCACTTTCATAGGGATATATTCCGTTTTTTAGATAATAAATTTGTTTTAAAAATAAAAAATCCCTCTATCATTCGATAGAGGGATAAGATTTTCAATTATTCTTCTATAAATTCAGCATCGATTACTAAAGGAGTTGATTTTTCTTTATAAATTTCAACGTTTGCTAAATCATCTTTTGCTAAGTGTTTTCTTAATTTTTCTGCCATGGAATTGAACGTAACATAGGTTAACGCTCCAGAAGTTACTGCTCCTACAATTGGAACAGCTTTTGACACTCCATTGGCAAAGATTTTTTTAGACATTTGAATGCCGAGAATGGATGCAATTTTCTTGACGATTGGATAAACGAATCCTTTTGTAAATGCATGTTGAGGTAATTTTTTAGCCACTTGTTTCGCAATTTGCGCAGATAAAGCATGAACTGTATTTACTGCACTATTAACACCAAACATGATTCCGATGAATAAAATAAGTAAATTTTTCGTTTCTTCGTTCATTTCTTTTGCATCAACGTTCAGTTCACTCCAACCATATAAATAAATTAACTTTTGCAAAACTCGTAAAATATGGGCAAAATATTGTGCTAAATCTGCTGGAAGTGATCCAAGAATCGCAAAACCTCCTGGAAGTCCTGCTGCTGCAGAAATCGTACTTACTTGAGTAGCCTCTCCTTTAATACAACTTTTTGCAATTTTATTAATGTCTTCTACTGGAATTCCTGCATATGCTGGATTATATTGAATCGCTAATTCAACTACTTCCGGATGATATCTATCTCTTAATTCTTTTCTTAAAAATAATTCTCTATCAATTTTTACCATGGGAAGTTTTGTCGTTTCCAATAGTAATCGATCAATTTTTAATAATTTCAAAGTAATTCTCCTCATTTTCATTCTGTGGGTTTGACTGATTATAGCATAGGTTAAACAAATCAGAAATAGGCATCCCTAAACTTCGTCATAAATCAGACTTTTCTTTTAAATTGTGGCTAGGGACGATAGCAGCCCCTACGGGTCTCATATCTAAAAATCGAGTCTTGGTCTCGATTTTCCCCTGTGATAAAAGCTGTTTCCCAGCTTTTATCACAATTGTCACTATTTGGAAAAGTCTGGTTTATTCCGTTTTTAACGTAGAAAATTGATTGATAAGTGTCTTTTAGTATTGATATAATTAACTTATAAGGGAGGAATGATTAATGAATAAGAAAAAATTTATTATAGTCTCAAGCAGCATTTCTGTTTTAATATTCAGTTTTCTATGGTTTATTCCAATTATACAATACAATATTAACAACAAAAAAATCATTGCTATTGAACAACAATTTCAAGATTTTTCTAAAGCAGAAACACGAGAAGAAAAATTAAACCGTTTCAAATCTCTTACAGATGAATATCAAACTTATCAACGGGATAAAGGTACAAACGGTAAACTTGCTGAAACATATTCCAATACTCTTTCAGAAATGAAACAATATTTTACTGATAATAATCAAATTGTTTTAAAAGATAATACTATTAATGAACTTCAAAAAGAAAATAATCTAGAAACTTTACAAACAAAAAAATCGAACTTAGAAACACTTCTAAGCACAATCACTCAAGAAAAAGAAATTCTATCAAATGATTCAACAATAGAAGAAACAATTACAAAAATTCATGAAACTATCGAAAAAATGAATTCACGTATTCAAACAATAACAGAAGAACAAGAAAAACGTGCAAAAGTTTATTACGAAAATGAGTATTTTACGATTGATTTCCCTGAAAAATGGATTGACAAATGGAACGTACGAAAAAACGAAAATACTAAAGGAAATGTTACATATTTTGTTAGTTATGCAGGAGATAATCCTAGTTTCCCTATGGGAGCTGGCATCATAGATATTCATGTATTCCCTAACACCACTTCCTATTCCGAGAAAAAATATCCTGATTTAAAATTATTTGGCACAACTTCTAAGAATGATAAAGTATATCTTGGAACAGGTACTAGTGGAACGGTTATCGGTGAAAAGGGTGGAAAACTTACTCTTAAATAAATAGAAAGAAGGAAGTTTTATGACAGACAGCGCATTTTTATTCACGCTTAATCCAGATGGTTCAACAATCATTGGATATGAAGATTATGACGTCGATATTTTTGATGGAGATGATTATGAAGTCACTTACTTGTTAGATGCTAAAAACTTTACAAATCTCTTGCATCATCTCAATATCCCATTGAATAGTGACACTAAAAAGCAATTAAAAAAAGAATTTGGAAAATATTTTGACTCTAGAAAATTCGAAGAGTTTTGTAAGGAACATGGTGTTACTTATGAACGGAATGTAAGGATTGGATAAATCCGTAAATATTTTATGTGGAAATGAATTTATAAAAAATGTGAAATGACCCCAAAAGTCTAACTTTTTGGGGTCATTTCATTATTTCTGGATTTTCTTATATTATTTTAAATTTTAAACTTTTTTAATTACCTAATATTTTGCTTTTTTATCCAACAGATAATTCCGGCAACTAAGATTGCTATCAAAATTACCATACCTGCTAAAACATATGGGCCAGTATTCATTGATTCCACCTCCCTTATATAGTTTTAATTCTATAAATAATTTCAGCAAACTCTATTCTATTAATTTTGTGATCTAGCAGTTAATCGCTTTCATCAATTAGTATTATACTCCTCCTTTTTTTTAATTAATAGACTAAAGTTAAACTTTTTAACATTATTCTAATTATAATATGTGAATTGGCTACGAGATTATTGCTACCGTATAAATTAAAGCCCAGAAACTCTTTGTTTCTAGGCTTTCTGTAAAATCTATTTATTACTCCCACTCAATCGTAGCAGGTGGTTTACTTGTAATATCATACACCACTCGGTTCACATGTCCTACTTCGTTAACAATTCTTGCGCTGATGGTTTGTAAGACTTCCCATGGGATTCGGGCGAAGTCACTTGTCATGCCATCGATACTTGTCACTGCACGAATGCCGATTGTGTAATCATAGGTTCTTCCGTCTCCCATTACTCCGACACTGCGGATTCCTGGTAAGACTGTGAAGTATTGCCATACGTCTCTTTCAAGTCCGTTTTTAGCAATTTCTTCTCTTAAGATAGCATCACTTTCTCGTACAATTTCTAGTTTTTCTTCGGTTACTTCTCCTAGTACTCGGATGCCTAATCCTGGGCCTGGGAATGGTTGGCGCCATACGATTGAATCTGGCATGCCTAATGCTGTTCCTAAGGCACGGACTTCGTCTTTGAATAGTGTGTTCAGTGGTTCAATTAATTCAAACTGCATATCCTCTGGTAGTCCTCCCACATTGTGGTGAGACTTAATGGTTTGAGCTGTTTTTGTCCCTGATTCGATAATATCTGTATATAAAGTTCCTTGTGCTAAGAAATCCACATCCGTTAATTTTGCTGCTTCATCATCGAATACATAGACGAATTCATTTCCAATAATTTTACGTTTTTGTTCTGGATCACTAACACCTTTTAGTTTGGATAAGAAACGTTCTTGAGCATTCACTCGGATAATATTTAATCCAAATTTTCCAGAGAGGCTTTCCATTACTTGGTCGCCTTCATCTTTTCTAAGTAAACCATGGTCTACAAAAATACACGTTAATTGGTTCCCGATAGCTTTTTGTAATAGAACGCCTACAACGCTTGAATCCACTCCGCCTGATAACCCTAATAATACTTTTTTATTGCCAACTTTTTTGCGGATTTTTTCAATTTCCATCTCGATGAAGTTTGCCATCGTCCAATCACCTGTTGCGCCACAAATATTGAACACGAAGTTTTTCAACATATCATTTCCATGAACACTATGACGTACTTCTGGATGGAATTGTACTCCATAAATATTTCGTTCTGGGTTTTCAAATGCTGCAAATGGTGTGTGGTCATTCGAAGCTGTTACAGTGAAACCTTCAGGGATAGCTGTAATTCTGTCACCATGGCTCATTAAGACTTCTTCTGAAGTTGATAATCCTTGGAAAATTCCTGAATCTATATTAAATACTTCTACTTTTGCAGGACCATATTCTCTTGTCGGTGAAGATTCAACAGTTCCTCCAAATAAATGAGTTGTCAACTGCATTCCATAACAGATTCCTAATACCGGAATTCCTAATTCAAAAATTTCAGGATCTACTGTAAAAGCACCCGATTCGTAAACACTATGAGGTCCTCCAGAGAAAATAATCCCTTTTACATTTCCATGCTTTTTGATTTCTTCCGCAGTAATATCATTATGAAGTAACTCACTGAATACTCCAAACTCACGAATACGACGTGTAATCAGCTGATTATACTGACTTCCAAAATCTAATACAATAATTTTTTCTAACGAAGTGGTTCTTGTTGACATAAAAAGCCTCCTTAGTCTTATTATCTATATTTTAGCAGAAAATCACGAAAATTACCTTAAATATTTATAAAATTCGTTCGGTTTTTTATTAAATTTTCTCATTTTTATCATCATCGTTTAAAAAAATCTAAAGATAATATAAAACATATTGGATTTTTTTATCATTTATAGTAAAATATAAATGATAAAAACAATTACCCTTGCCGTAATGCTTGCTTTATCGTTTAAAAAAGAACCCTCAGAGACTCATGTCCTGTTGGGTTCTTTTTGCTTAATACATCAATAAACTACACACTTTAAACAATTTCCGAAAAACAGTAGTAGTAAAATTAACCTTTTCACTTTCTTTTAAAATAGTTATTATTAATTCTTTAACTTCTTCCGCTGAAAAGCAATCGATATGAGCTAAAATATAGTTTATCTTGTGATCATCTTTTTCACTTAAAGTACGATAAATATCAAGTGGTGATTCATTCTTCAAATGACGTTCCGATAATGCCTTATTCAATTTACCCCTTGCTTGCTTTTTATAAAAATCTATATTTTTGTCTTTATAAAAGTCTATCCTTTCCAAATATTTTTCTTTTTCTTTTTTAAAAGCAATCTGATTAGTAATTTGATCTAACTGATTTCTATATTTCTCAATAGGTATTGGTGTATTTAATGGACTACTACTTAAATATTTAAGTACAATTTCTATAGGCATTTCATTATCAAGCTCAAAATATGATTTAATATAATCTTTGTAAGTTGGGATTTTATAAATATATTTACTATCTCCAAAAGCTACAACTAAAGACTTGTTTCTAATTTCTTCATCCTTTAATGATTTAATATCAACAAAGGCAGAAATAACTGTTTCTAACTCTTTTTCTTCCCCTTTAATTTGGATAATCCTTCTAAATAAAGTTTCATATTTTGATATTTCTGAAGGAGATATTCCTTGTTCAATTTTAGCTATTTGAGAATAAATTTTACTATAGTTGTCTGTTTTCAAAGCTGTATAATAAACACCAATATTCTCAACTGTAGAAGTATACTCTATTATATTTTCTTCACCTGCTGAATATTCTACTATTCCTATTCTAGACGCAGATTGATTAATATTTTGATTTGGAATATTTTTGGAAAAATCTATTAATAACTTCCTTATATTTTTATCATTTAATGAATACCCTAGAAATATTATTGGAGATTCAGTTAATGTAGATAATATTTTAGCATTAACAATTGGTGATTTTTCTTCATTTTCTCTATAATCTTCCTCTGTAAAAGATATTGTATTCACCTCTTTTACTGAACCATGAATTTTAAATAACTCTCCGTAATCTGATGATTTAGAAAACAACCCTTTATTACCCACATTTACTTTAATTCCCGTATTAGTTCTCTTAAAACAATCTTCAATAAACGTATCATAATTAGTTGTAATGATTAATCTTGCTTTTAACAGCATTTTACAAAATGCTTCCACTTCACTTTCTACATCATCCTTTAATTCTAAATCCAAGAAAATATTTGCTATTAATTGTCTGAATGGAGAAATTTTCTTTTCATGAGCTTGTTTTAAAGATAACCCTTTAATTTCAATTTTCTTATTATAAAAAGCATTGTCAATTTCTTGTTCCAATTTTGTTGCAAGCTTAGTATAAACTTCAAACTGATTATTGTACTTAGATTCTAATTCATGGTATTTACTATAATATAAATCTTCTTCATATAATACATTCCATAATTTTTTAAGCAACCCCTCCCATGTTGGAGCATTCTGGAAATATCTTTGAGTAATTCCTGAACCAATAAAAATAATTGGATACTGATTATTTTTTACTAAAGTTTCAATAAAATTCATGCTCTATCCCTCCTAATATTTCTATAACTTATTATAACAAAAATATTTTAAATTTAATCATATTGTGAACTTTTTAAAAAACTTTTTCCTCATTTTTAGCAATTGAGTTTAAAACTCCCTTTACTAAAACTCAAAAAAACCTGCTAGTGTTTATTCACCAACAGGGTTTTCATTTCACCTTAGGATATAGGCGTGAATTACCTCAACTAACGCTCACATTTAGGATATAGGCAGTGAATCGCCTCATTTAACGCTCACATTTTATATTAGGTAGTGAACATAAACCCACTCTATCCTGAGGGTTCTTCCATTATTTAGTATTTCTTCACTTGAACATAGTCAATATGATGCCCGTATGTTTTATGCAAAATAAAGTCTGCACGTCCTTTTGTTGGTAAGATGTATTCCTTTAAATTCTTCAAATTCGTTTTTTTCCATACATCTTTTGCCATAGCAATCGCTTCTTCTCGGTCTCCAATCGCAAACTGGTAATAAAAATTATCGGGTTGAGTTTTTGCTCGTTCCATTAATAATTCAAAACGTTCTAAGTACCATTTTTCAATGAGATTTTCTTCTGCATCCACATAAATCGACCAGTCAAAGAAATCGCTCACGTAAATTTCTCGATTCGGTGGTAATTGTAACACATTAATTCCTTCCACAATTAAAATGTCAGGTGGATAAATAACTTGTTTTTCATTTGGAATAATGTCGTAAATTTCATGAGAATAAACAGGTGCTTCAACAGCTTCTTCTCCTGTTTTAATATCCAGTAAAAAATTCACTAATGATTCCATATCATAACTTTCTGGGAATCCTTTTCGGTGTAAAATCCCTTTTTCCACTAAATCCTTTGTTGGCCATAAAAATCCATCCGTTGTCATCAATTCAATTGTTAATTCTGGATATTTTTGTTGGAGCATTGTTTGCATTAAACGTGCCGTTGTACTTTTCCCAACTGCCACACTTCCTGAAACTCCAATAATAAACGGAACTTTCTTCTTCGGTTGTTTTAAGAAATATTGTTCTTGTTCATGAATTTGCCCGTGTTTTTGATAATAGATATCAAAGTAATCTAATAAAGGTGCATATACTTCTTGTACGTCAATTAATGAAATTCTATCATTCAATGATGTTAAATGTTCTAATTCGTGTAATGTTAATGCCAAGTGATGATCATTTTGGTATTGTTTCCATTCATCTCGGCTAATATGATAATACGTCGATGTGTCTGTCACAACGATTCTCTCCTTTTGTTGAATTCCTTTTCTTGCGTATTTTACCATAGTTTTTTTAGGATGCCTAACGATTGTGTCTTTAAATTTCCTTTAAATCCTCGCTTGTTCGTTTACACCACTAGTGGTTTTTAGTATGATAAATAAGAGAAATTATGAAGGAGTTTTATCCATGGAATATACAACAGCTTCCGGTATGGGACAGTCTACTGGAAAAGTCATTTTAATGGGGGAGCACGCCGTTGTTCATCATCAACCTGCAATTGCCATTCCTTTTTCTGGTGTATCAGTTCAAGCAGCAATTCAACCAAGTTCTCATCCGCTAAGCATTCATTGCGACTTTTATAGTGGTTTAGCTTATGAAATGCCGGAAGTATTAAAAAGTTTAAAATTTACGATCCATGAAGCATTAAATCAAATTGAACAACTTCGTCCTGAATTAGGAATTACGCCTACTACTCGTTCGTATTGGAATAATGGAAAAGTAGAAAAAGGTCAAGCCTCCTTCATACAAGCACCTTCTATTGAGATTACGATTACTTCTTCGATTCCTGCAGAACGTGGCATGGGATCAAGCGCAGCTGTTTCAGTAGCGGTAGTAAGAGGATTATTTGATTATTATGAAGTTCCTTTAAGTGATTCATTATTATTCGAAATAGTACAAGCTTCTGAAAAAATCGCTCATGGAAATCCAAGCGGTATTGATACAGCAACGACAAGTGGAAAAGAAGCCGTATTTTTTATAAAAGGAGAAGCTTTACAACCTCTGTCGATTCAACTAAAGGGAACTTTAATTGTGGCAGATACGGGTATTACAGGACAAACGTTAAAAGCTGTTCAAGCCGTACAAGAAAAACTCCAACAAGAACCCATTTCTACTCAAAAAATCATTGAAGAAATTGGCGTATTGGTACACACTGCCAAAGATTGTCTATCAAAAGGAGACGTTCATACATTAGGAAGTCTTTTAACTCAAAACCATGCTCTTCTCCAACAATTAGAAGTATCAAATAAAACATTAGACCATCTTGTTCAAACGGCTCTTGAAAATGGAGCACTTGGCGCCAAAATGACAGGTGGCGGACTTGGTGGCTGTATGATTGCTCTTGCATCAAGTCTTGAAGACGCACAAAAAATCGCTGAAGCTTTACAAAAAGCAGGAGCAGTACAAACATGGACACATTCGTTTTCACATGAATAAATAAAAAGGAGCTTATATGAAAACAACAGGAATTGCACGTGCACATACAAATATTGCACTCATTAAATATTGGGGGAAAAAAGATAAAGCATTATTTCTTCCAATGAATAGTAGCTTATCCCTCACATTAGAAGCTTTTTATACAGATACAAAAATTACTTTAGATGAAACTTTAGAAAAAGATGAATTTTATCTAAATAATGTTTTGCAACAAGAAGCAGAAACACAAAAAATTTCAAAATTTTTAGATTTATTCCGTATTCCTGCTAAAAAAACACGATTTGCTCGTATTGAAAGTTATAACTTTGTTCCTACTGCAGCTGGTTTAGCAAGTTCTGCTTCAGCTTTTGCAGCTTTAGCAGGAGCGATGCATCAAGCAATGGAATGGAATTTATCAAGAAGTGAATTATCGACCTATGCTCGTCGTGGAAGCGGAAGTTCTACGAGAAGTTTATTCGGTGGCTTTGTTGAATGGAATCAAGGAACGAACTCCGAAGATAGTATGGCGATTCCGATTGACGATGCTTCTTGGGATATTGGAATGCTCATCGTCGTTGTGAATGGTGCTGCTAAAAAAATCTCCAGCCGTGTCGGAATGGAACAAACAGTTGCTACTTCTCCTTTCTATCCAGCCTGGGTAGAAAGTGCAAAAACGGACTTAGAAGAAATTAAAACAGCCATTCAAGAGAAAAACTTTACTCGAATGGGAGAAATTGCAGAATTTAATGGAATGAAAATGCATGCGACGATGCTAGCCAGTCAACCTCCATTTTGTTATTTTGAACCAGATAGTCTGGTTGCTCAGCAACAAGTTGTATACTTACGTGAAGTATTAGGAATTCCTGCTTATTATACAATGGATGCTGGTCCAAATGTAAAAGTGCTTTGTAAAGCGAGTGATTTAGACAAAGTCCGTCACCATTTCGAACAGTATTTTGCTTCTGAAAAACTTATTTCCTCTCTTCCAGGAGAAGCAATGAGAACTTTAACAGAAGAAGAATGGCAAGAAAGTATTCAACATTTTAACCATAAAGGAATTTAACTATGAATATACAAGCTACAGCTCCTGGAAAACTATTTATCGCTGGCGAATATGCAGTCGTTACTCCAGGACAACCAGCACTCATTGCAGCTGTCAATCACTATTTAACCGTTGACTTAACCCCTTCTCTTGAAGAAGTTGGAACAATCTATTCCACTCAACAACCGGATTTGACGCTTCATTGGAAAAGAGAACAAGGACTTTTACAAATAACCGAAGAAAATCATCCATTTACATTAATAACTACTGCAATTGAAGTTGCCGAAACTTATGCTAAACAACAAAATTCTTGGAATGAAGAGCTCTATCATTTAAAAGTGACAAGCCAATTAGACGATGTTCACTCTAATATCAAATTCGGTCTTGGTTCTAGTGGAGCTGTCGTTGTCGCAACCATTGACGCTATTTTACAATGGCATCATGTCTCTGTGGAACCTCTGCTCGTTTATAAATTAGCAGCCATTACCAATACTCTACTTGATAGTAATGGTTCCTTAGGAGACATTGCTTCCAGTGCTTTTGGTGGTATCATTTTATATCAACGAATCGATGCAACATGGATTCAAAAACAATTGCAACAACATTCTATTGCAGAAGTCGTCAACAAAGAATGGACAGGCTTAGTGATTCAGCCAGTATCTTTACCAACATCTCTAAAAATGCTCGTTGGATGGACAAAGGAGAAGGCAGACACTTCTTCGTTCGTATCATCCGTCACTCATACAAGAACACAAACAGAAAAAGATGCGTATTATCAACAATTTTTAAAACAAAACACAATGATTCTAAACCAACTAACAACTGCTTTAACAAACGAAGATACAAAAGCTTTCCTACAAGGAATTACGGATAATCGAGCGCTCTTATTAAACTTTGCTAAAGAGATGAATATTGTACTCGAAACTCCGTCTCTTACAAAACTTTGCCAAATTGCGCTTCAAGAAAACGCAAGTGCCAAAACTTCTGGAGCTGGCGGAGGAGATTGTGGAATTTGCTTTATTACAAAACCTCAACAAGAAGAAACCATTACAACCCAATGGGAAAAAGCTGGTATTCTTCCACTAAACTTAGAAATAGCTCCTTCAAAAGGTGCTATTAGAAAGGAGCTCTCATGACACAAGCCTATACACAACAAATGAAAAGAAAAGATGAACATGTGGGTCATGCGACTCAACAATATCAATCACAGTCGCATTTAGAATTACGACAAACTCGTTTTGTTCATCATCCTCTATCTGAAATGGCTGTAGATGAAGTTTCTCTTCAAACAAAAATGGCAGGATTCACTTTAGAAACTCCTTTTTTCATTAATGCGATTACTGGGGGAAGTCCTAGAACAACTCTCATTAATCAACGTCTAGCACAATTAGCTCATGAAACAGGAATTGCGATGGCAACTGGATCGATGAGTATTGCCATGAAAGATCCTTCTACTGCAGAAAGCTTCACCATTATTCGAAAAGAAAATCCTAACGGAATTGTATTGGCAAATTTAGGAGCACATTATACTGTTGAATCTGCTAAAAAAGCAATTGACCTCATTGAAGCAAATGGCATTCAAATCCATGTGAATACTTTACAAGAATTAGTGATGCCTGAAGGAGATCGCTCTTTCCATCATTGGTTAAAAAATATTGAGGAAATCGTCTCTCATGTAGACGTTCCTGTAATTGTCAAAGAAGTGGGATTTGGATTTAGTAGAGAAGCCATGCAAGAACTAATCAATATCGGCGTTCAAACAATTGATATTAGTGGACGTGGAGGCACAAATTTTGCAGCCATTGAAAATGCTAGAAGAGAAGATAATTTATTTGATGAATTAGAAGATTGGGGACAAACAACGGTGCAGTCCTTAGTAGAGGGCTATGATTTATCTTGTGAACTCATTGCTTCAGGGGGCATTCATTCACCATTAGATATCGTAAAATGTCTCGCCCTAGGAGCAAGTGCTGTCGGAATGTCTGGAGAATTTTTACACTTAATTCGCCCACAAGATTCCCTCCCAAGAGCCATTCAAACGGTAAATGACTGGAAGAATCAATTAAAAAATATCTACACCCTATTAGGCGTTTTAAACACAGAAGCATTACGCCAAACAGACATCATCCTACCAAACACCATCGCCCACTGGTGCAACGCCCGCCACATAGACTGGACAACCTTCGCAAACAGAAGTAGAAAGAAATAGAAAAAGAAAAATTGCCATAATACCATGAGATTCGCTTTTGCGAATCTGTTAGCGTCCGTTGTTCCTCCTTCAAAAAATAAATAGAAAAACAAAAAAATTGTCATGATAGCAGAAGCAACCAAAACCGCAGTAGCGGTTTTAGTTGCCGGAAAATTTGAGACCTAGGCTCAAATTTTAGCCATGAGACCGCAGGTCTGCTGGCGTCCGTTGCTATTTATAACAATTTTTTTGTTTTTCTATTCTACGACACAAATAAGAAATGAATGATTCTCAATAGATAGGCGAAAAATCCGATAATCAACAAGCAAATCATCACCACATGCAAATAAACTCCAACCATCGAAGTATTTACAAACGATTGAACCGCATTTACCTTCGAAAAAATCAAAATATAAATCAAACCTATCCAAAATCCTAAACTTAATAGGCGCTTCATAAACTCTCCTTCATTCAGGGATTACTTCATTACAAAATATTGAATAAACAAACTAGTAGCTCCAACTACAAACCAAGTCGCCAACCCTGTAGCAATCGGTTTAGCTCCCGCTTCACGGAAACTCTTAAACGATACTTGGCAACCAATCCCTGCTAATGCCATTGCCATTAACCATTTAGAAGCTAATTTTGCATATGGAATAAATGCTTTAGGGAAAATTCCCACACTTGTCACAACCGTTGCAATTAAGAACCATAAAATAAACATTGGGAAAATCTTCTTCCAATTTACAGGTTCTCCTGATTTCTTTTGACGTCTCGCTTCAACAAGTGACAATATTAAACAAGCCGGTAAAATCATCAACGCACGTGTTAATTTTACAATTGTAGCAATATCTCCTGCTCCACTACTATAACTATAACCGGCAGCGACTACACTTGAAGTATCATTAATTGCTGTTCCTGCAAATAATCCAAATTGTGCATCTGTCATTTGTAACACATGTCCTAAAAATGGAAATAAGAAAACAGCAATAATATTAAATAAGAAAATTGTTGAAATCGATAAAGCAATTTCTTCATCATCTGCTTTAATAATAGGAGAAGCTGCCGCAATCGCAGAACCTCCACAAATGGCTGTCCCAAATCCTACTAAAATTCGTAAATGATCGGACAAGCCTAACCATTTTCCTACAAGAGCTGCTGTTAAGAAAGCTGCTACAATCGTAACCAGTGTTACTTGTAAAGACTCTAATCCTGTTTGTTGCACTTGAGCAAATGACATTGTAAACCCTAATGCAATAATCGAATAATGTAATAATTTTTTAGCGGAATAATTAATTCCTGGTTTAAAATCACTTGGTAATGTATAGAAATTACTCACTAACATCCCAAAAATAATCGCAAATACCGCACTTCCAATAATCGGCATCATGTCCCCTAAAATAACAGCTAATACTGCTAATCCAAAGGTTAATAAAATTCCTTTACTTCGTTGAACCCATTGTTCCATATTTTTCCATCCTTTCAAAAACAATTACACACAAATGTATCACGTTCCATTTGATAAGAAGTGAACAATTGTTACTCTTCTACAAATTGTTGTAATTGATTTGATAAGGCTGCAAATTCTTCAATCGTTAGTGTTTCAGCTCGACGATTTGGTTCAATCGAAACAGCGTCCAATGCTTCTTGGATTTGTTCTTTGGTTAGTTTTCCTGGTACATAAGCTTTGACCAAATTATTCCATAATGTTTTTCTACGTTGGACAAAACTATTTTTTACTAAATCAAAGAAGAAAGCTTCATCTTTGACCGTTACTAGAGGTTCTTCTCTACGTTCCAATACTAAAATAGCTGAATCTACATTTGGCGCTGGATTAAAAACTGTTTTCGGAACAATAAATCCGATTTTGGCATGACACCAATATTGAATCGCCACCGTTAATGAGCCATAAGCTTTTGAATTTGGTTGAGCAGTCATTCTTTCTGCCACTTCTTTTTGCATCATCATCGCAAATCCATCAATTGGTAAGCCTGATTCTAAGAGATTCATAATAATCGGTGTCGTAATATAATACGGCAAGTTTGCAACGACTAGTAATCTCTCCTCCACATTGAAGTGTTCTTTAATGACTGTTTCTAAATCAACTTTTAAAATATCTTCATGAATGACTGTGACATTATCTTGATCAGACAATGTATCTTCTAAAACAGGAATTAATCGTCCATCAATTTCAAACGCTAATACTTTTTTAGCAGCTCTTGCTAAGCGTTGCGTTAATGCACCAATTCCTGGTCCAATTTCAATGACATTTGTTTCTTTGTTAACATCTGCCACATCTAACATTTTTGTTAAAATATTAGGTTCAATCAAAAAATTTTGCCCTAAACTCTTCTTCACTTTAATACCATGACGTTCCATAATTTCACGTGTTCGAGTCGGTGTGGCAATATCTTTTTCAAACATCTTTTTAACTCCTTTCTTGTACTTTTTGTACCGCATTTCGTAATTCTTGCTCTGAAATGCCGAATAATTTCAATCGTTTCGTTAATTGTTTTCCATTTGTATGTCCAATCCGTAATTCTTTAGACACTTCTTTTCTTAAATAAGACGAATGTGGATAACCAATCAATCCTAGTTCTAAAATTACCGATTGAGAAATCTCTTCTTGAAGGTCTGCTACTGGTTTATACACATACTCCAATGCTTTTTGAATACTTTCATCGCTAGCATGTTCCACCCCAAGACTTTTATGATTCGTTTTTCGAACCGCTTCTTCTCTTTCAATAAAAGCATGACTTACCGTCGGAATCGCTTCTTGAATAATCGAACGAATTCTTTGACCTGGATAATCTGGATCTGTAAACACAATGACTTCTCGAATTTCACTTGCCTTTTTGATTAATGCGAGTGTTTCATCATCAATAGCGGAACCATTCGTTTCAATCGTTTCAATTTCTGGAAAAACTTCCTTTAATCGACGAGTGTCATCTCGTCCTTCAACTACTATAATTGGATTCATTTTAATCCTCTTTCTTCAAATCGAAATAGCTTCATTGCATTTTCTGTTGATGCTTTAGCTATTTCTTCCCAAGCCATTTCTCTTTCCTTAGCAATGGTTTCAACAACATAGCGAGTATATCCTGTTTCGTTTCTCTTTCCACGGTAAGGAACTGGGGCCAAATAAGGTGCATCTGTTTCAACTAAAAAACGATCGAGTGGAACGATTTTTGCACACTCACGAACTTGAGGGGCATTTTTAAACGTCACTACACCACTAAAAGAAATATGCATCCCTAAATCTAAGAAACGTTTCATATATTCCACATCTCCATTGTAACTATGCATAATGCCACCGATATCTCGAATATCTTCTTCTTTTAAAATACGATAGCAATCTTCTGTCGCATCACGATTATGAATAGCAATCGGTAATTTCATTTCTTTAGCAATAGCAATTTGACGTCGGAATACTCGTTCTTGTTCTTCAGGTGTAGAATCATCCCAGTAATAATCTAATCCCATTTCCCCCATTGCCACTACTTTGGGATGGGTTAATTGAGTGATTAGTTTTTTCTCAATTTCTGGTGTATAGGCATGTGCTTCGACCGGATGCCATCCTACAATCGCCACTACTTCTTCAAAAGTTTCACTTAATTGAAGAGCTTTTTCAATCGTTGGTGTATCAAATCCGACAACTGCGAAACGTGTAACAGCTAATTCCTTTGCACGCTTAATAACGTCTGCTTCTTCTCCTGCAAATTGCTCTACATTTAAATGTGTATGTGTATCAAAAATCATTTTGAATTCTCCTACTGAGTCCTATCTCGTTGCTCCATTTAAAAACGGGTTACTTGCAATTTCATCTTGTAATGTTGTTGGTTCTCCATGTCCTGGGAAAACGACCGTATTTCCTGGTAATGGTAATAAATATTGTTCAATTCCTGCCATTAATGTCATATGACTACCATATGAGAAGTCGCTTCTTCCAACACTTCCTTTGAATAAAACATCTCCTCCGATCACAAATCCATTGTCTTTGAAGATAAACACTGTACTACCTGGAGAATGTCCTGGAATTAACGCTAATTCAGGCTCAAAACTTCCAATTTTCCATTTTCCTAATTCTGCTGGATAGTATCCGTCAGCAGGCTCTACCGTAATATTTTCGTTTGAATATAATGAACGATTGAAATCTGTATTCGTTAAAAATTCTTTCTCAATTTCATTCATATACATTGGAATATTGTAAGCTTTTCTTAATTCGTCTACTGCTCCAATGTGGTCTCCATGCGCATGTGTTAACACAATCGCAATTGGTTTCAATCCTTCTTCTTCAATTAATTCTTTAATATCCTCTGCTTGTGCACCTGGATCAAAAATTAATGTTTCTTTATTTTCATCAATTAAAAAATACACGTTCTCTTGTAGACGTCCTACTGTTAAACTCAATAATTCCATTGAAATTCCTCTTTTCTGATTCATAGTCTACTATAGTTTAGATGCTTTTATACTTTTTTACAAGTCAGGAGGTTACGAAATACCTTTTTAAACGAATTTGTTCCTACTTACTTCACACTACTCTATATCACAATAATAAAAGGCATACTCGATTTCTCGAATATACCTTTTAAAACATAGATTATGCATTCATTTGTTTTGTAAAATCAATTGCTTTGTTGGCTGCTAACATGACTGGGATACCCACTAACATGACTACAATTTCACCAACAAAAGTTTCAAAGTAGCTTAACCAAAATGGTAATTCTAAAACAATTCTCAACTCAATAGCTACTAAGAAAATCATTACACTAAATACGATGGATAATAATAACATTTTACCTTTTAAATCTTTTGCAAATCGGAACACGAATGAACCAATCACTAAAGATAAAATAGAATGTCCTAAACCAAACACTAAATCATACACTCCTAAACCAGAGCTAGACATAAAAATCGTATTGGCTAAAATAACACCCGCAACAATTCCATACCCATATTTTTTATCAAAGACAAATAAATGGTTTAACATTTCTGAAATACGGAATTGGATATTCCCAAAGGACATAAAGGCAAATACTGTTGTAATCACCACATATAGTGCTGCTACAATCGCGTTGACAATCAACACTTTTACATTGTTTTGTTTCATTTCTTTTCCTCCTAGTTTTTTGAATCGAGGGATGGTTGCGAACCTCGAGCGTTCAAAACGCCACGAACGATTATACTACAAACATCTTGAAAATACTAGGATTATCCTGAGTGAAGCTTTAAAAGAGAAGAAATTCATCCAAAACTCATACTCCTACCCACTAATTACGCAATAGGTCCTAATAAAATATTTGCCCATGCATCATGGAGAGATTCTTGATCAGATGGTTGGAATAAACCAGCTAATACATCACGATATAAGCGTGAAAGTTCTGTTGTATTGTAATAAGAACTTCCTCCACTAGCACGTACAATTTCTTCTACTGCCTTTTTAGACACTTCAACAGAACGATTTTTAATAGAAGATAAACGTGGTAACCAAATAAAGCTATATTCTTCGCTTGATTCCAATGTTTGACTTAATTCATTAATTTGTGGTTGAATACCATCTAAAATAATGGCTGCTTCTGCAATTCTCCAACGGATATTTTTGTCTTGAGAATATGGCGCATCATTTGATACAGAATGACGAGTTTTTACCGTTTCAATTCCGATTTCTAACGCACGTTTCCCAATTCCATGGTAAGTAGCAGCTAATAAAATTTCAAAATAAGCAAAAATCCCGAAAACAACTGGGTCAAAGCTTGGACCTGGAGCTACTTTTGTTAAAATTTGGTCTTCTGCAGCATAAATCCCTTTTAATTCGACCGTATTTGATTGAGTTGCTTTCATCCCTAATGTATTCCAATCATCTTTGACTTCAAATGTTTCTGCATCAGGTGTTAAATAAGCAAAGACAGACAATGGAGATTCTCCAGAAGTGTCTGAACCAAATGAAACTAATTTGTCGCAATATTTTCCCATCGATAGGAAAACTTTCTTCCCATAAAAACGATAGCCTCCATCTTCTTGTGGCTCTGCTTTTGAAATAGACCCAAATAAAACTCGGTCATTACTTGGTTCAGAAATACCAAACGCTAGCAACTTTCCATCAGCTGCATCTCGTAAAATTTGTTCACCCTTCTTATTGCCAAATCGAACCATATGCCTGGCTAATCCAACAATAATTTGGTGCATATTAATTCCAAGAGCTGTTCCTGGTGCTGCCATCGCTAGTCTTGTTTGTTCTTGGGCAATTTCTTGTAGCGATAAGCCATATCCCCCATATTCTTTTGGCACAAAAGCTTTATAATACCCCGCTTCTTTTAATGCCTCATAATCTTCCTTCGGCCACGCATTTTCCAAGTCATATTGCGCTGCTCTTTGATGAATTTGATCTAGTAATTCCTCTGATAAAAACATAAAATCCCTCCTATAAAATCATGATTACGCTTTAAGTATACGGCATTCTTCCTCTTGTTACAATGAAGAAAACTTGCATCTTTCTTAAGGATTTTTTTCAAATTTCAGCAAGAAATTTCTTTTAATCTGTGCTACAATATTCTCAATCTTTCTATAAGGAGGTTTTATGGAAAATCAAACTTTACCTGTTTGGAAAACGGTTCGATTTGTATTGAATAATTTATTTTCCAACAAATTCATGTATGTTCGAAATGCCGCCTTCTTACAATTTTTCGTATCCTTTGTTGGCTTTCGAATTTTATCAACCTTATTTAAAGGAATTATTTTTTTATCGGGGCAAAGTAATTTCAATTTTAGCAATATGAAATTATTCTTCTCCTCACCCATTATCATTTTAGCGTTTATAGCCTATTTATTCGCCGTCATTTTATTTGTCTTTATTGAATTTTCGATTCTTACGTTTATGGTTTATGGAACCATTTCGAAGACACATTTCTCATGGCGAACCAGTTTAAAAAATGCTTTTGGAGAAGTGAGGGAATTTTTCAGCCCACAATTTATCTATTTCTTATTGTATTTATTGACCCTATTACCATTAGGAAAGTTTGGCATGACTTCGTTTTTAACGGATCAATTATACATTCCAAACTTTATTACAGAAGAAATTCAAAAAACAACTGCCGGAGCAATCGGATCTATCATTTTATATATTGTGCTGGCTTATTTTCATCTTCGATTCATTTACGCTATTCCACTACAAATTTTGACGAACCATTGTTTTTTAGAAAATATGAAAACAAGTTGGGGGCTTACCAAAAAGAAATTATGGAGACATATTGGAGTCTTCATACTAGTTGAAGTCGTCCTATCCCTCATCGGATTTTTAGTGACGTTTATTCTCACGATTACTTTAGGATACTTATCTTCTATAATGGATAATGTCTTTATCGTAACAAGCCTGTTTGTCTTATCGAAACTAGTCTTTTTCTTTATGGCCATTTATACAAAAATTGCCCTAGTGATTATTTTAGTAAAACTAGCAGATGATCAAGATGCAGTAGATGTAACCATCAAGCATCATATTCCTGAAATTCCTTTTAAAAGTACCCTTGTTACAGTGGCTGCTTTTATCGGTTTAACGATTTACTATTCTGGCGAGGCTATTACAAAATATCATTGGGAAAACTCTTCCTCAGCTGCTATCGTTGCTCACCGAGGATTTACCGAATATGGAGTGGAGAATTCTCTTGAAGCTCTAGAAGCTGCTGCGAAAGAAGGCGCCGATTATGTGGAAATGGACATTTTACTGACAAAAGACAATCGCTTTATCGTCATGCATGATTATAATTTGAAGAGATTAGCGCATCTCAATAAAAAAGTTAAAGATATGACTTATGATGAAATTGTTGGTCTTCCAATTTACCAAAATAATTATGAAAGTCATATCCCTTCTTTTGAAGAATTTGTTGCAAAAGCAAAGGAACTCAATGTTAAACTACTCGTTGAACTAAAACCTCATGGTTTTGAAGGAGCTGACTACACCGACCTCTTTATTGCAAAAATGAGAGAATTAGGGGTTGAAAAAAC
>ERZ772999.80-NODE-80-length-60937-cov-3.661115_pt1 | contig 60937 bp, 51 predicted proteins | sample MGYA00511467_ERZ772999 | MGnify/ENA primary metagenome ERZ772999 (study PRJEB29015, sample SAMEA2738064) | human oral metagenome | biome: human oral; feature: human-associated habitat; material: saliva | place: China | collected 2218 ... | reverse complement strand
ATTTTGGTGGTTGATGCTACTCAGGGTATTCAGGCTCAAACCCTCGCCAACGTCTATCTCGCTATCGAGCAAGATTTGAAAATTATTCCAGTCGTCAATAAAATTGATCTCCCTGCCGCCAATGTCGAAAAGGTCACTCACGAAATCGTCAATCTTCTCGGCTGCGACCCCTCTGAAATTATTCCTGTTTCTGCTAAAACCGGCCTTAACGTCGAGGCTGTGCTAGATGCTATTATTGAGCGCGCCCCAGCCCCAACCGTCGATGCATCCGAGTCGCACACTCGCGCCCTAATTTTTGATTCCTACTTTGACGACTACCGTGGCGTAGTCCTTTATGTCCGTGTCGTAAACGGTAAAATCCCGAAAACGGCTAATATCCATATGATGGAAAACGACACTAATGGCATCGCCCTGGAAGTTGGCACTCTAAAGCCAAAAATGGTTCCTCAACCTGAACTAAAAGAAGGTGAAGTCGGCTACATCGTCACTAACCTAAAAACCACCAGCGAAGCTAAGGTCGGCGACACCGTTACGCTCGAAAAATCTCCCGCAAAAACTTCGCTCCCCGGCTATAAAAACGTCCTCCCCTTTGTTTATGCCGGTTTCTTCCCGGTCTCTAATGATCAATACAAGGACCTAAAAGACGCCGTTGAAAAGCTCGCCCTCTCAGATTCCGCTCTGAGATTTGAGCCCGAAAACTCGCCAGTGCTTGGTTTTGGTTTGCGCATCGGTTTCCTCGGCCTACTTCACATGGATATTATTAAAGAGCGCTTGGAGCGTGAATTCGACCTCGATCTCGTCGTTACTAACCCAAGCACTAATTATGAAGTTACCTTAAATTCCGGTAAAAACATCGAGATTAAATCTGCTGCCGATCTGCCCGACCCTTCCGAGGTGATTGAAATTCGCGAGCCATGGGTTAAAGGTGAGATTATTCTTCCTGTTTCCATGATCGGCAATGTTCTAAAATTGATTGTTGAAAAACGCGGCCTCCACAATAACATTTCCTACATGGAAGACCGCGCCCTCATCAATTTTGAGGCGCCAATGGCAAATTTGCTTACTGATTTTTATGACCAACTTAAATCTCTTACCTCTGGCTACGCCAGCTTTAACTACGAAATTTCTTCCTATCGTCCCGAGGATCTTGTTCGCGTCGACTTTCTCGTTGGCGGCAATAAAATTGACGCCCTCGCGATTATGTGTCATCGTTCTGAAGCGGATGCTATCGGCCGCGACATCACGAAGAAACTTAAACAAGTCATTCCACGTCAAAACTACGAGGTTGCGCTCCAAGCTGCTATCGGTGCTAGAATTATCGCTCGTGAAACTATTGGTGCCTTCCGTAAAGATGTGACCGTAAAAATTCACACCGGCGACCGCGACCGTAAAGCTAAGCTCCTCGAGAAACAACGCCGTGGTAAGGCTCGCATGAAGCGCTTTGGCAAAATCGACATTCCATCCGAAGCCTTTACGGTTATGCTTCGCCGCGATGACTAGTTCTAGACTAAGTCTGCGCTAGTTCTAATTCGCCGCGATGACTAGCTCTAGGCTAAGTCTGCGCTACCTCTGCGCTAGTTCTACCTCAACACTGATACGCTCAGTTCTAACGCTGGCACTCTTGACCCTAAAGTGCTAAAGTGCTATAATTTAACCATGGAAATTACCGAGCGCCAAAAAGAGATCCTTTTTGCTATTATTGAAGAATACGCGGAGATGGCTGCCCCTGTTGGCTCCGTCACTCTTGCTAAACTTTTTAACGTCTCGAGCGCTACTATTCGTTCTGAAATGGCCCGCCTTGAGACACTCGGCCTGCTCTCCTCGCCGCATACTTCTGCTGGTCGCATTCCTACCGACGCCGGCTACCGTTTCTATGTTAACTCTCTAACTGAGCGCGACGTCATGCGTGAAGTTTCTGCTAACCGTCTTCTCGGCCCAGGTGAAAAAGCTCCAAATCGCAACATCCACGCCCTCGAAGTCCGTATTCATTCCCAAGAGCGGACCGATTATGCGATTCGCAGCGCCGTTGACATGCTGGCCGAGCTCACTGGCAATCTTGGCCTTGCTACCATTGGTGAGCAGCTCTACCTTTCCGGTATCTCGAAGCTTTTTGCCCAGCCAGAATTCTTAGATAATTCTAAAATTCAAGATGTGGCTCAGTTGCTTGATAATCTTGAACCATGGTTACGCGAAGCTCGTCCAGGCGAACCCCTCAACATTTTTATTGGCCAAGAAAACCCAATCGGCAAAGCCAGCGGTGTTTCTCTGATTATTTCTAAGTTCCGCAGCCCCTACTCCGATAGTTCCTATATCGGACTACTCGGTCCCACCCGTCAAAATTATGCTGAAACTATGAGTCTAGTCCGTCACGCTGGTCTCATTCTTGAAAATACACTATAAGGAGTAAAATGGAAGAAAAATCTCACAAACCACTAAAAGAAACTGCTAAAATCGCTAAATTAGAAGCTGAAAGAGAGGAACTTCTATCTGATTTACAACGCACGCGTGCTGATTTTGAGAATTTCCGTAAACAAGTCGACCTCCAAAAAGAGCAGGCTAAAAAACTCGCCACCGACGCTACTGTTATGAAGTTACTCCCCCTGCTTGATGATATGTCTCGTGCCATCGGTGCTAATCCTGAAGCTTTGTCACCACTCCAAAAAACTCTTGAAAAATCCATGAAGGATTTAAACCTAGCTCGCATTAACGCCGAACCAGGAGTTGATTTTAACCCAGAACTCCACAACGCTATCTCAATGGACGATTCGTCTGAAGGTGACCATGAAGTTATTGCTACCGAGTTGATGCCAGGCTACCTGTATCAAGGCGCCGTTCTTCGCCCAGCCATGGTGCATGTTAAGCGCATCTAACCCTCAGCGCCCACTTGTGTGCTTGTCCATAATATGTTATGATAAAAATACCTAAATATTCAATTTAGGAGTACATTAAAGGAGGTCTGTAATATGGATAAGTTTTTCGAAAAACACTGTCTCGAGGTTTTTGATGATGGAGAATGGACTATCCATCTCAAAGAACGTAACAATGTCCATTTAGGTGAGCCAAACATGAAGGTTTGGGTTTGCCTCAATGGCCGCGAAGTCGCACAGTATAGCGATAAATTCCGTGGCTACGGAATTTACGCTAACCGTGAGGCGATGATCCCTAAAGAGGTCAGAAAAAAGGCCCTAAAAACTTGGAAAGAGCTATGCGAAGGGTATTATTCTGAAGCGCGTCTTCAGAAACTACGTGAGGAGTTTATCTCCAGGCATTGCGCAATTCTCTTATGATTTCCTAACTAATTATACACTACCTTTCCCCCCAGCCCTTTTGGGGGGATTTTTCTTGCCTTAAATTATTAATCTTCTAAAAAACTGGGTTACTATCTAAAACTTAGTTAAAATTTTTTATGGTAAAATAATAAAAAGGAGCAAAATGGAAGAAAAAATTCAGAGAATTCAAGCTTGGCTAAAAGATGGTAGTATTAATCTTTTTGGTCTTCCAATGAGCGGAAAAGATACTGTCGGGCTAAAATTATCGGAGCTACTAGGCGGCGCCTTTCTTTCATCTGGCGATATTATCCGTAATTATGAAAAAACCAAACACGAATCTATGACTGATCAAGGTCAGCTTATCCCGACTAATAAATTTTATGATATCGTTTTGCCATATTTTAGTCACGAGTCGCTTATCTCTAAACCGCTCGTTCTTTCTTCAATCGGACGTTGGGAAGGGGAAGAGGATGAGGTAATGAAGCATGCTAAGGCTGCTGGTCACGAAATTAAAGCCGTCATTTATTTAAAATTAACCGAAGATATGGTCCGTGAACGTTGGGCTGCCGCTAAAGCACTTGGTGACCGCGGAATGCGTGGCGACGATGCCGATCCTGCTGTTTTTGAAACGCGCATTAAAGAGTTTCATGAAAAAACGCTGCCCGTTCTAAAGCACTATGATAAACTTGGTTTATTGTTTGAAATTGATGCTTCCGGCACGCGTGAAGAAGTTTTTGATAGCGCTATAAACTGCTTAAGTATGTTATAATAGTGCTATGCACGGGTCGGGCTACTTTAAAGAAAAAATCAGAAGAAAAATTCGCGCCGCTAACTATCTTACGGTCGCGCAGCTTTTTTTGCAAGATAATTTTTTGCTCGAGCGCCCACTTGATTTCGATGATATTAAACCGCGCCTGCTCGGCCATTGGGGTACTTGTCCTGGCATCACATTAGCCTACAACTGCCTAAAAGCCTACGACCATAACATTGATTTTGTGGTTGGTCCGGGCCATGGTTTCCCTGCACTCCAAGCCGACTTATTTTTGGATGGTGAACTTGAAAAAATCGACGACAAGGCTCAGCGTAATCGTGATGGCATTGCCTATATTTGTCGTAACTTTTCGTGGCCCGATGGTTTTCCGTCTCACGCTTCACCAATCACTCCGCATGTTATTTGCGAAGGCGGTGAACTTGGCTACGCTTTGGCAACTAGCTATGGTTATGCCTTAGGCCATCCTGAAAAAACTGTTGCCGTTTTAATTGGCGATGGCGAGTTTGAAACTGCTACAACTTTAGCATCGTTAAATCTCAATAAACTTTTATCCGGTCAGGCAAACGGTCGCGTCTTGCCAATCTTGCATCTCAATGGTTATAAAATTTCTGCGCCAACCATTGCTGGTCGTAAATCTGAGCGTGAGCTGTCTGAACTAATTCGTGGCTTTGGCTACACTCCGCTCTATGTTCGCGCCACTCACGAAAATGCTGAACGCGCAATTAGCTACGCGATCGACGATTTTGAAAAAGCACTTATTCACGCACATCAACTTTTTCATCGCATCAAACATGGCGAAAAGGTATCACCACCATTTATTATTATGCTAACCGACAAGGGTCTAACTGGTCCAGAAGTGATTGACGGCGTAAAAATTCGTGGCAATTTTAAGTCTCACCAAATCCCACTTCCGGCTGCCAAAACCGACTTAAAAGAACTTAAAATTCTCGAAGCATGGCTAAACTCTTATCGCTTCAACGAACTTTTTGATCAAACAAAAGGATTTACGTTATGAATGAAAATGTGAAAAAATCAACCGCTAAAACTCTAGGTGAACTGCTGAAAAATGAGATGAAGGAAAATCCAAAGTTCTATCTTTTTAGTCCTGACGAAACCACTTCAAATAAACTTGATGCAACCTATGATGTTACTTCCCGCGCTTGGTCAAATCTTGAAATTAAGCCCCAGGATTTGAAGGAAGCTGATGGCGGACGCATCGTTGAGCTACTTTCTGAAAACGTGCTTTTTTCCGTCATGCTCGGACATCTTCTGAAACATGAGCCAGCCATGATGACTAGCTATGAAAGTTTTTTCACCATCATTGCCAGCCAAATTCTCCAGCATCTAAAATTCATCGAACAAAGTGAGCAAGTCTCTTGGCGTAAACCTTATCCTGCGGTTAATCTGCTTAGTACTTCAACTTGTTGGCGCCAGGATCATAATGGTTTTTCGCATCAATCGCCAATGCTGATTAGCGCCCTACTTGATCGTCCTGGTAAAAATGTCAACTGCTTTTTCCCAGTCGATAGTAAGTCAATGCGTGTAGTCTATGACTTTATGTTAAAATCTGAAAATGTTGTAAATCTCACAACGTTTAATAAAACCGAAGAGCCACAATATCTCGATGACCTTCATGCTGAATATCAACTTAATTTTGGTGCCAGTATTTTTGGTTTTGCCTCAGACGGTGACACTTTTAATCTCGAATCCGAGACCAACCAGTTTGATTTTATTTTTACTGCAGCCGGCGATATCGCTACTCGCGAAGCCTTGGCTGCCATGGCACTTATTCGTGCCGAACTGCCAGAAATTAAACTGCGCTTCATCAACATTTTAAGTCTTACTCATAACTACATTGGCACCACAGAGCATCAAATGACTCCTGAAATTTTCGATAAATTATTTACCGTGCATACGCCAATTATCGCTAACTTTCATGGCTATAAAGATACCTTAAAAAACATTCTCCGAAATTATACCACTACAAAAATTTTTGCGCACGGTTTTGAAGAAAAAGGTAGCACCACTACCCCACTTCAGATGCTGACCTTAAATCATGCTTCGCGCTTTGATCTTGCGATTGATGTCTTTAACCAACTTAATCGCCAGGATCTAGTCCTAAAATACCAAAGACTTATCGACGAGAATCGCGCTTACGCCCAAGCTCACGGGATTGATTCGATCGAGCTTTAGTTCTTGGCGCTTTCGTTTCTTTTGTGCGAAGCTCCTTGTTTTGCTCCTTATTTTTTTCTGTGCCAGTTTTTGCTTCAATTGTTGGCGCCTTAGCGACTTTCTTTGCAAAAATCATCCGTCCCGAATTAGTCTGAATGTATTTTTCAAACATCACAGTAATCTCTGCACCAATGTTTTTTGCAGCATTATCTACCACTACCATCGTTCCTTCTGGCAAGTAACCGATCCCTTGCTTTGGGTTTTGACCTTCCGCTGAAATCTTTAATTTAAATTTCTCGCCCGACGCAAACTCAGATTTTAGTTCGGACGCTAAACGGTTCGGATTTAGTACTTCAATGTGTTCCGTTTCTGCTACCTTCTGTAGGTTATAATCGCAAGTAAAAATCAAACCCTTATTTTCTTTTGCAAGTTGGATTAACCGTTCATCAACTGGCGTGCGATCAAGCGGGTCCGCCAGTACTTCCGTGTTGCAGAACACTACACGCTCCAGCGCATTAACTGTTTCCATGCCGATTCTTGCTCGGCTACGTTTCTCGGAATCTTTGCCGTCCGCCAAGAGTTGCAATTCACGAATTGCTGAGCGGGGAATTACTAAATCGTCGCCGATAAAACCAGCTTCTGCGATACTTAAAATCCGACCATCCATCAGTGCTGATGTGTCGACATAAATTTTACGTTTTTTGCTGTTTACTCTTTCGCCACGCACTGAGCGTAGTAATAAAATTGTTACTTCAAGAAAAATTAAAGCAGTTAAAATATCAAACATCTTCATATATAAAAATTATACCATAAAATATCTAAAATTCAAGAAAACTACTTAGCACTAAAACTCTAAAAACAGTTGGAGTAGTTTGTGATTTATGCTAAACTAGAAGTAATCAAAACAACTAAGTTAGAGGTGGAAATGGAGAAAAAGAAGAACAATTCTGCTGCGCCAATTAAGGTGATTAAGTCAAAAGAGCACGCAAAAACTCCGAAAAAGGCATTATTTAAGAAAAAAGATAAGAGCCTCAATGTTTATTCGAGCCTAAATTATCGTCTAAAGGTTAAGAAAGAGGCTATTGCGAGAAAGCGTGCTGAAGAATTATCTAAATTACCGAAAGAACCAGTCGCTCGTTTCTTCGCACGTCTTCATCCAAAGCGTGTGGCTAAGTCTATATTCAGCAAACAGGGTCTTATGTTCTTTCTTAAAGCTTGCGCCGCTGCGTTCCTAGTTGGCGTCATCGCAATCGGTGGGCTCTTCCTCTACTATAAAAAAGATCTCGATTCTATTCGTCTGAATGATATTAAGGTTTCTGAATCAGTCAATGTCTACACCGATCGTAACGGGGAAGTACTCTGGGAAGATCGTGGCGATGGAGATTATCGTCTTGTAGTTGAAGATAAGAATATCCCAGATTTTATGAAACAAGCTACTATCGCCATTGAGGACCGTGCTTTTTATAATCATCGCGGCGTAGATTTTTCTGGTATTATCCGTGCAACCTTCTCTACTTTAACTGGACGCGGTGTCCAAGGTGGTTCAACCCTCACTCAGCAACTAATCAAACAGGTTTATTTTGCGGACGAAGCTAGCTCAGCAAACCGTGGTGGTCTCTCCCGTAAAATCAAAGAGATGATTCTTGCGATTGAGCTTGAAAAAATGTACAGCAAGGATCAGATTATAACTATGTATCTTAACGAGTCGCCGTACGGTGGTCGTCGTAATGGTATCGAATCCGCTGCTCAGGCTTACTTCGGCAAAACTTCAAAAGACCTCAATCTTGCTGAGGCGGCCTTGCTCGCTTCTATCCCCAACAACCCTGCTGTCTTAAACCCATATAACACTTATGGCAATAAGGCGCTGGTTGCTCGTCAACAAAAAACCTTAGATGTGATGGTTGAAATGGGCTACATTAGTAAAGAAGATGCTGAGGCAGCTAAAGCTATCGATATCTTAGCTACCATTCGCCCTGAAACTGGTCAATATGAAAACATTAAGGCTCCACATTTTGTTCTAGAGGTTAAAAAACAACTTGAAGAAAAATACGGCATTAAAACCATGCGTGCTGGTGGCTTCACTATTAAGACTACAATTGACTATCGTGCCCAACAATACGCTGAAGAAGCAGTTGCCGCTGGCGCAAAAATGACCAACCAAAACGGCTCCGATAATATCGCCCTCAGTTCAGTTGATGTTGAAACTGGCCAGGTGATTGCCATGGTCGGTTCAATCGATTGGCGCCGAGCTGGCTACGGTGAACTTAATGCTACTACCTCATTATTGGAGCCAGGTTCATCCATTAAGCCAATTCTTGACTACGGCCCTCTCTTTATGCAGCGTGAAGGTAAAAACTATGGTCCAGGCACAATTTTAAAGGACGAAAATATCGATAAAACCTATTGTGGTGGCAATAGTGGCTCCTGTAAACTCCGTAATTATACCGGTAAGTTTTATGGCAACATTACCATTCGTAAATCACTCGCCAGCTCGCTTAACATTGGCGCTGTAAAAGCTCTCTATATCAACGGTGTTGAAAATTCCCTTGAGGTTGCGCATGAGCTTGGTGACTGGTCTTACTGTAAAGACCGCGACCCTAGTGAATTTGGCCTCTCGATTGCTATTGGCTCTGGCTGTGGCGTCAGAGGTATTGAGCACGCTAATGCCTACGCTTCAATTTCTCGTGGCGGTGTTTATAAACCACTAGCCTATGTTCTTCAGATTAAAAATTCATCTGGTGATATTATTGAGCAATGGGAAGACAAGGAAGGTAAGCGTGTCTATGATAAGCAAGTCGCCTACATGATCTCTAGCATTCTAAGTGATGCCAACGCTCGCTCCATGGTCTTCGGCGCTCAAAGTTATTCTTACGGCTTCTCTATCCCAGGTGTCGTCACCGCTTCTAAGACTGGTACTTCTACCACTTCTAACTCTGCCGTCGCTAAAGACTCTTGGCTTGCCAGCTATTCACCAGTCGTTGCCACCACGGTCTGGAACGGTAATCATGACGGTCGTGGTCTTTCTAACTCTTCAAACAACCTCGTTCGTCGAGTCGTCCATAATTACATGGAAAATGTGCACAAACAAATCTATGAAAAAGATGGTCGTTGGAAAACTAACGAAACTTGGACACAACCAGAAGGCTTGAAACGTATTTCCGTGAATGGCCAAACTGATTATTGGCCAAGCTGGTATAACTCAAAAACCTCCGGCGAAAAGAAAGAGACCCTGAAATTCAATTCTGCCACTAAGAAGCTTGCTCGCGATTGTACTCCTGAATCGCTCGTCGAATCAATTGATGTTACTGTTATGACCGACCCAGTTTCTGGCACTAAGGTCTACAGTGATATTCCAGAAGGATATGATGAAAAAGAGGAGGATAGCTGTACTTACCAAGTTCCAACTGTCGTCATTCCTGCCAGCACCGGCTCTCTCGACTCAAGCCGCAATTATCGTTTTAGCTTTAGCACTCTAAAGGGTTCTGGTACTCTAAATAAGTACACTATATACCTAAATGGCACTCAAGCTAAAACCGGCGACGCCGAGGAAGGCGAAAAAACCGTCACCATCTCCGGTGCAAAAGTTGGTGATACTATCCGCGTAGTGGTCAGTGATTCTAGTGGCGCTATTGGTGAATCGACTACTAAAATTCGATAAACCATCTTTAGGGCTTCGGTGGATCATCTCTAAAGATTATTGTCTTTAGAGCTTCATTGAATCATCTTTGAAGATTTGATAGACCATTCCGAAGACTGAGCGTAAAACAGAGAGACTTAATCTCTCTGTTTTTATGTTATAATGGACTTATTATGAAACTTTCTGAAGAACTAATTTGGCGTGGCTTTAAGGCCGAAACTACTATCAACGATTTTGCTGCGCTTGATGAGCGCACTTCGAAAAAGTTCTATCTTGGCGCTGATCCTTCCGCTGATAGTTTAACCATCGGCAATCTTGCCGCTTTGATGATGTGCGCTTGTTTTGTGCGCCACGGTTATGAGCCATATTTATTAGTCGGTGGTGCTACTGGTCAAATCGGTGACCCGAAAGAAACTGGTGAACGCGACCTAAAAACTCTTGAGGAAATTGAGCATAATAAAAACTGTATTAAACGTCAGATGGAATCAATTATTTCTGCTGACGGTGCTGCTAATACTAAGAATGACGGCAACCCGGATAACGATCATTGGCAAATTACTATGCTCGATAACTACGACTGGTTCAAAAACGTTAACTACCTTGATTTTCTGCGCACTGTCGGCAAAGCATTTTCGATGACCCAGTTACTTGACCGCAAGTTCATTCAAAATCGTATTGGTGAAGGCGGCTCCGGTATTTCTTACGCCGAATTTAGCTATACTCTAATTCAAGGCTATGATTTCTGGCATTTAAACCGTGAATACGGTATCGACCTCCAGCTTTGTGGCGCTGACCAATACGGCAACGCCGCTACAGGTATCCGTCTTATTAACAAATTTGAAAATAAAACCGCTGATGTTTGGTCTACTCCACTTATCATCGACCCGGTCACTGGTCGCAAATTTGGTAAATCTGAGGGTAATGCCATTTGGCTTAGTTCAGTCGATAATGGCTCCGGTAACTATACTGGCATCTTTGATTTTTACCAGTTCTGGCTTAACCAGCCGGATACTTCGGTTGAATATCTTCTGAAAATCTACACTGTGTATTCTAAACCTGAAATCGAGTCAATTTTAGCTGAGCACCAATCTGCTCCAGAAAAACGATTTGCTCAACAAGCGCTCGCCAAAGGCGTCACCGAGGTAGTTCATGGCACCACTAGTGCTAAGGCCGCAATTAATTTAACCGAATTACTGTTTGGTAATAAAAAAATTGGTATGCTTTCAGCTACTGAAATTGAGGGAATTGCCCTGCTTCTGCCGACCTTAAAACTGAGTGATGATTGCCCTAAAATTGCCCTAGTCGACGCCCTAGTTGAAACTGAATTGGCCAGCTCAAAAACCGAAGCTCGCCAGCTCATTAAACAAAATGCCATTTCGATTAACGGTGAAAAAATCACTGACGACACCTTAGAGATTCAGTCGCTTGCTATTTTGAAACGCGGTAAAAACAAATTTGCGCTCGTTAAATAAACTATTAAAGGAGATTATATGAAAAAGGTACTTTCATTCGACATCGACCAAACTTTAAACATTGCTAAAACCCCAATCCCAGAAGAGATCGCTTTTCTCTTGTCTGATTGTCTAAAGCACTTTGAAATTTGCCCAATTTCCGGTCAAAAATTCGACCAATTCCTCATCCAAATTGTCGATCGACTTATTGAAGTGGCTCATGTAACTGAAGAACAACTCTCCCACCTTCATTTATTTGTGGCGCAAGGTACTCAGTATTACCGCTATCAGCCTACCGGCAACGGTTATGACGCCGCTAACTGGCAACAAGTTTATAATTATCCTCTGACCGACGATCAGGTTAAGAAAATTACTGAGGCTATTGAATCCGCTGCTAAGGAATTGAATTTCTGGGAAGCAGATCAGCTCCTTTCAGACGATGAAATTATTGAAAACCGCCTCTCTCAAGTCACTTTCTCGGCTCTTGGCCAAAAAGCTGGCACCGAAGCCAAATATGCCTGGGATCCAGATTGTAAAAAGCGCGAGCAGATTGTTGCGCTTGCTAAAAAGAAAGCTCCGGAATTTGAGTTTGAAATTGGTGGTACTACTTCAATTAACGCCATCACTCCAGGTATGAATAAAGAATTCGGCATGACAAAATTGCTTGAATACCTTAACGTTGAACTAAAAGACGTACTTTATTTTGGTGATATGACCCAGCCAGGCGGCAACGATTACCCAGTTGTGCAAATGGGCTTTGATCATATTACCGTGCGTAGCCACGAAGACACTGCCTTTGCCCTAAAAGGCATTCTTGCGGTCTTATAGCTTTATCTCGCTTATGGTATAATAAAAGCATGAAAACTTATATTGTGGGCAACTGGAAGATGAACCTTACCGTTGGCGAATCTTCAATCTATCTTCAAAAACTTCTAAGGCGTATTAGTCCGAGTCGTGGTCTTGAGGTTATTGTTGCCCCAAGTTTAATTGCTCTTCAGCCCCTCAGTATTCAGCTTGAGCGTAATCATTCGAAGATTAAGCTCGCTGCCCAAAATTTTTATCAGAAAGATTTTGGCGCCTACACTGGCGAAGTTTCCGTGATGCAATTACGTGGTCTAGTCGACTATGCAATTATTGGTCACAGCGAACGCCGCTATCTCTTTGGCGAAACCAATAAAGACCTCCGTCAAAAAGTGGCGTCTGCCATCCGTAACCACATTACACCAATTCTTTGTATTGGTGAAACTGAAAACGAACGTAATTTTAACGAAACTGCCGACGTAATCCGCGACCAGCTTCATGGCGGTCTCTCCGAGGTTGATGTAGAAGACTTGAAGAAGGTTATTATTGCCTATGAGCCAGTTTGGGCTATCTCAAGCAATAAGGGCGCTCGCCTTGCCACTCCCGACGAGGTTGCCGCCTCTATTCAGCTTATTAAACGCGAACTTGGCACGATTTACGGTAAAGCTCAAACCGAGTCTATCCCTATTCTTTATGGTGGTTCAATTAACCCCAATAACGCCGGCGCCTATCTTACTATTCCTGAAGTTAATGGCCTTTTGATTGGTGGCTCGTCGCTTATTTCTGACCATTTTGTTGATATTATCGACCTCGCTAAACGCGTTAAAAACTAGGCAATTTGCATTTTTCTTGGAAAAACTATACAATAAAAGAAAATCGACCAGCATAAACACAAATTTAGGTATCAAACAATGAACGAACAAGAACAAACTCAGGTTAGACCAAGCTCCCATCCACGTGGCAGAATGATAGATTTTGCCCCTAAAGACGTTATTCGGGAAGTCTCAGTCCGCACTACCCGCATCGTTAGTCTTTCTGATGCCGAGCAACGCCGCCGTGAAATCGCTAAACGAGAAATTGCTCGCCGCGAGGCCATTCATCGTCAAATTGAGCAACAAAAAGAGCAAGACCTGATTAACCAGCGTCGTGCTGCTGCTGCAAAAAGAGATCTTGCTCGCCGTATTCATGTCGAACAAGAACAGGAAGAACTTATGCTTTTAGAGCGTGAAGCGGAGCTAAAACGGTTGCGCGAGGCAAAAGAAAAAGCTGAGCGCCGCGCGATGATGGAGGCTAAAGCCTTGCGTGAACGCAATCGCATTCTGCTTGAACGTCGCGATGAACGTGCCAGGTTAGAGCTTGAACGTCGTCGTGCCACCGAAAATAAAATGCCCGTCGCTAAAAAACTGCCAGTAAAAAATCCTGCTGGCTCGAAAGACCCCTTTGATCTCTCCGAGTTAGATGATATCTATAATGAGACCACCGAAAACAGTCGCTATGCTGTCGAGACGCCAGTCGAAAATCCTTATGACAAACCAACTAATTGTGCTTCAGCTAAAAACATCCACTATCCACCAGTTAAAAATCGTGCCTATGCTACTAATGTTGCTAATACTACTAATGCTGCTGATGTTGTTAATGCTACTGACGATGCCGATGTGGCTGACGGTATTGACGATATTGACGAAATCGAGGAGCGTCTAGCTGAAAATAATTCACGCTATGTGATTGGCGGTCACTCTCCATTCATTAACACTACGGTTGAAAAACGTCCACTTTCTGGAGGTAATAAAACCTATGAGCCAACCTCGATGGCAGATAAAACTCTCTCTAAAAAACCAGCTGAACGCCCAAAGTTCTCTCTAAAAGGCCGCGGTCGCTTTGTTCCATACCAAGAACCCCTTCCGCACAAAAACATCTACGCGCGCACTGTTGCTAAGGAAAAAAATCAGCGCGACGTTCCGACCGTAATCGTCCAAAATGCCTCTAAGGGCTCGAAAATCTCACTCATTATCGCGATTACACTCACGGTTATTTTTGGCGCAGCCATCGGAGTTATTGCTTATCTCGCACTTTTTCAATAAGGAGCTAAGATGAATTCGTTATCCCCGAACAATAATAAAATCGCTCGCAACTTCACTATAAAAGCAGACCAGCGTAATGATTTTTTTCATTCTTCCGGTTATGGTGCAACCCAAAACTCAGGCAATATCGGCACTGCTTCTTCTGGTTTATCTATGGCAGAGCGCAGAGCGCTTGAAGAAAAACGCCAATTTGTGCAAAAATACGGTAACTCTAAACTTGTCGGCAGTACTTTAAATTTGCGGCATTCCCAGTCCTACGACCCAACCAGCGCTAATTCTGCTCCTACTTCAGCTAATTTTTCAGCAACGAGTAGTTCTCCTAATGTTACCAGTTCGGCTACTGGAGCTGCTGCAAAAACCACCGCCGGCACGCCAGCCGGTGTTAGCGGTTCAGGCTCTGCGACGAGTGTTGGCGGCGCAAATAATGCGGTCGGTATCGGCAGCACAAATAATGCGGTCAGTATAGGCGGCGCAAATAATGGCTACAGCCCCTATCGCACTGGAGGCGGCAATGCTCAAACTACTTCGACTCGCGGTTTTGGCGCTCGTTTAAACCCAGCAGCTGCGCCTCGCCCAGTCTCTAGCCCAGCCCGCTCATTCACCCCGAACATTAAGCCGACGTTTAAATAAAGATCTGCCGTGACCTGAACGCTAAACCGACGTTTAAAAAAACCTCTGTAGCCACCCGAAAATTAAGCAACTCCTCGTAAAAATTCCCCCGTCTTCATTCCTAAGCCACAAAAAATCGAGAGTAAGCTCTCGTTTTTTGTGTTTTAGTGCGAGTAACCCTACAACGCAGCCTTTCTTATATAAGCGAACATAAAAATAAAGAGTACGAATACTCTTTCTTTTTATGTTATGGTGCGAGTGGAGGTAGTCGAAACCTCATCTCAAGTTTGGAAAACTTGCATACTAACCGCTGTACTACACTCGCATCTGTATGGGGTGGGATATCGGAATTGAACCGACGACCTTCTGGACCACAATCAGACGCTCTAACCATCTGAGCTAATCCCACCAGATACTCTATTATTATATCAAATCGCCAGAGAAATATCAAGTTATTGTCGTTTCCGAAGCTTTATCACTTGAAAAATAAACAAATAAGTTTTCTATTATTGACAAAAATAAGCATATGTGATATTATATAAACAACCTGGTGGTTAAAGAGGGGCGAACGCCCCGCACATTGACAAGTAAACACAGCATATAGTCCCTAGGGGGGACTCAAAAAGGAGGAAACTATGAGCAAAATGATTGACGCGCTTAAAGTGATGGCAGGCAAGGATCTTGACGAAAACAAAGCCCCTGGAGTTAAAAAACCTGAAAGAAAGTTTTTTTCAAAAATTGATCAGGAGCAGCCGGAAATAGTGGCTGCAGCTGATCCTGAGGCACAAAAACTCGAAGCTACTAGCGCCGAGTCGAAAAAGGCTGAGAAGTCTGAAAAGGTTGAGACGGAATCCGCTAAAGATACCGATTCAGAACTTAAAGTGGCTAGACTGGAAGCTTCAGACCGTTCAGCTTTTGTCGATCTGGTTGCATATAGCAACTCAGATGACATGAAGAGCGATCTGATCGCGTTTTTTAAAGGCGGCGATCCTAGCGAGATGCTGGTAAAACTGACGGACGCCGTGAATGGCGTTACTAGTCTGTCTGCGCCTGCGCCTGTGAAGAGTGACTCTGACAAATCCAACAATGCAAAAGAGTCGGTAGGCTCCGAGACCTATAAACTCGAGTATCGTTTTCTAGATGCTAAAACCAGCGCCACAAGAATGGCACAGGGAGAGGCGCTTCTAAAGAGCGGTGTATCCATTGATGACATAGAGAGTTATAATTTGCTTTTTAAGGTCTTTCGCATCAACTCTCGTGATGAGCTCATCGACGAGGGAGACGACGAAGACTACAAGAAGGTTAAAGCCTTTTTAAAGGCAAAAAAATAAGCCACTTCAGTGTCTCATTTAAAATGAATTAGTCTGCTTTCTATAATCACCAGGGAAGGTCGTGCTTAGCACGGCCTTTCTTTTTGTCTTTAACTTTTTATCTTTAACCTTCCTTTTTCGTCTTCAATTAACATACTTAAAAACAATAATCAGAAAAATCAAGCATAAACGTATCAGAAAACCTCATATAAACATAAGAGAAAAGATGTTATATATATTGACTTTTACGCTTATGTATGCTATAATATAACCAGTCTGTAGGATCTCTAAGAAAGACTCTGCGACGACCATTAACAAGCCGAATCATCTCAGGTACAAACCGTACCTGTTGATATAAATATATGTTGGTTTACACACCCCGTTCTTGGGGATTCCGAAAGGATTCTGAAGAGGCGTGGTGAACCTCTTTAGAAAGCGTCGCAGGGGAAGAACTCCCCATAAAACAAAAACTAAGGAGGTTTAGTATGACGATTTTAACTTTTACATTTTTCATAACAATAATCAGTGCACTGTCCGTTTTCTCTGGTTTCGATTTTGCTAGCGCCCTAGAAGAAGCGTCCGCAAATAACGTTCAAAGAAGAGGACATGGTCGGATTCTCGACCTCGGATGGACCGGAAGAGTTATCTTTTCCGTTTTATTTGTTGCGGTAATGATCGTATTATCGCAGCTATCGAAAAATCTAGAGCTGCTAAACATAGCAGCAAGATGTGTACTGATTTTTCTAGTTGTCCTTAATATAGCATTAAGAGCCAACGGAGTCCGTGCATTCAAAGTTTTCGTGGTCCTTTGGTTGGGAAATTTAATTTCCTCGCTAAAAAATACCGGATTTACTATCGACAATAAGAATGCGCAGCTGTTTATTGTAATTCAGCTGGTAGCATTTTTGCTACTCTGTTTAGGTGCTGTTCTCGGAAACCTTATTTATTTCTATAGAAATATTGAGGATAAGACTGAACCTGAGTCTGAGTCTGGGTCTAAAAAAGAATCCGAAGGTGAAGATGCTGCATCTGACTCTAAAGATGGCTCTAAAAATTTAGCTACGAATAAGCTTACTCAGTTGCTAAAAGGTAACTGGGAAATCTTAATCGTATTGATTGTGGCAATAGCAGCAATCATTATGGTTGTTACACTGTAAGGGGGTAAAATATGAAGAATGATAGAATTATGCGCTTTTTCGTAGCGCTGCTTATCGCAGCGCTCATAGTAGCTTCAGTCGTATACGTTCGCGAAAAATGGTTCGCGAAGGCTGAGCCTGCTACTACTGTTACTGTTGACAAGGACAAGGTTAACGGTCTTAATGAGCTTAAGCTCAAGCTGACTGTTAATCTAGATCAGGAAACTCTAGATAAGATGTTTTTAAACTTCTCTAGAGATTTTCTTGACAGTTCAATGCCAAATAAAAATGGCAAGAGAACTGTCGCAGCCAGTAAGGTTGGCTGGGGCAATAAAGGCGATCGTCTATACGATGCCGTCTCTTTCCCATTTTCGTCAGTAAAAGCCAATAAGAAAGCCTATAATAAGGCTGACTTAGAGGCTATGTACAAGGATCTTCAGGAGGAAATCATGAGAAACCCAGTAATGGGTGACATGATCCTCCAAGGAATGAAAGAGCTTTCATTGTCCGACGGCACTAAGGTCTACGACCTTAACGTCGATTGGACAAAAGACTTTTTAAAGCTCTACTCCCAGTATGGATGTGGTGCGTTCTTGACGTACCACACGAAGTACTGGGAGAAAAATGGCTTCGAACTTCCTCATGACGGGGAAGACGTCGAGGCCTGGAAACAAGCGCATCCAAATGCACCAGCTTACGGCACTGAAGACTTGACTCTGGTTGGCGGTAAAACTCCGAAGCTTTTCGTGACGGAGTATTATGTCAGCACAGCCAAGCGTATTTTGGCTTGGCTCGAGCGTACAACGCTCGAAGGAGTTAGGACCTACAGCACTACCAAGCATTTTCCGCTGAAAAATGTGGAAGATGCGAACAGGGTGAGGACTTACCTGAATAAAAATAAGTCCTACGTGGATCATGAGCCAGCGCTGACCTTCAGCGTGAAGCTCAAGAATAAGCGAGAGCTCATTTTTGGTTTTAATATCTACGACAAGAGGTTTGAAATTTTCGAGCCTCAGAAACAGGTAAAGAAGCCAAAAAATAAGGATAAAGAGCCCGTTCCAGAAAAGAAGAAAAAGAAGAAGAAGGATACTCTAAAACCGGATCCAGTTCCTAAGGACGATCCGGTGCCAAATCCGGACAGAGTTCCAAAACCGGATCCAACACCAACACCAACACCTAATCCAACCCCAACACCTACACCTACACCTAATCCAACCCCAACTCCTACTCCTGGACCAAAGGACCCTAGTAAGGACCCTGTCCATAGGGGAAATGCGGACCGAGGCGGTGGTGAAGGCAAGGGTGTCACACCGGTTAACCCGGTTAATGATCCATCCATGAGCGATATGCAGGATGCTCACGGCGGTGAAGATAGAAATCAGGGTCATTCGGACCCTAAGACCGTAACACCAACGGCACCTGAAAAAGATTCAGGTAAAAATGGGAAGGTCGATAAAATCGACCAAAATAAGTTAAATTATGGTGAGGAAAATCACCAGCAGCAAGACTCCGTCACAGATAAAGGTAACGGTAAGGTCACTGCTCCGGACAAGGAGCCTGCAGGTGGTGAATTTTCTGAACCTGGACTATAGAGTAAGACCAACATATAAGCACTTTTTTGGAGGAGCCTCACCGCTCCTCCAACTTCCAAGACTTTTGTATTTGAGATGATTCGGTTTTGTGTGGTGAAGACGAAAATTAACAATTCGGCTAGCAAACAAAACTTATTTTTAATTCTAACTAAAATTAAGAAAGGAGCTTTTATGAAAAAAGCTATTAAAATTGCTGCGATTTCAACTGCTGTTGTTGCTGCTGGTGCAGTCTCAACCGCTGTCGTCTCCGCTTGGGGTGATAACTCTGGTGGACGCAGAACCTACACTGTTAATGAACTTAACAGTAACATTCTTGGTGACAAGATTATCTTTAACTCGATTAAAGATGAAACCATGCCAAATGGTAACATTAAAGACGAACGTAACTTCGTCGCTGCTCGTGATGCCGCAACCGGCGATAACGGTGTGAATAATGTTTGGCAAAACAATGAAATTAAGGTCGAAGAAGGTAAAACTTATCTCGTTCGTCTTTATGCTCACAACAATAACCCAAATGGTCGTAACGCAGTTGCGAAAGATGTTAGTGTTAACTTTAGCCTCGGCACCGTAGTTTCAAACGAACAACGTGTTGATGGTTATATTAACGCTTCTAACGCTGCTCCATCCAAATACTGGGATGACGTGGTGTTTAAGTCAGCTGATGGACGTAAATTCTATCTTGACTATGTGGAAGGTTCCGCCCTTCTCGAAAATAACGGCGTTGCTAAAAAACCAGGCATCGCACTTGCTGACTCAGTCGTCACTACTGGCGCTAAGATCGGTTATGATGCCTTGAACGGTGAAGTTCCAGGTTGTTTTGAATACGCAAACTACATCACTATTAAAGTGAAACCAGTTTTCGAAAATACTTCAATTGAAAAAACTGTTCGTAAAATGGATGACAAAAAGTTCAGCGAAAACGTCAAAGCTAACGTTGGCGAAACTGTTGAATATCAAATTCACTACAAAAACCTTACTGCTTCTGAAGTAAAAGACGTAATCATTAAAGATTCTCTTCCAACTAACATGGAACTCGTTAAAGGTTCAACTCGACTTTACAACACCAACCACCCACAGGGTGCTACTGTAAATAATGACTCAATCATTACTGACGGTATTAACATTGGTGCATATAAAGTTAACGGTAGTGCTTACATCCGTTTCCAAGCTGTCGTTAAGGACAAAGAGCTTGCTTGTGGTAACAACCGCCTCATCAACTGGGCTAAGGCTGACACTTTAGTTGGTACTTCAACTAACGTTAAAGCATTCGCTGTCCAAGATAGCGCAGACGTCTATGTTGAGAAGAAATGTGCTGAACAACCAAAGAAACACTCTTGTGATATTGAAAATGGTGTTTACTACGGCATCAAGGGTAATACCGTTGATGTAAATACTTACAAAGCTGAATGTGAAAAGAAGAGCATCCCAACTGCTGGTGCTACTGAAATCACAACTGGTGTAATCGGACTTGGTGGTGTTATTACCTCTGCCGGTTACCTCATTGCTAGCCGTAAAAAACTGCACTAAATGACCGCTCTCGGAGCCTAGCTCCGCGGAAGGTCATTGACCTGCCGTTCGTGTAGAGATACACTTAGCCGAATTGGCAATAGGCTTAAGCAAAAGCTGTAGTCTCATAAAACATCCTCTGAGTAATCGGAGGATGTTTTTTGTGGTCTCCCGATATTTTTTAAAAGGTATCTTTCACTAGACTTTTAAGCTATGTTTTTGTATTGTTTTTTAAATGCTTATGCTATAATTAAAAGAACATGGGTCCTGATGAAAATAAAAATAATTTTAATGGTGGTGTAAATTTAAACCCACCTAATTCCATTGCTCCAAATTCGACCCCTATTCTAACCACTACTTCAACGCCACCTCAAAGTTCTGCGTTGAATCCAACTTTAGTTTCTATCCCAAATCCAACTTTAGACCCTACCCCAAATCCACGCGCCCAATTTACTGCCGGTAACCGTCTCGGCATGCGCCAATCTCGTAAATTTTCTGCAAAGGAAGAGTTGGATCGCATCAGTAATGATTTGAATCTAAACTCAGCTAATGCTGCTCCAACTGGAACTAATAATATTGCGTTTAGCGGCGCTGCACTTGGTGTCGTGAAGCCGAAAACTGGCTCAACTAAAAAACCGCTCATTTTTGCGTTAATCGGGGTTACTGTAGTGGCTGTAGCTGGACTGATTGCTATCCTAGCCTTGAAACCAAATGAAAAAATGGCTAGCTCAGGCGATCCTTTACGCGATAAATTTAATCTGTTTGCTAACTATGTGCTGTATGGCGAAGAAAGTGCCGCAGATATTAAAGATGAGAATTATGAAATAGGCAACACCTATTATTTGGGAGAGCTTAAATATAAAGATGGTAACGAGAATGAGAAGAGGCAGGTGCTAGAGCAATACTTCGTTAAGGCTTCTGAAAAATTTTCCAATTTTTATGATGAGTATCAGAAATCTGGTCGTACTGAGCTTGAGCAACTTTTAGCGGCATATTCAGATAAACTTGATTTAATGCACTATGAAACGATTGCGCCGACTGCTGGCAGTAGCGAAATTTTCAGACTTTATTCTAGCCGCAGTAATTATCAGGAATTCCTCGATAATTACTATAAGCCATATCAGGCCAGTCAAAAGCAAAATACAAAGAATTATATAAAAAATTACAGAGTCAAGGCTGATGGGTTTATTAACTTACTTTCTAGATATAAGCAGTTTAACTGCTTAGACGCAGTCAATGAGACAATTACTAATTTCTGTCTTTCTAGTAAAATTGCCGGCTTTATGTCAATGCGAAAAGAGTACTATGCATATCTAGATTATTTTTCTGAAATGGCTAGGCGAAAAGACAAACAATCCTATATAGTGTTTGGATCAATCTGGAAAATAAACGAGGAATTGTATGGAAAACAATAAAAAGAAAAGAATCTCTATCGCTACTAAAGTTGGAATTATCTCCGCCTGTGTTATTTTTTCAACAATTTTTATTTCTGGTAGTGTCAATAATTCCTACGCTGCAAAAAACACCACCATTTCGCCTGAAGACATTAGCGCATTCAAGCAAAACGTACTCTATAAAGCGTTATATATTAATTTAATTAAGTGCTATGCGGAGATGACACCAAAAATTATCAGAAGTACTACTGATACTGCTGCTAGTTATGATAGTAACGTTTATTTTTCAGGCACGGCCCTTGAGAAAGATTTCTTAAAATACCCTTTTAACGGCGGCGATAAAAATCAATCGTCTTGTCCGGGCATGATTATGGGGTGGAATAATAACTGGTTTACTAATCTCTTTACCGGCACTGGTAGCCATGTTGGACTTTCTAGTATTAAAAAGGATGCCGTAGTTCCGCAATCTGGCGATAAAGGTATCGATAAAGTCGCTGATTTTCTTAAAGGCATTGGCTATAAAGAATATAATGTTCCAATCAAACAGCTTAGTGGCAGAAAATGCTTCCACTTAAATTTAACACTCACTCAAGCAGCTAGAAAATACATAAATGATATGTACGACTTTGAGCAGAAGGGCGTAATTAGTACCCCAGATTATTGCTACGCAGTCGCCAAGGATGATTCTGTAAAACCGTCAACCAAAAACTATGACAATAGCCCCGTTGGTCTATACGGGAAAATGCTTACAAATTTCGACGGCGAAGATGCCTATAATGCCGATTACACGACAAACCAAGGTCATTTAACTATTGATAGCCAAAGCGCAATTGCAGAACTCGTTAACTCCGATAAATTTGCGTACTATCTGCAGCATGATGACGAAGATGCTGACCGAAGATTTTATTTTGATGCCAATATTAAATCTTTTAGACTTAAGCTTAATGGGGTCAATAATTTACTGACAGATGCCTTTATTAATGTAGAAAGCATAAAAAACGATGATCCAGAAACCGTGTGTAGTGACCGAGGCTATGTTAAGTGCGGCAAAACTGGAGACAAGGCATATGCTTCGCTTTCAAGCGGCGACGACGGCCTAATCAAATATACAGATATGAAGTCTCGGCTATCAAAAGTTTTTAAGCAACTTAAAATTAGAGATTATTATGATACCGTTCTGTTCGACAAAGTCGAGATTAAAGACTATGAGCCTGCAGATGAGGTATATACTAAAGATGCCTCCTCTAATAAATATATCAAGTATTTTATCGGCAATACAGAGGGTTATAACGATGGCGTCTATTCTGACGCTGAGAATTATGTCTTATACTGGGACTACCTCAAAGATCATTATAAAGTAAAGGTGTATGACCGAAAAGTTGAAGGGGCAGAGGAAGTCTCGTGGCTGAAGGATGACGGTACATTTGCTAAGAGCTATATTCTACATAAAGATGACGAAAATGATAAAAAATACATCCTCGATAAGGGCAAATGGAATCCAACTAATAGTAACCTTAGAGGTTGGAGAGAGATTGCTAAGTTATTAGGCAAAATTGACACTGAGAAGGCGTTTGCCGTAAAAGCTAAAAACATCGTTGATTCAAGCGCCGATCCAGCTAATGCTGAAGATACTGAATCCGGATCGGATAAGCTTCAGGAGGCTTGTTTTAGAAACGCTGGCTCCATGGGTTGGGTTATTTGTCCTACTATATTTGGTTTACGCAGTTTCGGAGAAAGTATCTATAAGTTCGTCGAACCTATCCTTCAAGTTAACGACAGTATTGTGTCTCAGCTTGGCAAGCAAGACAGTTCGATCTTTAAGGCCTGGAATACTTTCCGTAACTTCGCCAATGTCGTCTTTGCTATGTTCTTCCTGATAGTTATCTTCTCTCAGCTAACTGGCTATGGTATTGATAATTATGGCATTAAGAAGGCACTGCCTAAACTCATGGTTGCTGTTATTCTTGTTAACCTCTCCTTTATCATTTGCGCTATTGCGGTTGATATATCTAACATTGTCGGCTCGTCTATTAAGAGTCTATTTGAGAAACTAGGTGGTGACCAGCTCGGCGGTAATGCGGTTGGTGCCAATAGTCGCATTATAGAAAAGATTCTTAACTTCCTACTATTGGCTGGAAGCACTGTTGGGGCTGGGGCTGCCGCCTTTGCACTTTCTGGCTGGGCTATCCTAATCCCAATCCTTCTGTTCTTCCTAACTACGGCCATCTCAATTCTGTTTGCTTTTATTGTGCTCGGCATGCGTCAGGCTCTAATCATTGTGCTGATTGTGTCTGCACCTATTGCCATTGTACTTAGTGGCTTTCCGAACACTAAGACAATCTATAATAAATGGTTTGGTCTATTTAAAGGCGTTCTAATGGTATATCCAATTATCGGTTTACTGGTCGGAGCAGGCTACTTTACCGCTACGGTTATTTACGGTGATAATAATGGGGAAAAACCATCCGACTTTCTTATGGCTACCATCTCTGGTCTACTATCGGTTATTCCATATTTTATGATCCCGTCACTCACTCGTAAATCGCTTGATGCTGTGGGATCGCTTGGCACGAAAATCAATGGCTTTGGCAATAAACTTGGGCAAGGTGCAAAAGGCCGAATTAACAACTTACAGCCAATCAAGGACATTAAAAGTAATTCCGTTGCTTCTCGTGCTCGAGCTCGCGCTACCAAATTCATGACCAGTGATAAGGCTAGGGAAATTGAAAATGATATTAAGAATGGCAAAAAAGTGTCGCTGCGTCGGGCCAATAAATATGCTCGTGCTGCTGAATTGGCTAGTACTGATCGTAACGCCATTCTTGCTGCGCGTGTGGCGGAGAGTAAATATAATCGCCTGCAATCGGGCTCTGGCTTTAATGCCGCCCTTGCTAGTGCTGCTGACGCTGAGGATGCTACTGAAGTCAAGAACTACGAGACGCTTATCCGTAATGGTGAATTCATTGATAGTAACGGTAATCGCGTTGAATATCAGAGTGCGGCTGCTATCGAATCTGCGCTTCAACAGGAGTTAATGAAAGAAGAAGGCTCTGTTGATACTAAAAAGATTCGCGCGCTTCAAAATATCCTTGCTAGTAAAGGTGATGATGGTAGGAATAGGATCTACAATGCGATGGAGAATGCTCAGGCAAGCGGAACCGTTTCAAAAAATGCAATCAAGGCTTTCTCTAGTAACATTATGAATAACCAAGGCGATTACAAAAATCAGCACCGTTCGCTATATGAATTTGCTAAAGCAACTGCGGCTGATGGTGCCAATAATACCGCTAAACATGACGGTAAGTCTGATATTTCCAGTTTCCGCACTGATGGCATTCAGGCGCTTACTGCAGATAGCTTCCTTAGTGCAGATAGTAGCCAGATTGAAGCTTATCGTGAAGCCTATAAAAACGGTAAGCTGTCCGCTGAGGACCGAGCTAAGCTTGAACAGGTTGCACACAGTATCGCTAATAACCGTGATGTCCATAGTAAAATCCGTACCGACGACTACGGCCGAGCTCTTAGTACTTTTGCCTCGGACGTGGACTGGGATGCGGTCTATTCCGGCGATAGTCTCAAGGTTCCTCATTCAGGTGACAACAATGGCGGTGGCAATGGCGGTGGCTCTGGCGGCAATGGTGGCAATGGTGGCAATGGCGGCAACGGCGGCGGCAATGGTAATAATGGTGGCGGCAACAGCGGTGGCAATGGTAACAACAACGGTGGTGGCAACGGCGGACCTAGCGGCGGCTCTGGTAATAATAACGGCGGCGGCAATGGTGGACCTAGCGGCGATGACAATAATGGTCCTCCAATCCCACCTGATGTGCCGCCTCCAGAATGGCGCAATCAACCTTAAATATATAAACCCCACGCTAACCTCGTGGGGTTTTGCATAGAATTTATGCTATAATATATATATGAAAATTCGACAAAATGTTAAAATTTCTGACTTAGTTACGATGCGGATTGGTGGCAATGCTAAATATGTTTTTGAACTTGAAACCGAAACAGATATTTTAGATGCTAGGGCAAAACTTAAAGAACTCGGGCTGAAGAACTACTATTTTCTAGGTGGTGGTGCCAATACTTTTGCTACTGATGCTGAATTTGATGGCGCAATTATCTTAAATCGCTTCTCGAAAATCGACTATGAAGTGCTTGATGAGTCTCATATTAAATTCATTGTTGGCGGTGGCACTAAATGGGACGACTTTGTCGATCAAACTACTGCGCTTGGTTGTACTGGTATCGAATGTTTAGCTGGTATTCCGGGCACTGTTGGCGCCGCTCCAGTCCAAAACATTGGTGCCTACGGCCAGGAAGTAAAAACAGTTATTTCTAAGATTCATGTTGTCGACTTTTTGACTGGTGAACAAAAAACCTTTGAATTAAATGATTGCGACTTTTCTTATCGCCACTCTATTTTCAATTCAACTAAAGCCGGCCAATACTTCATTGTGAAAGTTGAATTTATTTTAGAAAAAGGTGAAATTTCCGGCGAGCTTTATGGCTCACTCCAAGCCTACCTGACTGAACAGCATATCACTTCGCGCGAGCCAAAAATTTTAGCTACTGCTGTGCGCACAGTAAGAGATTCAAAATTGCCTCATCCTGAAACTATAGCCAGTGCCGGCAGCTTCTTTAAAAATATCTATGTCAAAGAATCCGATCTAGCTATGCTTGACGAAAAAGGCATTCCTCATCACGGTACTAAAGTTAACACTGGCTGGCTGATTGAGCAGGCCGGGCTTAAAGGAAAAATTTTTCATGGCTTTCGCATTTCTGATGCTGCCGCACTGGTTTTAATTAACGAAAGCGGCAAAAGCTACCATGATCTCGAGCTTGCTGTAGCTGAGATTTCGAACATCGTTTTTGAAAAATTCGGCTTTACGCTCGAACAGGAACCGAATGTAATTGGACTATAATATGACAAAACTTTTAGATGGCAAGGAACTAGCAGGATTTATTAAAGAGCGACAGTCGCATCTCGTAAAAATGTTGCGCTCAAAAAAACAATACCCTTGCCTGGTGATTATTCGTGACTCCGATAACCCGGTCATCACCAAATATGTTAATTTAAAATGTCAATATGGTGCCGATATCGGTATTAACGTGATTGATGAAAAAGTTGATTCCGCGCTAGCCGCAAAAACTGCCATCGAAAAGTATAATGAAGATCCGACGGTTTCTGGCATTATTGTGCAGTTGCCACTGCTTGACTCCACCGAAACTGAATCGCTCGTTAATCTAATTAGACCTGGAAAAGATGTTGACGGTTTAGCGAACTATGATGGGCGCGAGACCGAGCGTATTTTTGATTCTGCTACTGCCACTGCGATTAATTGGCTTCTTGCTGGACATAACATCGAACTTCGCGAACAGCAAATTGCCATTGTCGGTCGCGGTAAATTAGTTGGCGCTCCACTGATCCGCATGTGGCGTAATTCTGGTCTTGAGCCTACCGTCTTTCATCGTGGCTCGGATTTCAGTACGTTAAAAAACTTTGATATTATTGTGACTGCTACGGGCAATCCAGAACTTATTGAAAGTGGGATGATTAAACCAGGTGCAGTCGTCGTTGATGCTGGCACAGCTAGTGAAGGCGGGCACTTAGTTGGTGATATCAAAAAGGAAATCCGAACTCGTAGCGACCTTACCGCAATTACACCGCGCATTGGCGGAGTTGGTCCTCTTACGGTTTCTGTCTTGTTTGAAAATGTTTTGCATGCCTGCGAGGCCAACCATGTTGATTAGTGGACTATTCGCTTGGTGGTATGGTGCCGGCTATCAGCTTTTTGCTGCTAAGCTTTGGAGTAAATTAGGCGACACTGCTGATTTTTACTCAATCTTGTCGCTTCTAAAAACTTTATTTGCACCTTATCGTCAAATCGCAGTTAGTGAAACCGGCATAAGCATTGATGCGAAAATTTTGGCTCTTCTCGATCGTTTGGTTTCTCGTCTTGTCGGCGGCTTTACTCGCATTTTCATTATTTTATTTGGGCTCATCGTCTTATTTTTACAGATAATTCTTTCGCTCTTTAGCTTAATTCTGTGGCCGCTTTTGCCGTTTACACCACTTTTGTTCATTGCCCTCACAATTTTAGGAGTTAATCTATGAATGAGTTTGACTATAATTCTTTGCGCGCTCGTTATGCTCGCCTCGGCCAACTTTTTAAATCGCCAATTATATTATTACTAATTTGGCTTAGTTTATTCGCCTCACTTTTCACTGGGCTAACTCTACTTATCCTGCACTCTTCTCTCGGCTGGCTCTGCTTTATTCCTGCTGTATTTTGTATCATTTTCCTGACGATTATTGAGCTTTTATTTTCAAAGGTACCGCTTGGTCCAACTGAAAACATTACTGATATTTTATCTTCTAACGCCATCTCTTTGATGGACCAAAATCCTACTCCGAATGAGCTTGCACCAAAGCTAATTAAAACTCGCTCAGGTCGTTTTCTAGCACTTAGATTTGGTATTGGCCCAAAACTTTTAAGTGCCATTGCTGCTGAACTGCCGCAGGACATGCAGTCAGTATTTGAGAATGCACGTAAAATCAAAACTGAAATCAATGCTACCCAAATTTCTGGCGGTATTTTAGCCGTTGCGCTAATTATGACTCATGAAAATCATGAAGCTATCCTCGGTCAACTTCGCCTCGGTCTTGCAGATTTGAAAGAGGGAATTGCTTGGTATAATTATTTGCACGGTCTAGTGAAGGACTCAAAAAAGAAGCGTCGAGATGGTGGTATTGCCCGTGACTTTACTTTTGGTTTTACACCAATGTTGTCACGTTTTGGTCAAAATCTTTCAGCCCTGCGCAGTCAGACGACTAAAACTCAGCTTTTTCGTGCCAGCCATCTAGAGGCCATCCAGCAAATGACTGAAATTTTCAGCAGCCAAGGTCGTCAAAATGTGGCGTTAATTGGCCCAGTCGGCTCTGGTCGTTCCGCTATTATCAATGCCTTCGCCGAACAGCTACTTGATGCTAACTCTAAGATTCCAAGTACACTTAAATATCGTCAAATTTTTAAGTTAGACGCCGCAGCCCTCATCAGCGCTACTGATGGGCAAGGAGACATTGAACGGTTAATTACTAGCCTTATGAACGAGGCCTATTCTGCTAAAAACATTATCTTGTATCTCGAAAATGCGCAGCTCTTTTTTGAGACTGGCGTCGGCTCGATCGATATTTCAAAATTATTATTGCCAGTTCTTCAAGCTGGCCGTCTGCGGATTATTTTATCGCTTGATGAGCAGAAATTTTTGGAACTTTCGGCTATTAACCCAGCCTTCTCCACGGCTCTAAATAAAATTATGGTCAGCGCATCCAATGAAGCTGAGACTATGAAGGTGCTAGAGGATCAAGTTCCGTATCTTGAATGGCGTTATCATGTCACCTATACTTATTGGGCTCTCAAGGAAGCCTATCGACTAGGCAATCGTTATATTAAAAAGTTAGAGATGCCAGGGCGTGCAATGTACCTCTTAGAGAATGCCGCTCGCTACGCTAAAGATGGTCTTGTGTTCGGTGAATCTGTTGCTGAAGCTATTGAGAAAACTCAAGGCATTAAATTGCAGTCGGCAGTCTCGACTCTAGAATCCCGCAACCGTCTATTAAATCTTGAGACTCTCATTCATCAGCGTATGATTGGTCAAACCCAAGCTGTCCGCGCTATTGCCGATGCTCTGCGTCGCGCTGCTACTGGTGTGCGTAATGAGAAAAAGCCGATTGGCACCTACCTCTTTCTTGGTCCAACTGGCGTTGGTAAAACCGAGCTCGCTAAGGTATTATCTGAAGTCTATTTTAATGGTGAGTCGGAAATCATTCGTATTGATTTAAATGAGTATGTTGAAACTAGCGATGTTAATCGTTTAATCGCTGAGGCGGCGACTGATCCAATGTCGCTCACCGCTCAAGTTGAAAAACACCCTTTTTCAGTCGTCTTATTGGACGAAATCGAAAAAGCCTCACCAAAAGTGCTTACTACTTTACTTCAGTTACTTGACGAGGGTGTTCTGCGAGATTCAAAAAACCAGGAAATCTCATTTCGTGACACTATCATTATCTGTACCTCAAACGCTGGCGCCGACCTCATTCGTTCTCGCATTGAAGCTGAAAACTATGAATCCTTAAAAACTGAGATCGTCAACTTCTTGATTGAATCTCGCGAATTCAAACCGGAGTTCCTGAACCGTTTCGATGAAATCTGCCTCTTTAAACCGCTTTCAAAAACCGAATTACTCCAAATTGTTGAGCTAATTTTAAACAACATTAATCAAACTTTGGCGCCCCAAAAAATTAAAATTCATTTATCGGACCTGGCGAAAACTCGCCTTATTGACGCAGGCTATGATCCCGCTTTTGGCGCTAGGCCCCTGAAACGGGTTGTTTCTAAAACCGTTGAAAACATCATTGCCAAAGCTAACTTAAGTGGCGAAATTCAAAGTGGCGATACACTAGAAATCACTGAATCCCAAATTGAAGCTGAACTTGTGCAGTAAAAATTTTAAAATCCCCTCTAAAAGTGTTATAATGGTTGTATGCACCCGTAGCTCAGTGGATTAGAGCATCTGTCTTCGGAACAGAGGGTCGAGGGTTCGAGTCCCCCCGGGTGTACCAGATTTAAAATATATTTATGGCAAAACGTAAACGTAATAGAAAATCTTCAAGAGAGGTAGCACCCGAGCATCAACTCCCGGGTGGGTTCTGGCGTCAAGTTGGCGCAGTGATATTATTAGCACTAGCAGTTGTGTTAGTGATGACTTGGTTTGGATCCGGTGGTACCGTTCTAAAAAGTATTCACCAAACCGCTATCTACATTATTGGTTACGCAACCTACTTTATCCCAATTCTTTTAGTTTATCTTGCAGTAATGATTTTTCGCGCTGAAGGGAATCGCCTTCCGATGGTTACCTGGGTTGCGAGTTTTTTAATGGTAGCTTGGCTGTCTGGCATTTTTGGCATTCCGACCTTTAAACAACCGCACCCAACTGGTGGTGTTGTTGGCGAGGGCCTAAATACCTTAATGACTCAAATTCTTGATAAGGGTGCTGTTGCTTTTCTCTATGCTGTGTTAATTTTTCTCACTGGTATTTTTATTCTTGCTATCTCACCGGCATCAGTATTTCGTTGGATTGGTGGACTCTTCCGTAGTACTCGTAAGGCTGAAGATCAAGAGAATGCTCGCATTGCTCGTCGTGCAAACCTTGAAGCAGCTAGTGAGAAAATTCCTGTTCGTGGCGGCATTTCTAAGGCCGTGGCTGAAGCCGAAAAAGAGAACCGTGCGCTTAACATTAAGCAGCATCCAGCTGAACCTAAATCTACCGTAGCGGAACCGAAAAAACCTGAAACTGCGCTCGTTGCCGTTTCTGATCCAAACTGGAAAATGCCAAGCACCGAACTTCTATCGAAGAAAAACAACCCACCAGATGGTGGTAACATCCAACAAAACGCTGCAATTATTCGTTCTACTTATGCTGAATTTGGCATCAACGTCGAGATTGATGGTGCCAATGTTGGCCCTCGTGTTACACAATATACTTTAAAGCCACCTGCTGGTATTAACCTCAGTAAGTTAACAGCTCGCGATAAAGAGCTAGCAATGAATCTTGCAGTTGATAAGATTCGCATCGAGGCTCCAATTCCAGGCACTAACTCAGTTGGTATTGAAATCCCGAACATTCGTTCCGAGGGTGTTACCCTTCGTGGCATGCTGGAAAATAAGGCTTGGAAAAACGCTGAAAATCCACTCACCTTTGTTGTTGGTAAGGATATTTCTGGTAATGCGGTCGTCGGCAATCTTGCTAAAATGCCGCACCTTCTAATCGCTGGTACTACTGGTTCTGGTAAGTCTGTGATGACAAACATTTTAATCTCAAGTTTGCTTTACCGTAATACACCAAGCGATCTAAAGTTAATTATTGTTGACCCGAAGCAGGTTGAAATGGTCCAGTATGATGGCATTCCGCATCTTCTGACCCCGATTATTAACTCGACCGACAAGGCTCTTTCGGCTATGAAATGGGCCGTGAATGAAATGGAGCGTCGTTATACTGAGATGGCTGAAGCTAAGGTGAAAAAGATTGAAGATTATAACGCAAAAATTGCAAAACATACCGCTACAGTTAAAGACGCGGATGGTAATGAGCAACAACAAGAACAGGCTAAAATGCCATACATCGTTATTATTATCGATGAGATGGCGGACTTAATGATGCAGGCTGGTAAAGACCTTGAGGTGCCGATTGTTCGTATTGCACAGAAGGGGCGTGCCGCTGGTATGCATCTCGTGCTTGCTACTCAGCGCCCAATTGTGAAAGTGATTACTGGTCTAATTAAATCAAATGTTCCGGGCCGTATTGCCTTCGCCGTTAATAATAACCAAGATTCACGCATTATGCTCGATATGGGTGGTGCCGAAAAACTACTTGGTGCCGGTGACATGTTGATGTTGACTACGGAAATGATGGGTAAACCACGCCGTATCCAGGGCGCCTTTGCCTCAGATGATGAAATTGAACGGCTCACTAATTTCTTGCGCGAACAGCGTGCTCCTGAGTATAACGACGAGGTTGTTTCTCAAGCAGTTTCAATTGGTCCAGCTGCCGGAGGTTCAATTGGCGACCTTGGTCGTAAATATGATCCAAACGATCCAATTGTACGTAAAGCTATTGAAATTACGCTGAGTAAAGGTAAGTTCAGTACCGCTTCTCTTCAGACTTATCTTGGCAAGGGTCATGGCTTTGTATCTGGTCTCGCGATTTGGCTTGAGGAAATTGGCGTCATTGGTGAACAAAATGGCAATAAACCTCGCGACATCAACATTTCTTCGATGGAAGAATTTGACGAAATCACTAATAACCAGTAATAGTTTATGGACTTTTTCTCAAAAGTAGAGGAAATTAAGGGTGTCGGTCCGAAAACTTCCGCTGCCCTGAAAAAATATGGTTTTGAGACGGTAAAGGACCTTGTTTATTATTTTCCTCGCGATTATGAAGATTATCATCAAACAACTAAAATTATTGGTCTTGCTCCCGGTAAAGTTATGTTGCGAGCTAAAGTTAAAAATCTTAAAGTGCAATACACTCGTCGTCGTAATTTTAATATCACTAGTGGCGAAATTTATGATGAGACTGGCTCGGCTAAGGTAGCCTGGTATAACCAACCCTATCGCGCCAAAGCTTTTGATGAGAATAAGGAATACTTTTTTACCGGTAATTTTGATTTTAAATTTAATCGTTTCCAGCTCACTAATCCAACTGCCACGCTAGCTGAAGAAGTGGCTATGATTGACCAGAGTTTTCAGCCAATTTATCCCGCTAAAGGTAGCTATAAATCCATTTGGTTTAAGAAATTTTTTCAGTCGCTACGTCAAGTTATTGCTAAATCACCAGATTTATTGCCTGATGTAAAACCGCATGCTCGTGCCGAAGCTCTCTTTAATATACATTTTCCAGAAAATTATAATGAGGTTGAGCAGGCCCGCGAATATCTCGCCTACGAGGAACTTTTTGAACTAATTTTAGCGGCAAAATTAAATAAAAACGAAAATAATAAATTAACCGCCGATTCGCTTCAATTTGTTGCAGAAAATACCAAAGAGTTTGTCCAAAAATTACCTTTTGCATTAACTAATGCACAGCGCATTGCGGCCTGGGAGATTTTAAAAGATCTTGAACGAACCGTGCCGATGAACCGACTTCTTCAGGGTGATGTTGGTGCCGGAAAGACCGTTGTGGCCGCCATTGCTATCTATCAAGCCTATCGGTCGGGCGTTCAATCTGCACTGCTGGCCCCAACGGCCATTTTGGCTACACAACACGCAAAAACTCTCACTCATCTGCTAGCTCCATTTGGGGTTAAGGTTGAACTTCTGACCGGCGCTACTAAAAATAAGGAAGCTTTGAAGGAAAAGCTAGAATCCGGTGAAATCGATGTTTTAGTCGGTACGCACGCGATTATTACGGATGATACTAAATTTAAAAATTTGCGATTTGCCATCATTGACGAGCAACACCGCTTTGGCGTTTTGCAACGCCAAAAATTATTGCTAAAAACTGGCGCCGTTGCTCCGCATTTTTTGGCGATGACCGCTACTCCGATTCCACGTTCTTTGCAGCTAACTATTTTTGGCGATCTTGATGTTTCTATTTTGTCTGAACTACCAAAAGGGCGAACTCCTATTAAAACGCAGATTCTCTCTGAGCTTCAAATGAGCGAGACGTTATATCCACATCTAATTCAAAAACTTAAAGATCATGAACAGATTTATTGGATTTGTAAAATGATTGATGATACCGGCAAAACCGAGTCAGCCAACGTAAAAAAAGAGGCTGATAAATTAAAGCTCAAATTCCCCTCAGCACGCATTGAGTTCTTGCACGGTCGGATGAAATCTGATGAAAAAGATGCAGTTATGTCACGTTTTCAATCTGGCGAAATTGATATTTTAGTTTCAACTACCGTAGTTGAAGTTGGTGTTGACGTACCGAATGCTACGACGATTGTTGTTATGGACGCTGAAGGTTTTGGTCTTGCTCAGCTGCATCAGTTGCGCGGTCGAGTGGGTCGTGGCAAGAAGGCCTCTAGCTGCTTCTTGATTATTCAGAACGAAAAAGAGCCGAGCCTGCGCCTAAAAGAGCTTGAAAAATCTACGGACGGCTTCTACCTCGCCGAAGTTGACTTAAAAATCCGTGGACCAGGTGAGATTTATGGGCAGCTTCAACACGGTGCGATGAATTTGAAAATTGCCAGCCTTGCTGATACGAAACTGATTGCACGCGCTCGTGCTGCTGTTGAAAAATTTGTCGACCAACCCGAACGTATGCTAGAATATAAGGAGCTAAGTTCTGAGATTAAAAAATATCAACAACTAACTACTTTAAATTAAATTAACTATCACGAAACTAAAATGTATTCTACTCTAGCTCTAAAAACCAACTCGAAGCAATCTGGCCGCATTATTGGTACGCACCAAAAATTAGACAAGCTAGCTTTTAAAATTGTTTCTAAAAACTTGCCAAAAGATATTAAGTTCCCTAGCATTAAAGATATTTTGCTGTTTGAGGGTATGGGTGGACCAGATGGTTTGAAGCGCAAATCGCCGGGTAAGGACGAGCCAATGCATTTTATTATCCCAGAAAAGGATGATGGTAAATTATTCCAGATAATTAAAGACCATCAATATAATTTACGTCAGGCCTTGACTAGCGGCAATGAAATCCGTGCAGCCTTTGAGGCGGCTTGGATGGCGCACGCGATTACTGATGGCTTAACTCCGGCTCATCATTTTCCGCTTGAAGAGACTCAACAAGAGCTCATGACCGAAAAAGATTTTGTTAAAGTTTTTGGTATTCCAATTAAGGGAATTATGCATGGCCAAAATTCGCTTGAAACTTTGCGCAATAACTGGCTTTATTGGGGTACTAATGGTCACATGAGTAAACATATTGCGTTTGAGTATGGCGTAGCTATTACTTTTGCAGCCCTGCCAAGTCAACGCACTATTCCAAAAATATCTCATGCTGAATTAGCCCACCCAGATTTAGAGCGCGCTTTTTACCAATCACTAAAAACCGTTGCTAGCCTCAATATGTATGATAAGTTCCGCAAAAATGGTTGGACTACTGAGTTGGCTTTTGAAACCCGCGATATTTTGCTGCCGGAAATTATTAAAGCGATCGCCCTGTGTTGGCTTGCTTCATTACCTAATCAAAAACAAGGCAATGAAAAATAATTTTACTAATCTAAAAATTGTTGCCGGTGAATTGCGTGGGCGTGAAATTCTTTCTCCAGCTAATAATTCTATTCATCCGATGGGTTCTCGTGAGAGATTGGCCCTTATGAATATGCTTGGCCCGGATATTAAAGATACTACTTTGCTTGATGTTTTTGCTGGGACTGGTGCGATCGGTATCGAGGCACTCTCTCGTGGCGCAAAGCAAGTTGTTTTTGTCGAGAAAAATCATTCAGTAGCTCAAATTTTACGCACTAACCTTGCTAACCTAAAACTGATAGATCGCGCAAAGGTCATTGAGCAGTCTGCTACTTCTCTTAATTTTGATAATACTTTTGACTTTGTGGTCGCTGACCCACCATATGATGAAATCCAGGATTTTCAGCCCGAGTTATTTGAGTCACTCGGACGCTTAGCTAAAGATCGCTTCATTTTGTCACATCCAGCCGACTTTAGGTTAGATCAACTGCACTTAAATTTAAAATCTACTAAGGCTTTTGCCGCCGCCAGGCTTTCAACCTTTACAAAATAGGTTTTTTCGGTTATAATATAACCTAATAAAAAAACGGTCTATGGTGGTGATGGCTGAAAAAGGGAGTTAAACTATGGATACTATGGACCAAAAAGCTTTGAAGACACGTAAGCTTAAACTAATTATTATTGCAGTGCTCGCTGCTGTTGTAATTTTTCTTGTTGGCATTTGGGCAATCTCAATTGCCACTAATGCTGGAATCGGATATCACCCAATTGAGAATCCTGAGGTAGCTAATACCGAGGGTCATCAAAATGGTGTTGAGCCAACTTCGCCAGCTAACAGCTATAACCCAGTTGTTGTAGAGCCAGCACCAACCGCACCAACTACACCAACCGCTCAAGCTGCTAACCCTGCTATTCCTAGCCCAACTCACGCACCAGTTGCAACTAATATGCCAACTACTGGTCCAGCTGAAGTCGTCTTTTCGGCCCTCATGCTCGGTGTAGTTGCTTACCTTGCGGTACTTAATGTAAAGTTTGCTCGCGAAAAACGCGCTTAATTTGATCCGTTTATTTTAATTCCTAGTAAAAACTAGAAGATATGCTAAAATATAAGCATATGAATCTTGATTCTATTTTACTATTTTTTACTACCGGTGCTTTTGACCCCACTCATCCAACTCTTGGTCAAGTTCTCGCCGCTAACTTAGGTTTAGTTTTTGCTCTCCTATTCTTCTTTATTACTCTTGAGATCGGTCGTTACCTTGTCGGCATTAAAATTTTTGGCAAGCAAAAGGCATATAAAGCGATTATTCCTGTCTATGGCTTAATGCAACTTTTTTATGCCATCAACCTAAAATCTTGGCTTGCCCTCATTTGCTATCTGCCAATTGTTGGCCTTGTTCCATTTGCCATATTTAGTTTTCTTTTGCCAAAAGCATTTGCTACACCAACTTCCATCCAAATTCTCACCTTATTATTCCCATGGCTTGGCTTTAATTTGATTGGGTTCGATAAAAAATATGAATTTCAATATCAAAAAGGGAAGAATGTTGCATTTAAGAATGAATTTAGAACCGTAATGCCGGAAGAACTCTCTCCAGCAGTCGCTGGTGATTCAGCTACCTCCGCCCAAAACGGAACGCTTCTTGCTAATGCTTCCATGATTTCACGTGCCGCTTCCGCTGCTGCTGAACAAACTCGCGTCATGCTGGAGCAACAGGAGCAGGCTGCTCAGCTTGAAGCAATGCAGAAAAAACAAGCCGAAGAGGCTGCTAAAAAAGCTGAAAAACACAAAGCCGAAGAGTTTAAATATGATATTTTTGACAGTAACAGCAAAGAAGAAAAAGAATCTTCTGTGCTTGATTTTGAATTTAGAATGGTCAATGGTCGTTTTCAATCCGCTGGCCTTCAACCTACTCCAGTCCAGCCAATTCAACCAGCGCAACCAGCTCAGCCAGCCCAGCCGAATTCAGCTCAGCCAGCTCAACCGTCCCCTACGAATCTGCTTGCTATAGCATTAGCCTTTGCGGTCTCGCTTATTTTCGCCCAAAACGCTAACGCCTCAAACGAGCTTACTCAAGTGCTCAATGCTAAAATTAGTCCAGTCATTTCCATTTCCGCTCCTGATGAAGTGAGGGTCTCGCTCGAACCAACTCAGCTTGGTAAGTTTGAATCGCAAGAAGTCAAAGTTAACATCTTTACTAATGCCATCTCTGGCTATGAGCTATATTTTTCATCCTACGACGAAGATACTAATTTGAAGCATGTAAATAATGCGATCACTAGAACTATTCCTTCCTCTTTTTCTGGTGAGCTTACCCCTGCGACTATGGCAAATAATACCTGGGGTTACTCGCTGAATAATACTAGTTTTAAAGCTGTACCAAAGCACTCTATTCAGGCTAAGCTTAAGGATCTAAAGACCTATCCATCCGGAGCTGATCTTGTTCAATCAGTTTACCTTGGCGTGAAGGCTAACTCAGAGATTCCTTCGGGCGTTTATACTAAAAGGCTTGTCTTTACTGCTCTTGCTCATGAAAATCCAAATAACTTTTTCAGTATTTTCCGTATGCAGGACATGACTAGTGCGCTTTGTGATACTGCCACTACTCCAGTTCGTACCGCAACGACTTTCGATACCGACGGCTCCCACCATGGCGATCCAAACTACGTCCCCACTGTAACCCTCACCGATACCCGAGACAATAATACTTACACTGTCTCAAAGCTCGCTGATGGTAAATGTTGGATGACGCAGAACCTTCGCATCGCTGGAAAAACCATCACCCCAGCCGACTCCAATGTGACGACTAGCTATACTATCCCAGCCTCTTCTCCCTCTGGCTTCATTACACATGACACTTCAAATGCCTACGTCGACTCAGATGGCGGCTTATATAACTGGTATACCGCTACTGCCGGCACTGGCACTCAATCTATGTCCTCAGGAAATACTACAAATTCGATTTGTCCAAAAGGCTGGAGACTGCCAACCGGTGGAAGCAGTGGTGAATTCCAAACTCTATATAATAACTATAATTCATTATCCTCCCTAAGATCTAGCCCAGTAAACCTCACCCTTTCCGGCGACGTGGGCAATAGCACGCCTTACGGTCGGGGGTCCTACGGCAGGTATTGGTCCTCTACGGCACACTCGAGCGGCAACGCCTACCTTATATATCTGGCTGCCTCGAATGTCTACCCTGCGTACAACATCGGTACGTACTTCGGGTTTTCCGTACGTTGTGTCGCGGATGACAAACTTACTTTTGATAGTATCGCCAATATGCAGGATATGACACCAGAATTATGTGCCAATACAAAAGAACATCAAACTAAAACTTTAAGAGATATTCGTGATGATAATACTTATACTGTAACTAAGTTAAAAGATGGCAGATGTTGGATGACTCAAAGTCTCCGCATTGCCGGAAAAACTCTCACCTCGGCCGATTCCGACGTAACCTCAAACTATACCATCCCAGCTTCCTCTGGCTCTGGCTTTGGCACATACGACACTTCAAGTGTCTATGTAGACTCAGACGGTGGTCTCTATACCTGGTATGCCGCTACCGCCGGCACTGGTACCAAAGCTCTCTCTACCCAAGGCCAAAATACTACCGTCTCGATCTGTCCGAAAGGCTGGAGGTTACCAACTGGTGGAAATGGTGGTGAATTTGAAGCACTCAATAATAGATATAGCTCCATTTCTGATTTAATGGCTAATGCAAACTTTGCCCTCTCTGGCTTTTTGGGCGGTGGCTCGCGCGCAGATCAGGGCTCAGGCGGCTTCTATTGGTCCTCTACAGTAAACTCGAGCGACTACGCCTACTATCTATATCTAAACACCTCGAATGCCTACCCTGCACACTACAGCCATAAGTACAACGGGTTCTCCGTCCGCTGTATCGCTCGCTAGGCCTCGCTAAAATAGCATTAAAGCTCTCTAGTATTTATTCTCTCCAATATCTCTCTTCCATTAACATTTTGGTTATGCTAAAATCAAAGTAGATTATAAAGTTTTTGGGTTAAATAAAAACTTAGTTTAAGAAAACTAAGTTCCACCAAGAAAATCAGGAGAAAATCAGTGAAACTACATCAAAACCGCTCCATCATCAGCTTTAGAACGGCCACTAATTTTTCCATCTTCTCCCTCTTCCTCATCTTCGGCTTCACCATCCTTTCTATCTTTGCCCCTATCTTCGGCTCTAACGCTACTAATAACTCTACTCAAGAACTCGCTGCTGAAGTTAATCCTGTCATCTCCCTTTCTGCTCCCACCGAACTAAGCTTTAACATTAACCCCACCGCCGCTGGTGTCTTCGATTCTAAAGAACTAAAAGTCAACATCTCCACCAACGCTATTAAAGGCTATGAACTCTATTTCTCTTCTGAAGACGAACAAACCAACATGAAACATACTACTCCTAGTATCACTCAATCTATCTCTTCCACCTTCACTGGTTCTCTCACTTCCACCAACATGCAAAACAACACCTGGGGCTATTCTCTCAACAATACCGACTTTAAATCCATCCCAAAGAAAACTGAACAAGTTAAGCTAAAAGACCTAAACACCTATCCTACTCCAGCTGAACGCATCCAATCTATCTACTTTGGTGTAAAAGCCGACACCACCCTCCCTTCCGGCACCTACGAGAAGAACGTCGTCTTCACTGCCGTTGCCCACGCTAACCCACCGAAGCCACAAAAAACTCTCCACAGTATTTCAACTATGCAACAGATGACTCCTGCAATCTGTACCGCCACTACTACCCCACTCGCTACCGTCACCCAGCTTGACACTGACGGCTCCCATCACGGCGACCCAAACTATGTTTCAACCAAAACTCTCGTAGACACAAGAGATAATAATACCTATACCATCTCCAAACTCGCTGACGGCAAATGCTGGATGACACAGAACTTAAGAATTATCAATAAAACTATCACTCCAGCAGATTCTGACGTGACGACTAGCTACACCATCCCAGCCTCCTCTATCTCTGGCTTCAGTGCATACGATACTTCAAACGCTTATGTAGACTCAGATGGTGGATTCTACACCTGGTATACCGCTACCGCTGGCACTGGCACCAGATCTCTTTCTGCTAATGGTCAGAATACTGCTGTCTCTGTTTGTCCGAAAGGCTGGAGGCTACCGACCAGTGGAAATAGCAGCAGTGAATTCCAAACTCTATATAATAACTACAATTCCTCCTCTGCTCTAAGATCTAATCCGGTGAACCTCACTCTTTCCGGCTACGTGTACAGTAGCTCGCGTGTCTATCAGGGCTCGGACGGCTACTATTGGTCCTCTACGGTGTACTCAGACAACCGCGCCTACGGTCTGTACCTGAATACCTCGGATGTCCACCCTATAAACGTTAATAATAGGTACGGCGGGTTCTCCGTACGTTGTATCGCCCGCTAACCCTTGTTATGTCATCAACTGCGCCATAATTTTTAGCTAAACCTTTATTAAAAACTCGTAGTATGCTATAATCAAGTCTCAAGGAGAACTTATGAATTATAAAAAACCTACTAAGGCTATCATTACCGATGCTGGTTTTGCTAGTCGTTATCTGCCAATTACTAAAACTGTTCCGAAAGCTATGCTTCCCCTTGGCAATAAGCCAATTATGCAGCTCGTCGTTGAGGAATGCGCTGAGGCCGGCATCGAAGAGATTATCATTGTTGCCACTCATGAGGGCAAGGCGATTTATGAAGATTATTTTAATAACGCCTGTACAAAAATTAAAAAGCAGCTTCACGCTCAGAATAAGGATGACCGCTATGCTGCTATTGACCAAGTTCTAAACTTCCCGAAAATTACAGTGATTGAGCAAGATCCAGCTTATCCTTACGGTAATGGCTCTCCAATCGCTTCCGCTCGCAAGTTTATTAACGACGATGAAGCTTTTGTGGTTGCTTACTCTGATGATGTCGTCTTCGGTAGCTCTGACATGAAGACTCTGATCGACTCTTACGAAAAGCATCCTGAGGCTAAAGCTATTATTATTGCCCAAGAAATGCCAAAAGCAGTGTTAAATAAGTACGGTATTATTAAGCTTAGCAATTCTGAGAAAATGCTACTTGACAACATCGTTGAAAAGCCAGCAATTGAAAAGGCTCCATCTAACCTCACCTCTTATGGTCGTTATCTCTTGACGCCAGAAGTTTTCGCTTATCTTGATCCAAAAAATACTGGCCTTGATGGCGAGCTTTGGACAGTTGATGCGATCACAAAGATGGCTGAGTCCGGCGATGTGGTAGTTGAAAAAACTCAAGGTCATTGGATGACTACTGGTGATCCAAAAAATTACCTCTTTGCTTTGCTCGAATATACCTTTAGAACAGAGTCTTTCGGCGACGAATTAAAAGAGTTTGTCAAAAACGCCTAAACACCTTATAATAAACATAAGGAGAATTTTATATGGTCAATCATTTAAACACTGCAGAATGGATTATTGTCGGAATTCTAAGCTTTACGCTATTTGTATTCTTAGTGCTCGGCATCATTCTCATTGTAAAACTCCTCAAAATCACTAAACAAGCGAAAAAAATCGTCGAAACCAGTCAAGCGGTTGCTGACAAAGCGGACGATATCGCCGACAATCTGCGCGATATGACCTCTGTTGGGCTCTTGACTCGTAGTATTTTCCGCGATTTTATTAGTGAGCGGCTCTTTGGTCGTCCAGCTAAAAAACATCGCAAAAAATTTGATTCTGAGGAATAAAAATTCTCCCGTTAGTTGTAGAAACCGTCTAAGACTTAGGCGGTTTCTTTTTGCTTTTGCATTTTTATCACGCTTATGTTAAAATATCTTCAAATTACTACTAACCTTTAGAAAGGGTGGAAAAATGGCTAAAAAATCAAAGAAAAAGCAAAAAGGTGGTTTCTTACTTGGCGCCTTATTTGGGGCCGGACTCGGTGCTACCGGTGTCTTCTTGTCTAAAAAAGAAAATCGTCAAAAGGTTGCAAAAACTACCGAAAAAGCTAAAAAAGAGCTAGAGAAAACCGCAAAAGTTGCTCAAGCTGAGGTTAAGAAGGCGACAAAAACTGCTAAAAAAGAAATTGATAAAGCTACTAAAACAGCTAAGAAAACTGCAACTACTTCTAAAAACGCAACCAAAAAGCTAGTTAAAAAAGCACTTAAAAAATAATGGCTACTCGGCTAAGGAAAATCCGCGAAAAAAAGCTTAAAAATGACGAGCTCACTGCTGAAGAGCAGGTGCTCGAAGACCTTTTTTATGACCTCTACCGTAATCGCGGCAGTGTCTATAAGGTGAACTTTTTCCGCGGTATTTTCTTTGGCCTCGGCACTTTTTTAGGTGGTACCGTTATTGTAGCGCTGGTTATTTTTCTCTTAACTTGGATTTCGAGTCTATTGCCAGCCAATCTTAGTATTATTGACTGGCTACTTGATGTCCTGAAGCGGTAGGTTTTTGGTCCAAAAAACGCTAAAACGCCCCCGTTCTATGCTATAATAATTTATATGGCAAGTGAGGTAGAACAGACACCAGTTATTTTTCTGAAGCGCGAAGCGGTTGATCCCAAAACGCTGACGCCAGCTGATTTTGTGCACCTGCATAACCATACCCATTACTCCTTACTTGACGGCTTAACTAAGGTGCCGGATCTAGTTAATTATGTTAAAAGTGTCGGTATGGAGGCAGTGGCAGTTACGGACCACGGTACCATGTCCGGCCTTATTGAGCTCTATAAAGAGGCTGAGTTTGCCGGCATTAAACCAATCTTAGGCCTCGAGGCCTATGTCGCAGCGCGCGGTCGCATGGATAAGGATCCGGCTCACGATAAGGAGCGTTATCATATTACTTTGCTTGCGATGAATGACGAGGGGTTTGAAAATCTCTGTCGATTAGCCACTGAAGCCGAAGTGAACGGTAAGTACTACAAACCTCGTATTGACCATGAGATTATGGAGAAATACAACGCAGGCATTATTTGTCTGTCTGGTTGCGCTAGTTCAGAAATTTCTGTTCGCCTAAAAAATAACGACTACGCTGGCGCAATGAAACTCGTTGAATGGTATCACCAAGTTTATGGTGATCGTTTTTACCTTGAGATGCAGGACCACGGTCATCCCAATTCTCCCACTCACTGGGATGTTCAAGATCGCATCAATAAAGGACTTCAACGCATTGCCGAGGAAACCGGTCTACCACTCGTGGTGACTTGTGATGGTCACTACCTAAAACATGAAGACCAAGATGCTCACGAGGTGTTACTCTGTATTGGTACTGCCTCTAATTTAAGTGACACTAATCGCATGACCTTGAAGGATTTTCAACTTCACGTTATTCCGCCGCAGGAAATTATTGACCGCTGGAAAGACGATTTTCCAGAAGCTGTTAAAAATTCAAAAATTATTGCCGACCGCTGTACCGCAAAGCTCCAGCTAGGTCGCATTCTTATTCCAAAATACGAGGTCCCAGAGGGTGAAACTGAAAAATCCCACCTTGATTTATTGGTGTTCCAAGGTCTGGCTTTTCGCTATGCCGGTAAGACTCCAGAGGAGGCAAAAAAGCTCTCGGTTGAGCAGTGTCGCAAGATTTTAGATCAAAAAGTACTGGATCGTATCGACTATGAACTATCGGTGGTCGACAAGATGGGTTATAACGGCTATTTCTTGATTGTTCAGGACTTCATTAACTGGGGTAAGTCTCAGCGTATTGTTTATGGTCCAGGTCGTGGCTCGGCCGCTGGTGCCATTCTTGCTTATGCTTTACGTATTACTGAGCTTGACCCTCTAAAATATGACCTAATTTTTGAGCGTTTCCTAAACCCAGACCGTATTTCTATGCCAGATATCGATACTGATATCCAAGACACTCGGCGTGACGAGGTGATTGAGTATTGTACTGAAAAGTATGGCAAGGAGCGCGTCTGTAATATCTGTACTTTCGGTAAAATGATGGGGAAGATGGCAGTGCGTGATGTTGCGCGCGTGCTAGAGGTGCCGTATGTCGAGGCAGATCGGCTGGCTAAGATGGTGCCTGACCCAGAAATGGGACATCATGTTCCGCTGACTCGGGCCATCGTTGAGGCTCCCGACCTGCGTCGCGAATACGAAACGAATCCCACGGCTAAACGCGTGCTTGATTTTGCAATTAAACTTGAGGGAACTGTGCGCTCTCACGGCGTGCATGCTTGTGGTGTGGTGATTGCACCTGACGACCTTGTAAAATTCTTACCGCTTGAAGTTTCTGCTAAAGGCCCGCTTGCCACCCAATTCCCATCTACTCAAGTCGAGGAGCTAGGCCTACTTAAAATGGACTTTTTGGGTCTCATGAACCTTTCTGTCATCAATAACGCACTCCGTATGATTCGTAAAGTCTATAAGAACGACATCGACCTCTATAGCATTCCCCTACATGACGATAAAACTTTTGAACTTTTGCAACGTGCTCAAACTACCGGCGTCTTCCAGCTTGAGTCGGCCGGTATGAAGCGTTATCTGCGTGACCTGAAAGCTAACAGTTTTGAAGATATTATCGCTATGGTGGCTCTCTATCGTCCGGGCCCAATGCAGTTTATCGACTCTTTCATTAAGCGTAAACATGGTGAAGAACCAATCACTTATCTCCATAAAGGTCTCGAAAATGCGCTAAAATCCACTTACGGCATCATGATTTATCAAGAGCAGTTCATGCAGATTTCGCGTGAATGGTGTGGTTTTACTGGTGGTGAATCGGATACGCTTCGTAAGGCTGTGGGTAAGAAAAAAGTTAAACTCATGGAGGAATTGAAGCCGAAGTTTATTAAAGGTGCGGTTGAAATTGGCGGCGCCACCGAGGCTATTGCTGAAGAATTCTGGAATCAATTACTTGAATTCGCGAACTATTGTTTTAATAAGTCGCACGCCGCTTGTTATGCGCTCGTCGCCTACTGGACTGCATATCTAAAGGCTCACTATCCAGATGCCTTCATGGCGGCTTTAATGACTTCTGACATGCGCTCAACAGATCGTCTTGCGATTGAAATGAGCGAATGTAAATCGATGGGAATTGATGTGCTTGGCCCAGATATCAATCAGTCCTATGCTGACTTCGCTATTGTTGGTGGCGAGAATAAAATTCGGTTTGGCCTCGCTGCTATTAAAGGTATGGGTAAGGCGCTTGTAGAGGATATTGTCATCCCTGAGCGCGACAAGAATGGTCCATTCCAGTCAGTCTGCGATTTCGCTAAACGAGTTGACTCGACTAAGTTTAATAAAAAATCTTGGGAATCGGCCATTAAAACTGGCGCTTTTGACCGTTTTGGTACGCGTTCCGACCTACTCTTTAACCTTGAGCAGGTCCAAGCTTATGGTTCAAAAATGCAAAAAGATAGTGCTAACGGACAGACCGACCTTTTTGGTATGATGGGCGATATTGGCCAAGTTCCAGAGCCAGAAATGAAGCCAGCACCTAAGCAAGCTTCCGATAAAGAGCAGCTCCTCTGGGAGCGCAACCTCATGGGGCTCTATCTCTCTGCTCACCCGCTCGATAAATATGAAAAGTATTTTGAAGAGCAGACCCACCCCTTCTCATACATTAATCAAGAGCACGACAATAAGCGAATTACGCTTGGCGGTATTGTTACTAGCGTTAAAATTATCATGACGAAGGCAAAAAATGAAAAAATGGCCTTCATTACCTTGGAGAGTAAATCTGGTTCTGCGGAAATTCTTATTTTTCCGAAGCTCTATAATGATAATGCTGATAAAATCGTCATGGACGCAATTTTGAAGATCCCAGGTCGTATTAGTGCCACCGACCAAAGCGGTAATCCTACCTCAGATATTAAAACCATTGCCGAAGACGTCTTCGTTATTTCGGATGAGGTGCTTGAATCATACGAGCCAACCGGCATTCGCTTAGATGAGCCTGAAGATGCACCTAAGCGTCGTCAATTCAAGAAGAAACCAGAGCCTGAGCAATCAGAGCCAAAGTCAAAGCCGGTCGCTTTGCCGCCATTAGTAACAGAGAAGCCGCTTGACCCGCGCTCCCAGAAGCTCTACATTCTGATTGAGAACCCCGAAGACACCGAGCGCCTCACCGGCATAAAAACTATCTGCGATCTCTTTCCAGGCCTCACCTCTGTCGTACTAGTCCTGAAAGATGGTGCCGAGAAAAAAGTCGTCACTATGAGTTTTAAAGTTGAAGCTTCCAGTCAGTTGATTGATCAACTAAAGGCTATTGTTGGCGAAAAAGCGGTTGTCCTAAAATAATGTTTATGCTAAACTAAAATAAGTAATAAAGGGTGGAAATTGAATAAGATTACCAAGTATCTAAACCAGCATATCAACGGTCAGGTGTTTGACCGTCCGTCGATTTTGCATGCTTATTCTCGTGACCGCAGTGTGGTCGAGATCACTCCGCGACTTGTAGCCATCCCATATGACACCGATGATATTCAATTTTTAATGCGCTTTGCTAATGATGTCGCTGCCAAGGATTTTAAATTGCCAGTCACCGTTCGTGGTTCCGGTCAAAGTAAAACTGGCGCCTGTCTTGGCGCCGGCATGATTATTTCGACTGAAAAGTTGAACAAAATTGCCGAAGTTGACGAGCATAGTCGTTTGGTGCGGGTGCAGGCTGGTGTTACTCTTGAAAAGCTCAATGCAGTCCTAGCCGCCTATAATCTCTGCCTGCCAATTCGTGCCAACGAGAAGCAAACGATCGGCGGCCTTATCTCTACCTTTCCAACCGACGCCTATGCTAAAAAATATGGCAGCATTTTTTATTTTGTTGACCGGCTGGAGGTAGTTTTGGCGAACGGTGATCTTATTCAGACCGTTAGTTATACCCCACATGGCCTCAAAAATGCCCTAAAAAGTGAGAAATTTGAGGGAAAAATCTACCAATCTCTAGATGAACTTATCAATAAAAACCAAGATTTAATCTCTAAAATTAATGAGCGCTCCGTTTCGCGCGCCGGCTATTCCACAATAACAAAGGTTAAAAATGAAAACGTCTTTGATCTGATGCCACTTTTCTTCGGCGCCGAAGGTACTCTCGGGGTTATTTCGGAAATTATTTTGCGAGTTGAGCCGATTCCTCGCCGCGGCAAGCATGTCTTAGCTACTTTTCCAACCATTGAAAAAGCCAACGACTACATGGAAAAAATCATGAAGCTCGCCCCAGCTACTCTTGAAGTTTTTGATACTCGCATTTTTCAGATTGCAGCTAAACATGGTAAAAATCTTGGCCTATTGGAACCGCTGCTTCCCAGTGGCTACTATGTCCTCGCCATCTTTAATGATAGTTTTTTGATGGCTAATCGAAAACTACGCCAAGCTCTCAGTCTTGGTGCTACTGCTACCTCAATTACTGCTGAAAATAACATCAATTCCGATGATTTTGGCGAAATCTATACCCTACTCGGCAGTTATCTAAACGACGAAAGCTCGATGGAACGCCCAAGTTTGGTCGATGATTTTACCGTTAACGGCGTTGGTCTCTCAAAACTGATCGCTAAGCTTAAGCCAGTCGAGGAAATCCTGAAGCAAGAACTACCAATTTTTGGCTCTTTTGCTACCTCAGTCTATTCGGTGCGTCCAGACTTCAATCTATCTGATGTCACGGAGCGTAAGCGTGCAATGCAATTCCTGCATTACTTCGGTAAGATTGTAAAAGAGTGTGGCGGTACTTTTGCCGGCGGCAGCTCTGAGGGCCGCGTTAAGGGACTTGTTTCCACCCCTGAATTTACTGCCCGCGAACACGAGTTATATCGAAAAATTAAACAAACCTTTGATCCAAACGGTTTTCTTAATCCTGAAACTAAACTCGGCGCTAGCTTTGCTGATGTGGTGCGCCATCTTCGTACCACCGAGACCCAAGGCGTTAAATAAGCTAACATTTGATTCTCCCCTTATTTTGTGTTAAAATTCATCTTATGAAAGTTACTACTAAGAAAATATCTGACACCTCCGTTGAGCTTAAAGTTGTGCTTGACGCGAATGATTTAAAAGAGGCTGAGAAAAAAGCAGTTGAACGCCTCATTAAAGATGTAAAAGTCGAAGGCTTCCGTAAGGGTAAGGCTCCACTTGACATTGCTAAAAACCATATTAACCCAAACGACCTCTCTTCGGTTGCGCTTGACATTGCTGTCCGCACTTCAGTGCCAAAAGCCTTTGATGAGAGCGAAACTTCTCCACTCATGATTCCAAATGTCGAAGTTGTGAAATTTGTTCCAGGTGAAACTGTTGAATATACCGCTAAGGCTGATATTTTGCCAGAAATCAAACTCGGCGACTACAAAAAGCTCGGCGTCAAAAAAGCTGAAGCTAAAGTTACCGAAAAAGAAGTGACTGAAATTTTGGAAAATATCCAGAAAGCTTATTCCGAGTCGAAAGTCGCTAAGAAAAAAGCTGAACTCGGCGACGAAGTAGTGATTGATTTTGAAGGTAGTCTCGACGGCGAAAAATTCGCTGGTGGTGCTGCTAAAGACTTCAAACTCGGACTTGGCTCACATCAGTTCATTCCAGGTTTTGAAGAGGGAATTGTCGGCCATGAAGCTGGCGAGCGTTTTGATCTCGAGCTTACCTTCCCTAAAGATTATCACGCAGACAATCTAGCTGGTAAAAAGACCGTCTTTAATGTCCTCTTAAAACAGGTTAACGCTCTAGTCAAACCAGAACTTAACGATGAGCTTGCAAAAAAATGTGGTCCATTCGAAACTCTTGCTGACCTTAAGACAGACATCGAGAATAACCTAAAAATGCAAAATGAAGTAAAGGCTAACGAAAAATTCAAAGACGATTTAGTTGAAAAACTCGTCGAGAAGTCTACTGTTTCTGCCCCAGAAATCATGATTAAAGACCAGCTCCGTCTCATTCGCCAAGATATCGAGGCTAATGCGGCTCGCCAAGGCTTTAGTTTTGAGGACTACTTAAAGCAGACCGGTCAAACTGAAGCTGATTGGGAAAAAGAAGCTAAAAAAGTCGCCGAAAAACGTGTTAAAGCTAGCCTCTGTCTTCAGATTCTCGCTCGTGACGAGAAAATCGCTGTCGAAGACGAGATTGTTGATGCTAAAATCAACGAACTCCGCGAAGTTTATAAGAAGTCAAAAGAAGCTTTGAAAAACCTCAAGGACTTAAATGTTCGCCAGGACATAAAAAATCGTCTCACCATCGAGAAAACTTTGAACTTCCTCGTTGAGGCTAACTCAAAGTAGTATAAAATAAAAAGACCTCCTCGATACGGCAAGCATCCTCGAGACGGCAAGAATATAAAAACATTAAGATTGGCTCGTTGAGGCAAGAAAATAAAATAACTAAAAAACCGCGTCAAGGCGCGGTTTTTGCTTGCATCTGGTTATTTTTTCTTTTTGCTGGCCGATTTAGTTCTAGCTGGTTTTACATCGGTAGTTTTCTGTGTACTGGCTACTTTTTCCGTGCTGGATATCTTCTGTGTGCGAGCTACCCTTTCCGTACTAGCTGTCTTCTGCGCGCGGGCTACTCTACTAGCCGTTGTCGCCTTCTGCGTGTTTACGGCCCGCTTTGCTTTTGGTATTTTTATTACTTCAGGCTTTAATACTTCAGGGTAAAAATGCTCGACCGCGGTTTTTACTACCGACCAAGCAATTAAATTCATTGACCAAGTCACTAGACAGATTAGTGGGATGATTAAAAAGGCTACGCCAACGGCTTGATGGATTAGTGCAACTAGTCCGGCCGCCATGGTTACGACCGCAAAAAGAATTAGATACGCATACTGTAGAAGTTCTAATTTTCCATTTGCTCGATACTGTTCAACAATTTTTTTCCCAAACGACTTCTTCATTCTTTAATTATAACAGAATATATCAAAAAAGTCAAGAATACCGTTAAGGTCCAGGACCTTTGCAACAAAATATTGCCAAAATCCTCAAAATAGTGTAAAATACTGGTAAGAGTTTCTCGCTAGTTTTTATTTGCTGTAAAAAGCTAGCACAGCGGACTTACCACCCGCGAACAGGTCGCTTGCTTAATCTGAGCAAACGACATCATAAAAGTTAATTAAGAGGAAAAATATGCCAACTATTAACCAGTTGATTCGCAAACCTCGCGTCAGAGCAGCTAAGAAATCAAAAGCTCCTGCGCTCGGCTCAATTGTCAACACTTTGAAGACTAAGCATTACAATCAGCCTGCGCCTCTAAAACGCGGTGTTTGTATTAAAGTTACTACAAAAACTCCAAAGAAACCAAACTCAGCTCTTCGTAAAGTCGCTCGTGTGCGCCTTACTAACGGTCAAGAAGTTTGGGCTTACATTGGTGGCGAAGGCCACAACCTCCAGGAGCATGCAGTGGTCTTGATCCGTGGTGGTCGTGTGCCTGATCTTCCAGGTGTTCGTTATCACATCGTCCGCGGTACCCTTGATCTTCAGGGAGTTCAAGGTCGTAAACAAGGCCGTTCAAAATACGGTGCTAAGAAAGGGGATAAGTAATGCCACGTAAAACTACTACCTCTCTTGAGAGAAAAGTTCATCCAGATCGCAAATATCAATCAATTTTGGTCCAGCGTTTGATTAACAAATCTATGCTTGATGGTAAAAAGCAGATTGCTGAGCGCGCAGTTTACGCTGCTATCGAAAATGCAGCTAAAGACCTCAAATCTGAGAATCCAGTTGAGGTACTCGAAAAAGCCATCGCTAATGTTTCACCAGATTTTGAGGTGAAATCCCGTCGTGTCGGTGGCGCAAACTACCAGATTCCATTTCCAATTTCTGGTCATCGCCAACTTCATTTCGCTTTCTCATGGCTAGTTCAGTCAGCTCGTTCTCGTTCTGGCATGCCATTTGCTAGGCGTCTTGAGCTAGAGATCGTTGATGCTTACAACGAAACCGGTACTGCCTTCAAGAAGAAAGAAGACTGTCACCGTATGGCTGAAGCAAACCGTGCCTTCGCACACTTTGCTCGCGCTTAAGTATATTGCACCATTAAAAAGGCCACCCGTTTTGGGTGGCTTTTTGGAGGCTAGAATAATAAAAAGGCGTCAAGCGTTGCGCTGCTCCACCTCCCTCTTTTTCTCCCTAAAAATACTTATCCCGGCCTGTAAGGTTTCTGGTAAACCAAAAGCAGAGAAAAGCATCGAAGATAGATTGGATGCAGCAGGCTGGTCATGGTACCAACACTGCTTTAATAGAAAATCTTTGATCTTGCGACAAGACATACCTCGTGCCTGTCTTTTGATGAATTGCGAAATTTTAATATCGCCTTCATCTAGACAGTAGATGAAGTAGTCAACTAAAACTACCCAAACTCGGATATCCTCTGCATTACAGATCGAGTTGATATCGAATATGTTGTCAATATTGGTCATGACGCTATATTCCGAAGCCTTGTCAGATACTCTGCCATATTCAGCAACGAATATGGTGATGAGTATGTAAAAAAGCCTCTCGGCACTCATTATCTTTGGGGCATCAAAGGTCCCGTCATATGTCCTACTTGCGAGTACCTGTAGATCAACCACCTGCGAAGTGAATTGGCTTCGTTTAATTCCTATCCCACTTGCAACTGTGTCCAGATCCAATGAAACCATGGATAAATTTTGGCTAAAAACAAACTTTACTGCCTTTTCCAGCAAGTCCAACCCGTCTTTAGCCTTTCTTAAGATATCGCTGCTAGGCTTTCTCTGGAAAACGATATCAATCAGAAAATACCTAACGTTGACAACCTTCTCGAAATTCTTAAATTCCATAAAATCCCTCCTTTTAATGTGCATTTTGGCGCATAGCCAGTGACTCTTCTACTATACAACATTTTATGCTTTTTGTAAAGATAGATGCCTAGAATATTCCCCTGGAACCTCTAATTCATTGACTTGATTTCAGTATAAGCCGCCCTGTTCATATCGATTCTGTACGGTTCATGAATGTTCTTAATCTCCCGCGCTGTCCTTAAGAACACATCACCTGACTCGAAGTTGTTTATTTTCTAATCCGATTATGTTAAAATAGAGACAATAGTTAGGAGGCAAACATGGTTAAAATAGCAATTAACGGTTTTGGGCGCATTGGTCGCAATGCGTTTAAAATCGCTTTTGAGAGGCGAGATGTTGAAATTGTGGCGGTCAATGATTTAACTGACACTAAAACTTTAGCTCATCTCTTAAAATATGATTCATCTTACGGCACCTATGATCGTATGGTGAAGTTTGATGACGAATATATTATTGTCGATAAAACTAAAATTCGAGTGTTTTCGGAAACTGATCCAGCTAAACTTCCGTGGCGGAAGCTTGGCGTTGATGTAGTAATCGAATCTACCGGTTTCTTTACTGACCCAGCAAAGGCTAGCGCTCATCTTGACGCTGGTGCGAAGCGAGTCGTAATTTCCGCTCCAGCCAAAGGTGAAGGCGCTAAAACTATCGTACTCGGCGTGAATGAAGAGATCGTGGAAGATTCTGATCGCATTATCTCTAACGCCTCCTGTACCACCAACTGCATTGCCCCAGTTATGCGCGTGCTTGAAGATAATTTTGGCATTGAGAAAGCCATGATGACCACGGTTCATTCCTATACTGCCTCCCAACGCTTGCAGGATGCGCCAGCTAAGGATTTGCGCGAAGCTCGTGCCGCCGCAGAAAACATTGTCCCGACTACAACCGGCGCCTCAAAAGCCGCTGCACTCACAATTCCGTCACTTAAAGACAAGTTCAATGGCCTCTCTATTCGTGTGCCGACTCCAGTCGTTTCACTTTCGGATATTACCGCTGTACTTTCGCGCGACACTACTAAAGAGGAGTTAAATAAAGTCTTTGAAAAATCTGCCAAGGAGCCTTACTATGAAGGCATTTTAGGAATTACGAAAGAGGAACTAGTCTCTTGTGATTTTCGAGGCAATAGCCACTCATGCGTAGTTGACTTGGCTCTAACTGACGTCGTTGGTGGTAATTTAGTTAAAGTTGTCGCTTGGTATGATAACGAGTGGGGTTATAGTAACCGACTCGTCGAATTAACTGCAGATTTTGGTAAAAGGAAATAGTATGCCACGCCTCTTTCTCGCCGCTGACCACCGAGGTTTTGCTGATAAACAGCGACTACTTAGCCTGCTTGGTAATTCCAATGTGAAAGAAATCTATGAAATCACCGACCTTGGGCCGGCTACCTTGAAGCCAGAAGATGATTTTAATGATGCAGCAATCAGTGTAGCTCGACATGTTCGCAATAATCCAGCTTCTCGGGGCATTATTATCTGCGGATCTGCTCATGGGGTTTCTATTCAGGCTAACCGCTTTAAGGGTATCCGTGCTATTTGTGGCTACACCCCAGAGTTGGTTCGACTCGGTCGCCTCCATAATGACGCCAATGTCCTTTGTCTGTCCTCCGACTTCATGGATGACGTCACTATGAATCGTGCCGTTACGATGTTTTTATCGGCTGAGTTCTTGCCAGAAGAGCGTTACATCAGGCGTAATACTAGATTAGACGAAGATAACATTTACTAAAAAGGAGGAGAATGCCAAAGATTATTGATGCGAGCGATGTTGTTATTGCACCTACTCTGTTGACGGTTGACCCGAACGAGTTTGTTCGACTTATTAGTCTCTATCCTACTTTTGCTACCCGTATGCAAATTGATGTGATTGATGGAAGTTTTGTTTCTACTACTACTATCTCGGAGGCAGCTATTACTGCATTACCTCAAAACATCCTGGTTGATTTACATATGATGGTGGCTCGACCATCTGAACATCTCCCGCACATCTTAAGGCTTAAGCCAAATCTCTGTATTTTTCACGCTGAAGCAGCCGAAGATTTATTGCCAATTTTTGAGCAGCTGAAACAGGCCGGTATTAAAACTGGCGTTGCCTTGCTCGAACGCACCTATCCAGGCGATGTTGAGCGCTATCTCAAAGTAGCTGACCATGCCCTAATTTTTGCAGGTAACCTCGGTCACATGGGTGGTACGGCTGACTTACTCCAAATCGAAAAAATCAAAATCATCCGTGCAATTAACCCAGAAATCGAAATCGGCTGGGATGGTGGCGCTAATCTTGAAAATATCCGCATGCTTGCTCATTCCAACCTTAACGTGATCAATGTTGGTTCTGCAATCGTAAAAACCCCAGACCCCAAGTCCGCTTACGAGGAACTCAAGAACGAAGCGGTTCAGCGAGGAGTTCGTATTTAATGGCACGCATTTTAGCTCTCGGCTCAGCCTTGCAAGACATCTATCTGATTGATCACGACGATTTTGTCGGCACAAAAAAAGGCCATAACCTTAAACTCGAGCAGATCAATATCGGCTCCAAGGTTGATATTGATCAGGTTTCTTTTGAGGTAGGCGGTGGTGGCACTAATGCTGCCGTTAGTTTTGCTCGACATGGTCATGAAGCAGTTTTTCTTGGCAATATCGGTAGCGACCCAGCTGGGCAGGCTATTGAGAGTTTGTTGAACGATGAGGGGGTTGATACTAGCTACCTGACTCGGCTTAAAGATCGTCAAACTGGCGTCTCCGTGATTTTACTCGACGCAAAGACCGGTGAGCGTACTATTTTGACCCACCGTGGCGCCTCTGCTAAATTTAATAATCTTTCTGAAGATGACCTCGATACGATTAACCCGGATTGGCTCTATGTTAGTAGTCTTCGGGGCGACATGGATACTTTGCTTCGCTTTTTTGAAAAATCCCACTCTATTGGTTGCAGGGTGATGTTTAATCCAGGCAAGCTTGAATTAAAAGCCAAAAAGCAGTTGCTCGGTCTCCTTCAAGACGTCGACGTTTTGCTCGTGAATAAAAGCGAGGCCGCTGAAATTGTCTCTGGATGTATCCTAGAGGAACTACTTGCCCATCTCGGCGCCTACTGTCAGACCGTCATTATTACCACTGGTTCAATGGGTGCTATCGCAACTAACGGTACCGAAACTTATCGTTTTGGCATCTATGAGGATTTGCCAGTAGTTGATACTACTGGTGCGGGCGACAGTTTTGGTTCCGGCTTTCTAGCCCATTTAGCGGCAGGCCACTCTTTTAGAGAGTCACTCATCTTTGGCTCTGCCAACTCTACCTCTGTTGTAAATCAACTAGGCGCTAAGCGCGGTATCCTGTATGGCACCGAAAAACTACATCCGATGCCAATCCAAAAACTCTAATTAATCTTAGTTATTATTCTTTGGGAAATAATCGTCGTAGATACTTTCGTCGATTTTGATGTGGCCCTCTTTGTTGGCGGCCTTGACTACCTCAGTAATATCATCCGTGATGCGCACAAGCTTCAGATCCTTAGCTTTAATCATCCCCTCAGCCAGCAATTTCTTTTCCCAGACCTTGTATAACGGCTTCCAATAAGCCTTACCAATCAAGAAAATTGGCTGCTTTGGCATTTTATCTTCTTGCTCTAAGATCATTACTTCTGCGAGCTCATCTAGCGTGCCAAATCCGCCAGGGAAGTAGGCGAACACCTTTGATGCCATCACTAGCATCACTTTACGAGAGAAGAAGTAGTAAAACTCCATCATATCGGTCAGATATGGGTTCGGGAATTGTTCGTGGTCTAGCTTAATGTTCAGCCCAACCGAACGTCCGCCGAACTCAAAAGCGCCGCGGTTGGCTGCTTCCATAATGCCAGGACCGCCACCAGTCACCACGGTGTGTCCATTTTCGGCTAACATTTGGCCGAGTTTACGTGCTTGTTTATAGTATTTTGAATCTTCCGGTACTCGAGCTGAGCCAAAAACTGTTACGCCCTGTGAAAAGGTACGTAAGATTTTGAGACCGCGGCCAATATCGTTAGCATATCTCAGCGAGCGCTTGACGTCATCCTCGTTTAGGCCGTATTTTTCAAGATTTTCTGTAAAACTTTTTATATTATTATCCATAAGCGTATTGTACCATAAAACTGTGAAAAAACGAAATTTTATGTTATAATAACAGATAATGAAAACGGTTGTCATCATTCATAATGTACGTTCACTCTATAATGTTGGCTCAATTTTGCGCACTGCTGAAGGGTTTGGGGTGGAGAAAGTAATTTATAGTGGCTACACTCCCTGTGCTGACAATCCAGGTTATTTACCGCACATACGGGAGAAAATTCAGTCCGCCATCCATAAAACAGCCCTTGGTGCTGAGGAAATGCTTACAACTGAATATGCTACCGATGTGCGCGCAGCAATTGAGAGCCTAAAGTCCCAAAAATATAAAATCATTGGCTTGGAGAATAACATAAGAGACCGTCGCCTTAAAAAACTTAATTCGCCCGAACTTCAGTCTACGCTCGGCCGTGCCGCCGTTTTTGGCAATAAAACCGCCCTGATTTTAGGCGAGGAAGTAAATGGCATTCCTGAAGAACTCTATGATTTAATCGATGTCTTCCTGGAAATTCCGATGAAGGGCCGAAAAGAGAGTTTTAATGTCTCAGTTGCCACCGGTATTGCGTTATATAAACTACTATGCGAGGAGTAAAACATGAAAAAATACAATCCAACCGAAATTGAAGCCAAATGGCAAAAATACTGGGAAGAAACCCAGGCTTTTCGCGCTAAAACTAGCGCCGAGGCTCGTGCTATGGGTGAAAATACTCAAAAAATGTTTCTTGCTGAGATGTTCCCATATCCATCAGGCGCCGGCCTTCACGTCGGTCATGTCCGTAATTTCTCGATCGTTGATGCTCTCGCCCGCTTTTACGCCCAAAAGCGTCTAAATGTGTTACGCCCCTTTGGTTATGATACATTTGGTCTGCCAGCTGAAAACTACGCGATTAAAACTGGTATTTCACCAGAGGTTGCTACGGCTAAAAACATCGCCAACTTTAAGAACCAAGCTAAACGCCTCGGTTTTGCAATCGATTGGTCGCGTGAAATTAACACCTCAGATCCGAGTTACTATAAGTGGACCCAGTGGTGCTTCTTGAAATTATTCGAAAAAGGTTTAGCGTACCAAAAAGAGAGCTATCAGTGGTGGTGTCCTGTGGACCAGACCGTGCTCGCAAATGAACAGGTTGAAAATGGTCATTGTTGGCGCTGTGGTACTGAGGTCGAAAAAAAGAAAATGAAGCAGTGGTTCTTCAAAATTACCGCCTATGCCGACGAATTACTCGCTGAAATTGACAGCCTCGATTGGCCAGAAAAAATCAAAACCGCCCAGAAAAATTGGATTGGCCGTTCCGAAGGCGCCGAGATTTCTTTTGCAGTTGAGGGCGATAAAAATCAGTTCGTCCGCGTCTTTACGACCCGTCCAGATACGATTTTTGGTGCCACCTTCCTAGTTCTAGCTCCGGAGCACCCACTTATTCCGGAGCTTATGAACGAAAATTGCAAAGAAAAAGTGCTGGATTATTGCAAGGCGGCTATTAAAAAATCTGAAATTGAACGACAAGAGAATAAAGAGAAGACCGGGGTATTCACTGGCGCCTATGCAATTAACCCAGCTACTGGTCAAAAACTGCCAATTTGGGTGTCCGACTATGTTTTAATGGGCTATGGTGAAGGCGCTATTATGGCAGTTCCAGCTCATGACGAGCGCGATTTTGCCTTTGCTTCGCAGTTTGATTTGCCGGTCATCGAGGTTATTGAAAAACCTGACACCGCAACCGAAAAATGTTATCACGGCGAGGGAAAACTGATTAATTCTGACCGCTTCAACGGCATTCTTTCTAGCGATGCTCGCGAGGGTATTGTAAAATGGCTAGAAGATATGGGTATCGGCCATACTAAGGTCACCTATCGTATGCGTGACTGGCTAATTTCACGTCAGCGCTATTGGGGCTGCCCAATTCCGATTGCTTACGACAAAAATGGCCAACCTCATGCCATTCCAGAAGATCAGCTTCCAGTCATTCATCCTGAGATGGAAGATTATAAACCAGATTCAACTGGTCGCTCGGCTCTAGCAAAGGCAAAAGATTGGCTAAAAGTCACAATTAACGGGGAAGAAATGACCCGTGAAACTGATACTTTGGATGGCTATGCCTGCTCTTCTTGGTATCTGTGGCGCTACGTTTCGCCTAATTCAGATACCGCCGCTTGGGATCCTGAAGAAATAAAATACTGGGCTCCAACCGATATTTACTGTGGTGGCGATCACGCTGTTGCCCATCTACTCTACGTGCGTTTTTGGTGTAAATTCTTCGCCGACCTTGGCTATCTACCGTTCCGCGAGCCAGTCAAGCGCCTCCTTTATAACGGCTATATCAATGCCCCAGATGGCAAAAAGATGTCAAAGTCAAAGGGAAATGTGATTGACCCGCTTGATGTGATTGATTCGGGCTACGGTGCCGACACTCTGCGCACCTACGAGCTATTTATTGGCCCATATAATGAAGACGCAGCTTGGTCCACTAAGGCGATCGGTGGTGTTTACCGCTTCCTTAATCGCTCTTTCAATCTGGTATTTAACCCAGAAAACTCAGTTAATGACGCCAAAAATCTCATCATACGCCATAAAACCGTGAAAAAAGTGACTGAAGATATGCATCGAGCTAGCTTTAATACCGCAGTCGCCGCTCTGATGGAGTTTGTGAATGAGCTTTATAAAAACGGAGCATCAACCGCAGATTTAATCGCTCTTGCAAAGCTTTTGAAGCCATTTGCCCCACATCTCGCCTCAGAAATGCTGGAACAGCTAAACAGTGATGACGAATGGCCAACTTGGGACGAATCTGCGCTAGTCTCTGATGTTGTCGATGTCGTTGTCCAGGTTAACGGCAAATTGCGTGCCAAACTCACGGTTTCAACAGATCTTCTTTCAGACCAAGCGAAACTCACTGAACTCGCACTAGCTGAAGAAAACGTGAAAAAATACTTAAATGGATCGCCTAAAAAGGTGATTATTCCACCACGCGCCAAGCTAATTAACGTCGTTATTTAGCGTAAGAGTGTTTACTCGAGCTTAAATATCTTGTTTTAGCTTAAGTTTTACTGCTGTTAACTTTACCGTAACACACTAGCTTAAGTTTTACTGCTATTAACTTTACTGTAATGCGTTAGCTGAAGCTTTTGCCCTAGTTTTTGCTATTTTTCCTTAGAAACTCCTTGAAAAAGCCCGTAAAAAATGATATTATAGCTAAAATTATGTATTAAAAAAGGAGCATTTAATGCCTGAACCTAAAAAACAGAGTAGCCCACGCAAGACCGGCCTTCGCCGCAGTCATCTACGCCTAGAGCTTGCTCGTCGTGTTAATAAAAAATCACCAGTTAAAGCATTTGAAACTGCTAAAAAGACCCCAAATCTAAAGGTCAAAACTAGCAAATGTACAAAATGCGCAAAAGCTGAAAAATGCGAAAAATGCGAGAAGAGCGGTAAATAATGGCTAGTAATCGGCATTTAGGCAGAATTATTTCCTTGCAGAGCTTGTATGAATACGAGTTCCGCTTGAAGGCGGGCGACGCCACAGCCGATATTGACACTATTGTCGCAAAAAACATTGAACCCTACGCTAAAGCTCTCGGTGACACCGAATTTGTCTATGCTCTCACCAAGGGCATTGTTGACAACACTAAAAAACTTGATGAAGAATTGCGCCCACTTGCGCCAGAATGGCCAATTGATACGATTGCTGCCATTGATCGCAACGTGCTCCGCATTGGTCTTTTTGAGCTTGAATCGCGAGTAGTTCCGCCAAAAGTCGCCATTAACGAAGCTGTTGAGCTCGCTAAGGCTTTTGGTTCAGATAACTCCTCAAAATTCATCAATGGTGTGCTCGGCACTGCTTTTAAAGAGCTTGGCCTAGGAGATGATGAAGGAAAGAAAAATGCAAAATCAAACCCAGAAGAGTCGCAGGCTGACGCGCAAGCCGAACCAGTCGACTCGCCGACAAACGCGTAATATTAACGCCTTAGGTAAGATTAGCCCTAAAACTTTTCATAAAAAACTCGCCATTCAAGAAATCGTTCGTGAACCCACCTCAGGCGGCATCGTGTTCCGCATCACTCCTGATGGAAAGGATATTGAAGTCCTCTTAATCCAGGATAGTAAGAATCGCTGGACCATCCCAAAAGGTCACATCGAGCAAGGTGAAACGGCGAAACAGACCGCTATCCGTGAAATTGGCGAAGAGGCAGGTCTGCAGCATATTCGCGTGTTGACTTGGCTTGGTAAAATCCACTTTAAATACCGTCGACTGGATAAATTAGTCTTAATGACTACTCAAGTTTACCTGGTCCGAGCGTTAGATAAGTCGGAGACCCCAACCAAAGAGCGCTGGATGAATGGTATACGTTGGTTTAGATTTAATGACGCCCTTGAGGCCATTGAATATGAAGACATTGAAAAGCTAATGCTAATTGCTAAGAAGAAAATTCGCTCCGGCGAACTAAATTAACTTAAAAATTCGGGAATTCTAGAGGCGTCCAACTTGGGCAGGTTGGACGTCGAACAGACTTTCAGAAAGGAAATTATGAACGAAGGGCTAAACCCTAGCGACTTCAACATCTCAATTGAAGCTATTAATCAACAAGTTAACCTGAAAAATGCGCCAGTCGATTCAAGACCGGCTGAACAATATAATCGCGACACCATCGAGCTCTACCAGGCCCGGTACATCTTCCCGCT
>ERZ772999.78-NODE-78-length-62136-cov-6.459094_pt1 | contig 62136 bp, 39 predicted proteins | sample MGYA00511467_ERZ772999 | MGnify/ENA primary metagenome ERZ772999 (study PRJEB29015, sample SAMEA2738064) | human oral metagenome | biome: human oral; feature: human-associated habitat; material: saliva | place: China | collected 2218 ... | reverse complement strand
GGGCCCCCGTCAATTCCTTTGAGTTTCACCGTTGCCGGCGTACTCCCCAGGTGGAATACTTAACGCTTTCGCTGGACAGCTCGACCATAAAGACCGAACTGCGAGTATTCATCGTTTACCGTGCGGACTACCAGGGTATCTAATCCTGTTTGATACCCGCACCTTCGAGCCTCAGCGTCAGTTACGCTCCGGATGGCTGCCTTCGCGATCGGAGTTCTTCAGGATATCTAAGCATTTCACCGCTACACCCTGAATTCCGCCATCCCTGTGCGTACTCAAGAAATATAGTTTCAACTGCATAACAGAGTTGGGCCCTGATATTTAACAGCTGACTTACACTCCCGCCTGCGCTCCCTTTAAACCCAATAATTCCGGATAACGCCCGGACCTTCCGTATTACCGCGGCTGCTGGCACGGAATTAGCCGGTCCTTATTCGTATGGTACCTGCAAATAGGGACACGTCCCTAACTTTATCCCCATACAAAAGCAGTTTACAACCCATAGGGCCGTCATCCTGCACGCTACTTGGCTGGTTCAGGCTCTCGCCCATTGACCAATATTCCTCACTGCTGCCTCCCGTAGGAGTTTGGACCGTATCTCAGTTCCAATGTGGGGGACCTTCCTCTCAGAACCCCTACCCATCGAAGGATTGGTGGGCCGTTACCCCGCCAACTTCCTAATGGGACGCACCGCCATCCATCACCGCCCGAAGGCTTTACTCAATCTTACATGCATAAAACTGAGACCATCAGGTATTAATCTTGCTTTCGCAAGCCTATCCCTGTGTGATGGGCAGGTTCGGTACGCGTTACTCACCCGTGCGCCGGTCGCCGGCATACTTAGCAAGCTAAGTATCCGCTGCCCCACGACTTGCATGTGTTAAGCCTGTAGCTAGCGTTCATCCTGAGCCAGGATCAAACTCTACATTGTATATCTCATTTTTTCTTTTTCTGATTCAACGAGTTGAATGTAAAAAAGGAATTTGACGATTCTTGTACTTCTCTTTTACAAGAAAACATACTGCTTACCGAATAACAATCCTAATAAATGCCTAAGCATTCACGGATTGAAACTCTTTCTGCTTCTTCTGCATAAAAGTCTATGGAATTCTTTCAAAGATCTCTTTTCTTATGCTCAACCTAACGACTCAGCGTTGGAAAGCGAGTGCAAAAGTAGAACAAAATATCATTACAACCAAGCCCGCAACAAACTTTTTTACGCAAAAACAAAAATAATTTCCGAGATAGCAGAATTTAACATGCAGAAATGGCAGAATCGATAGAAAAACGACGAAAATCGGGGGTAAGAAAGTTGTGGAAAAAGTGAGGAAAACTTGCTTTCGAGGCGCGCCGGAAGGGTTTGGGGGCTTTTTGATCACGACAAAAAGGCCTTCAGCTCGTGAGAAAAAACACTTGCGCTCACGATTAAAAAGGCTTCAGCTCGTGAGAAAAAAGCCGGGAGGCGGGATTTTTATGCTGCGAAAGCCGCCGTGGTGCAGAAAAATGGGCGGCAGAGACACGCTAAAAAATCGGTGTGCCGCAAGAATAGGGGAGAAAGCTGCTTCAAAAGATGGCCTTTGCCGAACTGAGTGTAGCCGTAAAGCTAAACAAAATGCGCCGGCGGCCTGCGAACGTGCGTTGCTCCTATATATAATGTGTCGTCGTGAACAAAAGAGGTGAATGGAGCGAAAAAAGGGGGCGATTAGCTTTTAGAAGACAAACGAGGCGGGTGCAATGGGAGTACGATTTAAGACTGATAGCCCAAGCAAGTGAAGAGGAAGTAGACGAAAAGAGATAAAAGGCTGAGTGAAGCGCCGGTCAAAGTGTGGCATTTCAAATAAAAAGCAGCCTTGCATCGTGCATTGGTCGGATATAGGCAGAAAAAAAAGAACCCCGATCGGCAAGACTGTCAATCGGGGCTGTTATAAGCAGGGGATTATTTCCAAGTAAACACGCAGAAGTCGTTGTCAGAATTAGATGCTTTGACTACATATCCCTGATCATCCAACTTATAGGTAAAGGTGGTATTATCATCATCACCTGCAACAAAACTTGATTTTACAAGGTTCTTAGGATAAGCTCCGAAATAGCCTTGCCAAAAGAGAATGCCCTCAACGCCCAAGATGTTGGGTGTCCCATCAACTGCACCGAGGTTGATAAAATGCTTTGCGTTATAGTCGGTATAAGTATAGGTGGTCTGCGTCGTAGCCTTTTTGTGTTGATTTACGATGCTGGTAATGTTGCCCTCCGACCAGGTTATTGTTTCGCTTTCGTTGTAGCTTGCGTAGCTATTGATCAACTGATTATTTTTGTCGTAGGTGAAGAGATACATTTCAGCCTTTTCATCATATACTTCAGGTACGAACATCTTTGATACTCGACCTTTGCTGTCAAGGTCGCATTTGATACTGCCCACATTGCTACCGTCAGGATCGCTCATTGAGATGATGATGCTGTCGTTTGTATAGTGATAAGTGAAATTACTTTCGACCATCTTGTTTGTTTCATCATCCGGTCTAATCGTTGAGACGAAGATGATTCGTCCGCGCGTGTCGTATTTGATGGTTTTAATCGTTATGCCTTCGCTATCAACGTATCCAACGAGTTTTTTACCTTGTGCTGCGGGCGGCATAGGTGGCTCCGGTGAATCACCTTTGCACGATGTGAGTCCTAGAGACAAAAAGAGGCCAAAAATGACGAGAGAAAGGATTTTTTTCATATTATGTGTTTAATTAATATTGCATTGATTCTTGCTCAAAGCGTAGTGCTTCAAAAAAGAGGGAGCGCTTGATGCCCAGCAGCTACATTTGCACTGCAAGGGGCTAAATATCGGGGGCGAAGATAGGCGTTTTATTGGTATTGCCCAAATATTTTGCGATTGATTTTGCGTCTTTGATACGCGTCTGCTTGGAACTGAAGGGGGCAACGGGCGGAAAGACGAAGCGTCTGCCGGCCTTGAGCGCTATCTATTGCAACCCGGGTGCGATCTGTGCGGGAGGCGGCGAAGGCTTGCCGGCCAGACAGACTCGAGGGAAGAGACAGAAGCGACGGAGGCCGTTAGCGCCTTGAGCTCTAATACGCGAGCGCCAGAGAGTATAGGACTATGCTATAAAAGCAAGCCGCTAAAGGGTTTCCCTTTAGCGGCTTATCAGAGATAAGATTCCGTTGTTCTTTTAGTTCAAAGCTCCGGAAAGTTCTGCACCGGCCTTAAATTTGATCACTTTCTTTGCCGGAATGTGAATTTTTTCTTTCGTTGCAGGATTTACGCCGTCGTGTGCGGGGCGTTCAGTCACAGCGAAAGTGCCAAATCCCAAGAGGGCAACTTTGTCGTTAGCTTTCAATGCGCCAGCGATGGCTTCTAATGTAGCGTCGAGTGCTTTCTTGGAATCAACTTTGCTTAATCCTGCAGATGCAGCGATTGCGCTTACGAGTTCACTTTTGTTCATATTGGCATTTTTTTTGCGTTAATAAATCTCTTTGTCGATTTAATACAGGCAAATATAGGGTAACTCAGAGATACCCACAAGTTTTTTTCTAATTTTCTTATGAAAATCAAGGAAAAAGGCCTATCATTAGCGGCAAAAGTGCAACATAAGGCCAAAATAATAGGGTTTTAGCCAAATATTAGCGTTTTTCTTATGCCTTGGTAAATTGCCGGCAAAAATTCAGCAGAAAGCTAAATGATCGTAACCTTCGCTACTATGCCTTTGTTTGCTTCGTTTGTGACCACCATGATATCATATACGCCACTCGGAACGCGGAAGCCGTCAGTGCCTCGCAGATCCCAGGTGAAGGATCCGCCCACAGATCGCCCACCGGCGACTACGTGCCCGGCCGTATTGACGATGCGCACATCAGCATTGGCCGTTAGTCCGCTAACCGCCAGCATACCCTTAAACTCGGGGCGCACGGGGTTGGGATATACCTTCACATTGTTCTTATCGAGCTCGGCCTGTGCACGCGCAGCATTGCTAAAGTAGGAGCAGAGTCCGACATCGGTGCCGATCATTACTTCGCCATCAGCTTCGCTCACGGCCAGCGAATAAATATTATCGGAAAGCAGGGGCGAATCCTTGCTCGTGAAGTGCCGGAGAATACTCGTGCCATCAGGACTGACGAGATAGAGTCCACCACCCAAGGTACCAATCCATTTGCGCCCACCGCCGTCAGTGGCGATGGCGTTGACGGGCACTTTAGCCAAGAGATAGTCGGCGTAGTTTGTACCATCATTGCGGGGCACTTTGATCTGCGTTATGTAGAAATCAGACTTAAACCAATCGTCGGGGTTGGGTATGACGTATAATCCTGTGCCTGCTCCGACCCAGATGCTTCCATCATCATCCTGCATCAAGGCATATACCCCACCGAAATCGAAGGCTGTAGCGTCTTCGTTGACTCCGGACGTGCGATACTTGGAGATATCGTCGCTCGTATTGTCGATAGTGCCGTTGTAGTCGAGACAGAACAGGCCGGCCGTATGCCCATCGATCGTGCGGCGAGAAGCTATCCAAAGGCGGCCTTTATTATCGATGAGCGTTTTCTCAAGTGTGGGGGCTTTACTCAAGCCATCGGCATAGAGGGACGCCCAACTGCCATCGGGTTTTAAGACCCGAATGACACTATCTGCGTGGTTGTTGACCATAAACAAATTGCCGGCCTTATCGAAATTGAGTCCGTCGAGGCGAACGTAATATGGCGCGTTGCCGTCTTTGACGGCAGACCGCAAAGGGGAATTGTGGAGCGAGTAATGCTTCTGAAATTTGAATTTTTTGAACTCAAAAAGTCCTTTTCCGGCAGAGGTTGCAAAATAATGCGTGGGATCGCGCGGGTCTTGCACAACGCAATTGATATCCGTATAGGGGTAGCCTATTTTTGCAGCGATGTCTTCTTCTTCAAAAGAGCGCCAATCGCGGCCATCATATTGGATCAGCGTGCCCGGAAAGTGGATGCGGTCGTAAGGATCCAAACGTCCGCCGGCAATGAGGAGTTTGTCACCATAGTATTTCATATAATAGCAGAGATCGCGCTTGGGGCCGCTCCCTGCGAGTTGGATGCCGGCGGGCTGGAGTGTGTTTCCGGACACCTTATAATTGCGCAGGCCGCTCAAGCCTTCGCTGGCCCAAAAAGTAGAACCTGATAATGTGAGGTGACTCCACGAGTTGTTGGCAGTTAAAGTTTGAGCAATTTGATCGGGATGTGCGACATCGAGGACGATAACTTGGGCATCGTTGGCAAAAACTGCCTTTGAAGCATCAACATAAGCCTTAGGATAATCAGTGGCGGCGAGGTGCTGTGACTGCAAACCAGCGGTCAGCGCCCACAAACCTTGCCCGAAAGCAGCGGAAGGCGTGCTTACTTGGAACAATAAGCGACGGCCGAAGACAAAGAATCGGCGCACGGAGGCATTGAGTGCGACTTGCCAGGAATTTCTATCGGACATATTGGCATTTAAGTCGCAGGCCAAGACTTTATCGCTGAGTGCGGCGTAGAGTTTTCCTTCGAAAACAATGGCCGAAGCGACATTTGCTCCTAGCTTATAATAGCCTTTGAGTTCGGCTTTCTTCATATCGAGCCTCACAATTCCCTCGTTGGTCGCTAAATCGACTTCGTCGCCATTGAGGGCTAGATCGTTTATGATCAGATCGCCGCCATTGGCATTCCTCAGCTGAGGAATGTTGAATACATCTCCATTGAGGGCAACTAAATCGATGTTGCCGTCAGCATAAACGACTAAAAGGCGCTGGCGCGTGGGCGCTGGCGCAATGAAGCGTATGGACTTGCCGTTGAGACCATCTAATTTAGAGAAATAGTGGACTGAATTGTCGGCTGTATCGTAGCTATATAAATTGCCATCGCACAAGGAAAAAATCCGCGTACCCATCGGTACGTTGTACGTATTGTTATGATAGGCTAAATACATCCGCCATCGGCCGTCGGCAACAGCACGAAGCGGCAATAAAGCGGTAAATAAAAAAAGCAGGACAAGAACCTTCTTCATACACATTATATAATAGGGTGTCGGCGCCGCACGGGGAGGCAAGCATTTATGATGCGCGTGGGGCTTACTTCGACAGATAATCGACGAGGGCACGCACAGCTCGAGCGCGATGACTAATTTCGTTTTTTGCAGCAGACCCTAACTGGGCAAAAGTTTGCCCTGTTTGCTCGGGGATAAACACGGGGTCGTAGCCAAAGCCATCTGTTCCGATCTTCTCTGTGGCTATGCTTCCCTCCACAATGCCCTCGAAATAGCGGACCGCTCCGTCTTCTATTAACGCAATAACTGTGCGAAATTGTGCACGACGGTCAGTTTTATTTTTCAATTCGGCCAACAATTTGCGCGTATTGGCTTCGGTATCATTCTGGTCTGCGCAAGCATAGCGCGCTGTATGAACGCCCGGCGCTCCACCCAGGGCGTCTACTTCAAGGCCGGTATCGTCAGCGAAGCAGTCTAATCCGTAATGATCGTAGACGTAGCGTGCTTTGAGCAGGGCATTGCCTTCGAGCGTGTCGGCTGTCTCAGGAATGTCTGCGAAGCAATTGATGTCGGCAAGACTTAAGATTTCTATTTGTTGGCCGACGATGGCGCGAACTTCGGTAAGTTTGTGACTATTATTTGTTGCAAATACGATTTTCTTCATTGTATAATGGATAAAGGAATGTTTCCTAACTCGGCAGCTGTATCTGAGAATGATGACCAGTAGCTCCCGAATAGTCTATTTGTTGCTGCGAGACAATATAAATCAACGACTGCTTCTTCAATACCTTCGCGGGTGTCGCGGCGCACGGATGACAGCGGTTGCGTGATGACGTTAAAGTAGCGGCAGAGCGCTTGACGCAAATCTAAATCGTCGGTAGCCAAGTAGAATGTGCCGCCTGTGGCTTCCATCGCTCTCCAAAAGGCTTCGTCCGAACTGTGGCTCCAAGATTTTTTGTTGTCCGTGCGGCGGATATGCACCCCAACGATATCGGGGGGAAACTGTGCGGTGATGGCATCGATGCGCCGCCGGATGCTATCGAGCGGCTTAAGGCGTTGCAACCATTCGCATCCGTAGGATCCTAAAGCATAGCCGGTCGAGACGTAGGTAGGCCTATCGATGACAGCCGGCAGAGCTTTGGCATTTACCAATTGTGCATCGTAAATCCAACGGCGTAAGAGTGCGGGAAAGTGCAGGTTGCGCCGCGTCTGAGGAGTGTTCCACCAGCGACGCCTAATCACACCTTTTAGCGGCTGAAAGAGTTCGTCAAAATAAGCATAACACGCCTTATCTCTCCCCCACTCTACTTCGCAGTCAGGAAAAGCAGACAAGGCGGATAGCGCAACTCGCAATCGGTTGCACAATCCGCCTTGGGGGACGACTGTCAGGCGTTTTGTCATCGTCATATTCGTCTGTATAAATGTTATTCTCGTTTACTCCAAAGGCTTGTCTATTACTTTGGAGGCGACATCTATCGTCTTTTGCTCCTTTAAAGCGTCATCGTTAACAGGCGTTGGCTTTTTGGCTTTCGCGCGAATGCGATCGAAGCCTTCGCCAAATACGCCAATGACTTTTGTCTGCGAAACAAAGGCTTGCGGGTCTATACTCTGAATCAGGCGGAAGATGTTTGTACTCTCCCGGCGCTTAACGAGCAGGATCAAAACTTTGCGTTCGGTATGCGTGAACCAGCCTTCTCCGTCTATAACCGTAACGCCGCGATGGGTCTTCGTAATAGCATTGGCCAACTCTTCATATTTTCGAGAAAAGATGAAGAATTGGACGGATTGACGGCCGCGGTCCATCACATAATCGACCATCAAACTGGTCACGATCAGCGTACAGTAACTACACAGGAGTATGGAAACAGACGTCCCGGACACAAATATACTTGAGGAGACAATGAAGATGTCGATAAACATCAAAATCTGCCCCAACGTAATATCCTTATATTTGTTGACCACAGCGGCTACGACGTCCGTGCCTCCGGTTGAGCCGTTATTGAGCAACACGATGCCCAGAGCAATTCCATTGAGCGTCGCGCCGAGCAAGGATGACATAAAGGCATCATTCTTTACGATCTGTGGGAAGCCTTTTGGACTCAGCACAAATTCTGCACTATGAACAGCACCATAATGCAGCATAAACTTCTGTACCAAATCGAGCAAGACCGTTAAGACGATCACGGCATAAATCGTTTTAAGACAGAAGCGCCAACCCAAGGTTCGTATAGCCAAGATAAGCAACATGACGTTAAGAATAAAAAATGAAGCTTGAATCGGAAAGCCGGTGGCATAGAAAATCACAGAACCGAAGCCGACAACGCCGCCTGTCGTAATTTCATACGGCAAAATGAAACACGTGACGCTGATCGAATAAATGATCAAGCCCAGCGTAATGATCAAATAGTCTTTAATCTGGTGTTGGATAGATTGTCTCAGTTCCATAACGATTTATTTCAGCACGATATTAACAATGCGGCCGGGCACGACGATCACTTTTATAATCTGTTTACCCTCAATATGCGCCTGTGTCGACTCGTGGGCCAGCGCCAAGCGCTCCACTTCTTCCTTGGAGGCATCTACAGACACTTCGATGGTAAAGCGGGTCTTACCGTTAAACGAGACGGAGAGCGTGCAACTGTCTTCTTTGAGATATTGCTCATCGAATGCGGGCCACGCAGCCTTATGTACGCTCGCTTCGTGTCCCAGTTTATGCCACAACTCTTCGGCAATGTAGGGTGCAAAGGGCGCTAAGGCGATCACCATGGGCTCCAACACTTCACGACAGCGGCATTTCTGCTGCATCAGTTCGTTGACGGCAATCATAAAGGCCGGAATGGAAGTGTTATAAGCAAACTCCTCGATATCGGTCGTTACCTTTTTGAGTAGTTTGTGCAGACTTTTGAGATTTTCTTTTGTTGGTTTTTCGTCCGTCACGCGCAAATCTTCGCCTTCGAAGAAGAGATTCCAGAAGCGACGCAAGAAGCGAGCGCAGCCGTCTACGCCGTTAGAGTCCCAAGGCTTACTTTGATTGATCGGCCCAAGAAACATTTCGTAGAGGCGCAAAGTATCTGCACCATATTTATCGACAATGTCGTCCGGATTTACCACATTGAACATCGACTTCGACATTTTCTCGACAGCCCATCCACAAATGTACTTGCCATCTTCCAAAATAAATTCGGCAGTATTGTATTCCGGACGCCACGCCTTAAAGGCTTCGACATCCAAGATGTCGTTCACCACGATATTCACGTCAACGTGAATCGGCGTCACTTCATATTGATTTTTCAGACCAAGACTCACAAACGTGTTGGTGTCTTTTATACGATAAACGAAGTTGGAACGGCCTTGGATCATCCCTTGATTGATCATCTTCTTAAAGGGTTCGTCTTCGCAAGATGTGCCCAGATCGAAGAGGAACTTATTCCAGAATCGGCTATATATGAGGTGACCCGTGGCGTGCTCACTACCGCCCACGTAGAGGTCAACATTGCGCCAGTAGTGGCCGGCTTCCTCGCCCACGAGTGCCGTCGTGTTCGATGGATCCATATAGCGCAGATAGTAAGCCGAACTTCCTGCAAAGCCGGGCATCGTACTGAGTTCTAAGGGGAAGACGCGAACGTTGTCTATCTTGTTCATATCTACGACGCAAGCATTCTCCTCGTCCCAAGCCCAGCGTTCAGCATTGCCCAATGGAGGTTCGCCTGACGAGGTCGGGAGAAATTTGGACACCTCGGGGAGTTCGAGCGGCAAAGCCGCTTCGGGTACCGCCTGAGGATGGCCGTTTTTATAGTAGAATGGGAATGGTTCTCCCCAGTATCTTTGCCGACTGAAGATAGCATCGCGCAAGCGGAAGTTGACCTTGATGCGGCCCAATCCCCTGGCTTCCACATAAGCTTTCGTCGCGGCAATGGCTTCCTTCACGGTTTTTCCGTTCAAAGAGAAATCGATATAGGGCGTAGCATCTTCGCGCGGCGAATTGCAAACCACGCCTTCTTTTGCATCAAAACTCTCTTCGCTCACATCGCAGCCTTCTATCAGCGGGATAATCGGCAAATTAAAATGACGCGCAAAAGCATAGTCGCGACTATCGTGGGCCGGCACGGCCATAATTGCCCCGGTTCCGTAGCCGGAGAGGACATAATCGCTCACCCAGATGGGAACGGCTTCACCGGTAAACGGGTTAATGGCCCGTCTGCCCGTAAAGACGCCCGTCACCTTTCGATCGGCGATGCGTTCGCGCTCTGTGCGCTTCTTCGTCTCTTCGACATAGGCGGCCACGGCGGCTTGTTGGTCCGGCGTAGTAAGCTTTTCAACGAGTTCGCTTTCAGGAGCGAGCACAACGAAGGTCACGCCAAAAATCGTATCTGCACGCGTAGTGAAGATGGTTATCTTTTCATCGCTACCCTCCACGCCAAATTGCATCTCTGTGCCTTCTGAGCGGCCGATCCAATTGCGTTGGGTATCTTTCAAACTATCTGACCAATCTACAGTCTCCAATCCGTCCAACAAGCGTTGGGCATAAGCCGAGACACGCAAACACCATTGCTTCATCTTCCGTTGTACGACAGGGTAGCCTCCGCGCACACTCACACCATCTACCACTTCATCGTTAGCCAGTACGGTTCCCAATTCGGCACACCAGTTAACCATCGTCTCTCCGACGTAAGCTATGCGGTAGTTCATCAAGAAATCCTCTCGTTCTGCCCAAGTCATCGCAGCCCATTCCTGAGCCGTCAAGCGCAAATCTTCGGCCGAGGCAGCCGCCGTAAGCCCTTCTGTTCCGTGAGCTTCCAAGTGAGCGATGAGTTCATCTATCGGCCGTGCCTGTTGCGCTTTAGTATCATAATAGGAGAGAAACATTTTTCTCACAGCCCATTGCGTCCAGTGATAATAGTCCGGATCGCAAGTGCGCACCTCCCTACTCCAATCAAAGGAAAAGCCAAGGCGATCGAGCTGTTCTCGATAACGTGCGATGTTGCGTTCGGTTGTCACGGCCGGATGTTGACCGGTCTGAATGGCATATTGCTCTGCGGGCAAGCCGTACGCATCATAGCCCATCGGATTCAAGACATTGAAGCCTTTCAAGCGCTTATAGCGGGCATAAATGTCTGAAGCGATGTAGCCCAAGGGGTGACCTACGTGAAGTCCGGCTCCGGATGGATACGGAAACATATTCAATACGTAATACTTCGGCTTATCTTTTTCTATCTCTGTATGGTAAAGCGCCTCATCGGCCCACGCTTTACGCCATCGTTGTTCTATCTCTTGAAAATTATATTCCATAAGAGGGACGTTTTCCTTTTAATTTGATTTGCAAAGATAGTGTTATCCCTACAAAAACGACAGCTTATGAGCGGCTTTTCTTTTATCATTTGCATCGTTTGTCGGGTATTATTGTCCTGCTGAGTCGTTGTGTCCGGCTGCTTTCGCTTTTTCTGTTGCGACTTTGGCTTATTGTGATGCAGATGTATAGGATTTCACGTCCGCCGCGTACAGTTGCAGCCGATGGCCTTCGGAAAACTAATTGTTTGCTCCCGCCAAACGATGGTTTGCTCTCACCAAACAATAGTTTGTTACCACCAAACGATAGTTTGTTCGGGCCAAACGAAAAGGAGGCAGTGCATTGTAAAAAGCAAAATAAGCGTTAAGTTCGGGAAACTTTATCAGACGCAACAAAAAAGAGCAACATGAGTGATTTTCTCGTTGCTCTTCATCGTAAAAAATGGTGCGCCAAAATGGCCAATCTCATTTGCGTTTGCGCCCGTTCTTTTTCTTCTTTCGTCCGCGCTTATCGGGCGCGAAAGCTGTTGGGCGCGGCGCGGCCGGAAGGTCATCATCAGCAAGCATAAAATCGAGCGTGCGACGCTCCAGATTGGCTTTATCCACGCGTATCCTGACCTTATCGCCCAAAGCATAACGCTTGCGGTGACGCCGACCGATGAGGCAAAAATTTCGCTCGTCGAAATCGTAGTAATCACCGGACAAATTGCGAATGGGAATCATACCTTCGCAGCCGTTTTCTTCGAGTTCTACGTACAAACCAAACTCAGTGACGCCATCAATGATGCCTTCAAATTCTTGGCCTAAGCGATCGGCCATAAATTCTACTTGCTTATATTTCGTACTTGCGCGTTCGGCGGTCTCTGCCAATTGCTCCATCGCGCTACTATGCTCGCAGAGTTCCTCATACTTGCTCGCGCTGACGGAGCGCCCACCTTCGGCGTAGCGCGTCAGAAGGCGGTGAACCATCATATCGGGATAGCGACGAATGGGCGAAGTGAAATGGGTATAATAATCAAACATCAAGCCGTAGTGGCCTATGTTTTCGATGCTATAACGAGCCTTGGCCATCGCCCGCAGCGTCACCATTTCTACCATTCCTTGCTCTTTTTTGCCTTTCACGTCTTCGAGCAGACGATTAAGGCTCTTGCTGACGTCTTTCTTCGAACCTTCGGTGCGAATTTTATAACCAAACTTGGCGATAAATCCGCTCAGCGTGATCAGCTTCTCGGGATCGGGGACGTCGTGTATACGGTAAGGAAAAACTTTCGCTTTCTTGCCGCGCGCCACCCTACCGATGTGCTCGGCCACGGTGCGATTGGCCAACAACATAAACTCCTCAACGAGTTTGTTTGCGTCCTTGGCCAATTTGATAAAGGTTGAAATGGGGTGGCCTTTGTCATCGATTTCAAAACGTATCTCCGGACGGTCAAAACCTATGGCCCCGTGCTTGAAACGTTTGCTCCGCAATTGTTTGGCCAGTCTGTTGAGCGTAATAAGTTGGGCGGCGTACTCGCCTACGGGCGACGTTCCTTTGACCACTTTGGGATGCTCGCCCGGCGTGGCCAGATCTTCCGCACTCGCCTCGCCGTTCTGCTCGAGAATGTATTGCACTTCTTCGTAAACAAAGCGACGGTTGGATCGGATAACGGTATGCGCTAAATGCCAATCCAACACTTCGCCCGCATCGTTCATCTTGAAGATGACGGAATAAGCCAGCTTATCTTCGTCCTGCCGCAGCGAGCAGAGCTGATTCGATAGGCGCTCGGGCAACATCGGGATCGTGCGATCCACGAGATAGATGCTCGTGGCGCGCTTCAAAGCTTCACGATCGATGATATCGCCTTCGTGCACGTAGGCCGTCACATCGGCTATGTGAACGCCGACTTCCCAAGCACCATCTGCGAGCGTGCGGATGGAGAGCGCGTCGTCAAAATCCTTCGCATCGCGCGGGTCGATTGTAAAGGTGAGCACGTCGCGCATATCTTCACGTCGCGCAACTTCTTCTGCCGTCACGCCGTCGGGTATCTTGTCGGCGGCTTCTTCTACACGCTTCGGGTAGGTATAAGGTAAATTAAACTCGGCCAAAATGGCGTTCATTTCGGCGTCGTTCTCCCCTTCTTGACCCAAAATATCTACGACTTTGCCGATCGGACTCTTAGCCTCCATCGGCCACTCCACGATTTTTACGACGACCTTGTCGCCCGTCTTGCCACCCTTCAGGTTCCGGGTCGGAATGAATATATCGTTGGCCAACACGCGACTGGGCGTGATGAGGAAGGCGTAATTTTTCTCCACTTTCAAGCGGCCTACGAACGTATCATTTGAGCGTTCGAGGATCGCGATCACTTCTGCCTCTCGCTCATGTCCTCTTCGGCGCGCCATCATGGCTACTTGCACGCGATCGCCATCGAGGGCGTGAAGCGCATTTCGCTCGCTGACGAGAATCGGTTCATCGCTATCATCAGGAATAAAGGAGTTGTAGCCATTACGTTTGCGTTTGAAGGTGCCTTCTAGTATGTGTTGTTGCGGAGCTCCGCGATAATGACCTTTGCCGTCCGAACTTACGTAATCATCAAAGACGAGGGTGTCGAGCGTGTCCAAGACGAGCATCTTTGCGGGGTGATTGTCGGCGCGCAACTCTGAAAATAATTCTTTGACCGTAAAGGATCGTTCGGGCGAAGCCTCAAACAGTGCCAAGAGTCTTTGCGTCACGTCTTTTTTCGTCAGACGTTTCTTGTCTTTCTTCATACTATTCGGTTTTTCTTGTCTTTTCATGATGCGCGGCGCAAGGACTTTCGTTGCGCGCAGGCGCACCGTTTCGAGGCGAAGTTACGGCAAAGCGACAAGAAGACCAAAGAATGGCCCACGTTTTTCGGTAAAAGGAGGGGAGAAAATGCGCCTTGGCTTAAATCTGTCCACTCTCGACGAGGCGCACGACGCGTTCTGTGTAGCGGTCGTCGCCGTTTGGATCATAATGGCGCGAAAGACTGTTGCCAAACAACAGACCTACGGATTGGTATAAGTTGGCTCTAAAAGAACCGATAAAGGCTTTCGCAATGTTATAGCCCGTCTGGTTACACTCGCGATCGATCAACTTGAGCAGCAAGCGGCCTTGAGAGCGCGTCAGCTTGCGCACCATCGGTCCGTACCTGCGCTTCAGGTCGGCTTCCATGCGATCAATGTGGGCTTGCCGGCTCTTTTTATCGGGCAGGAGGCGAAGATAATCGTAGGTCTCTATGATCGTATAGCGCACGAGTTTGGCCATCGGCAAGAGGAGTTTGATGTTAGAGACGAGTCGGTTATATTCCTGCCGCTCAGCCTCGTTCTTAAACTCCATCGGCGGATATTTGTAGAGCGTAGGCAGGATAACGTGGGGGATGCTATCGCCCTTGTACTTCACCTTCCCCACTTGCACATAGATGGGCAAGGCCACCGAATCGTCGGGGGCAATCTCTACGGCTACCGGTCGCGCTGCAAGCGAGAGGAAGGCGGAAAAGAGGATCAAAAGAAGCAATAAACGTCTCATAACTTGCGGCGAAGTTAGCTAATTTTGCGTTGCGGCGCTACGATGAAGGGATAATTTTAACGGCCAACGGACTACGTGTGGCGTCCGACTGACTTTACGACGGAGGGAAATGGGATTTTGACAAACTATGCCCGTAAGCGGGAGCAAGCCGACCCACGCACGCTGCGCAACGGGGGAAAAGGGGCGCCGGCGATGGGGAAATGAATTATCAATGTTTAGCTTTCGAGGAAGCGCCCGTCATTTTTAATGGATTTAAGTGCGATAGGCACTCGTTTTTCGTGCGTTATTCGAGGCTTCGCCCGCACTTTTCGGGCAGCGAAGTTGGCGCGGCGCTCATTGGCATCGGGCGGGGCTTGGCCCATTCCACTTTTATGTTTATCTTTGCCGGCAACAAGCGAACGAGGGATGGAAATCAGCGCCGAAAAGCCTGAAAAACCTACTACTCTCGATGCATTTGTGACACACACGAGCAGAGTTAATGCGTGTACGCTCACGAGCGTAGACCTTTTTTCTCACGAGCGCAAGCCTTTTTCATCGTGAGCTGAAGCCTTTTTTGTCGTGAAAACAACGTTAGCCCGCCAATCCTTGCAAAAAACAGGCGGTGCGGGCGATCATTTATTTTCTAACTTTAAATCCGTAAACAGTATGACTGTATCTTACAAACTCATTCCGACGAGCGGAAAACTCGCCAGTAAAAAACCATTTAAGGCGCTTTGTGCGCCCTATGCCACGACTTCCTTGCAGGAGATGGGGCGCAACATTGAGCGGGGGACGACTTTCTCGATGAGCGACTTGGCCGGTACGCTCGAGGCGCTGAGTAAGGAACTGAAAGCACAACTCTTGGCGGGCAACCGCGTACACTTGCCGGGCTTGGGATTCTTCTCGCTCGCCATCAAGGGGGATCTGCGCACGCACCCGCGAACGCATCGCCCGCGCCTGCTACGGCCGCAGGTGCGGACCATTCGCTTTCAGCCTGAAAAGGAGGTAATGGGACAGATGAAAGCGGCGAAGTTTGTGCTGCTGAATCAGCCCCGCCCCAACAAGGCTATGCCGTCAGCCTCGACCATAGCGAGCGTCTTGACCGAAGCCTTTGCGGCAGTGCCCGTTTTGCAGATCAGCGACTTACGCGAACGATTTCAACTCTCTACCGCCAAAACTTACGCCTTGGCCCGCCAACTCGAAGCGGAGGGTAAACTGATCAACGTGGGCTCGAAATGGCACAAAGTATTTCAAAAAGGCGCGCTGTAAGTAGGCTTATCCCACAAAATATTCCCCTTGAAAGCATTGATTACTTTCAAGGAGAATATCTCCTTCATCTGAAGACATTATCAGGTAAGAAAGAGAGGAGTGTGGATAAAATTATCAATATTGTTCCTCTGTTCATTTGTATTTTCACTTTGCTTCAGAAGAGGTATGGTAGACATTTAGCGTCAAAAGTACTCCCTTAAAGGAGTCTAATAGATTCTCATTCCTTATATTTGCCAATGATAAAGAGGATAACATCCCTTAAAAAGAATTAGAAAGCCAAATCATAAGTAACTATATGGATATGGGCAAAAGTTATAACATACCTTCATTGCCTCTCAACTTTGACATAGAGAGCAAAGATATACTACGACAGGTAAACAGAGCTAATCGTGCCTTGGCTGAGTTAAAAGGTATAGCTGCAACAATGCCTAATGAAACGATACTAATTAGCACCTTGACCCTTCAAGAGGCAAAGGATAGCTCCGAAATAGAAAATATCGTCACGACGCAAGACGATCTCTATAAAGCTGAAATAGATATAGAGAAGCAACTCATAACAGCTGCAACTAAAGAGGTGCTTAAGTATCGAGAAGCCTTACAACGGGGATTTGAATTGGTAAGAAAAGATTCTCTATTGACCAATAGTAGAATTAAAGACATCCAGATGCACCTCGAGGGAAATAGAGCTGGCTTTCGCTCGCAAGCAGGGACGACACTAAAAAATAGTAAAGGAGAAATCGTTTACATTCCCCCTCAAAGTATAGATGAAATAGAGAGATCTATGGCAAATCTTGAAGCTTTTATCAATCATCCTGCGATGTGTGAAGTAGATCCTCTCATTAAGATGGCGATCATACATCATCAGTTTGAGAGTATACATCCATTCTATGATGGTAATGGGCGAACGGGACGCATCATCAACGTACTCTATTTGGTAATAAACGGTCTACTTGATTTACCTATCCTCTACTTGAGCAGATATATTACTCAAAATAAATCGCAGTATTACTCCTTGATCCAAGCTATTAGAGATAAAGGTGAAAATAATGCATTGGAGTGGGAAGAATGGATTCTTTTTATTCTCAAAGGCGTAGAACAAACAGCTCGCGACACGATTCGATTGGTACGGGGAATCTCTAAACTAATGCAGGAGTATAAGCAGATTCTGCGCCCTCTATTTGGTAAGAACTACAAACACGAATTGCTTAACAATCTCTTTTATCATCCTTATACTAAGATAGAGTTTATGCAGAGGGATTTGATGGTTCAGCGTAAAACAGCCTCTAAGTATTTAAATAAGATGGTTGATGAGGGTGTTTTAATTGTTGTAAAGATTGGAAGAGAGAATTATTATATCAATCAAGCTCTTATAGCTTTGTTTCTTAATCAAGGTTCGACAAATCCACGACAAGACGAAACGACAGAATCGGTGATAGATAGTCAATCAGCTTTATAATGTGTACCCAAAAGAGCCAAAACGGGTACATATTCTTGAAACGTGTACCCGAAAAAAGTATTAGGGGTACATATTCAGATAAAGAGACTTCAATAAATGATCACAGCTACAAATCATAAAAGTCTATCATAACACGATAACTTGTTCAACAAAAATTCCCCTTGAAAGCATTGATTGCTTTCAAGGGGAATTTACATAAAAAGAGGAAAGGCCTTATTTCACCAAAACCTTGTAGGTCTTACCATCAGCGCGGCGCACGATGTTGATACCCTTAGCCGGTGCATTCAAACGACGGCCTTCGAGGTCGAAGTATTCTTCACGTCCGGCAGCCGGATTCAGTTCTACGCCGTGAACAGACGCGGTCTTGTCGACTTTTGCACGGAGCAATTCACTCTTGTAGAGTTTGTCGCCACTCTTATAAACCATCTGTACAGCTACAGAGTCGATACCCTTGTCGTAGAAATGGATGAGGCGCATATTATCAATCGCCTTGATGTCTTTATTCTGGCTGTCCTTATACATATAAGGAATGTCGGTCATATCTTCCTTGTTGAAAGAATAGGTTTTCTTTGCGAACGTGTAAGGTTCCGTAGCATCGTTGATGAAGATATTGTAGTACATGCTGTCCGGACTGAGATAGTTGCCATCAACGTCAGCATTTTTTACGTAGAAAGCAAAAGTCGTCAGCAACTCTTCATAGTCGTAGCTCGGTGAAGCTGAGCAGTAGTAGAGCGTAGGTGCTTCCGGATTGCCCACTTGGTCGGAGTAAGGCGTGAGCGAAAGGGCACGCATCGTTTCCTTCGTGTTGTCTTCGTTGGGATCTTGGTAGCCGATCGTGATGCAAACGGCATCCTTTGTGGTGAATTTTCCACGCGCAGCGTCATAATCAAATGAGATCTCGTCTTTGAGTTCGAGTTCGTCGTTGCCCAAGCGCTTGTAGGTCATCGCAAAGACGTGGTAAGCAGACTTATCGCTGCTATATCCGCCGAAATCTTCGCGCTTCGCTTGTCCCAAATATTGAGCACCGGCCATCTTTACCTTATCGCCATCGATGGTAAACTTAACCCAAGCGTCTTTGAAGATAGGGGCCGTAGAAATGCCTTTGATGTAGATATCATTGCCGTCAACGCGACCATCGAGTACGCGCGCCGTCGTGCTACCGGTATAAGCAACCTGATACTGCCTTTCCTGAGCACCGGCGGGCGGCGTAATGAGTCCGCCGGCCAAAGTGGAGAAGGTAAGCGTCCAAGAGCCATGTTCGTACCATTTTTTGTCTTTATCGGCTACACCAAGAATGACAGAAGTGCCGGCCGTATTTTCCATTTCAAGTTTAGAGCCATCCCAAGTAAAATTGATTTCACTCGTTTCGGTGGGAACGATATAGGTATCGCCGGACTTCACCATACGCTGTGCGTAATAGTTGTGCTGTACGCCTTCACCGGCCTCTTCATCGTCATCGTCATCATCTTCCATATAAGAATAGATGAGTTGGGGCAACTTTGCCACGTATTTTCCATTGCTCACCTTATCGAGCTTCAACCAAGTGTTGCTCGCGAGTGAAGAAATGGGGTTGAAGATGTAGAGTGAGCCGTCAGAAGCTTCTACGATTTTGCCGACTGCGCCATCATAGACGCCGGGCTTACTGCTCGTCCAGCCACGAACGTAAGCATCGCTGTGGCGGTAAAGATTGTCGTGCAAAACACCCTCAGGTGTTTCCGTAATTTGTGCTGATGCTGTCAGGCCAAGCGCAAGGCAGCAAAGCAGGGTGGAAAGTTTCTTCATTTGTTTTTATGTTTTAAGAATGTTGTATGATTGTCTTAGAAATCGAAGCCAAGGCCGAGGGTAAAATGATTCGTACCATCTTCGCTCGTCTTAAGCACGTAAGCGGCATTGAGTTTGAAGCCGCCCAACTTGACGCCGGCGCCAAAGGTGGCGTGACTCAAATTGTGCTCCGCTAATTCGTAGCCGGCACGGAGTGAATATTTCTTGTTATAGGTATACTCTACGCCTATGCCGGATGTAAACAAGTGGGAATCCTTGGGCAGAAAATAGTAGCGCGCACCAAGCGAAGCTGCGATAGCGTGCTGCTCAGACAAAGCCATGGAAAACTCGCCGCCTAAAGCAGCAGAAGCGGGCAGGTCGGCTTCGGTATTGCCATAATCTAAGGTCGGACCGAGATCGGAAACCTTAGCCGTCAAAGTATAAGCAGCCATACGATTGCCGAGGCGGACATCGCGCTTGTGATAGGTAGCGCCTAAGCCAAAGGCTCCGCCACGCGCATTGCTGCTCAGGTGACTATAAAAGAATGAGCCGGATGCAAAGACGGACAATTCGGGCGTAAAGCGATAGGCATAACCTACATCTAAAGCCCAGTCGAAAGGCTTATAGTCTTTAGTAGGCTGACCGAAAAGGTCATAACCTGGGAAAGTCAAGCCACCGGCATATCGGAAACCCAACATAACGGCGTGGGATTTGGCCGGACGCCAATGGGCCGCAGCGGCATAAATGCCAAGGTGGCCGGTAGCTCCCTCCTCTTTGGGGAAGAGGGACAGGGAAGCGTCGACGGAGGCTTTCTTATCTGTATAAAAGATGCCGGAAGGATTGGTGTAGAGATACATACCTTGCGACAAACCAACGGCGGTATTGCCCATGCTCTGGGCACGCGCATCGGGATTGAGCATCAAAAAGGGCAAGGCGCGGCCCTGTGCGCGCCCCGTGGTGGCGCACAAGGCAAAAACGGCACAAGCTATCCATTTTATTTTATTTTGCATGGCAAATCGTTTTTAGCGTTTGATAAATAGTTGTTGATGTTTGCCTTGGGCCGTGAGAATCGTAAGGCGATAAGTGGCCGGAGCAAGTTTGCTTAGATCAACGGACGCTACGTGGAGCGCATTGGTTGAAACCGTGCGGCGCAACACCTCTTCGCCCGTTGGCGTGGAGATGATAAAGGTGGCCGATGTCAACTTGGGATTAAGCAAGGCGTTGAGGTCGCGCTTCACCGGAATGGGGTATACCATATAAACGGGAGCTGCAATATGATCTACGACGCGCACTTGGAAACTGCTTTCGACCACGGATTTGCGACTATCAGTAGCTCGTACTTCAACTTTCGTTGTGCCTTTGCCGACAGCGCGGAGCTCGAGGCGGCCTTCGGTATCGACCGTAGCCTTCACGACCTTTTCATTGCCTGAAACGACCGAGAAATGAAGACGTTCGCCGGAAGCATATTGGTAATGTTCAGGCAAAGAGATTGTCTTTGCGCCTTCATCTAAGCCAATAATCAGGTTTTCAAAAGCGGTAGTCAACTGCGTCGGAGTCTGGCTCCCAACCTTAAACTTGAGGACTTGACTAGTAGCTGCACCTAAATCGTCGGTGGCCGTGAAGGTGAATTGATACTCGCCAGCCGGCAAGATGGGCCAAATCGTAATGTTGATTTGATTCTCTGCACGCTTGGCTACAACACCTTTTGTATCGCCCGTCAGTTGATACTCCCATTTATGGCCGTCAGGATCATTGACTGAGAAACTGAAACTACTCTTGGCATCTCCACTAACAACTTGCCGGCCTTGCGGGAAGCCGTTGATAACGGGGGCATGATTGAGTTTCGTCGTACCTTCAACGAAAGCGGGCGGCGCTGTATGTCCCCAACGATCGACAGCTACAATAGCCATATAATAAGTTGTATTGTCGCGTAAGGATTCAAAACGATGCTTAATGAAACTACCAAGGGGGTAACCGGTGCCGTTAATGCGGATCGGCTGAAGCGAAGCCAAGGCGGCCGCATTGAGGGCCTTGTCGCTGATGTATACATTATAGAATGTAGCGGTCTGGTCATCGCCATCGGAAGCAACTGACCATTTCAGATCGAGCGTAACATAATCGGGCGTGACACTCATACCGGAGACTTGCGCTGGAGCAATGCCTTTGTCTTCAGCAAAAGCTGCTTCAGCATCGATAAAGCCTCGACCTAACTTGCCTTTATAGGAGGGATTCAATTCGTCGATGTTGTAAGGACGGAAGGCCGACATCAAACGCGCCTTGAGTTGGTCGTTGGTGAAGCCTTGCTGCCCAAAATAGGAAACAACGAGGGCTGCAATGCCGGAAACGTGCGGGCAAGCCATTGATGTGCCTTGCATGAAGCCATAGCCGGAGCTATCATTGCGCTTGGGAACGGTGCTGAGCACACCACCCTTTAATCCGAACACGTCTTGATCACCACCAGGAGCCATAATGCTAACCCAGTCGGCATAGTTGGAATAGCTTGCTTTGCTGAAATCCCAAGCCATAGAAGAAACAGAAATAACCTTAGAATAGCTGGCGGGGAGGGCCTCAAACTCTTTGTCTTCATTGCCCGCAGCAAAGATCATCACGCCACCCTTCATCGGGGAGTCAGCTTTCTGATTGCCTTGGTTATCACAACCGGCATATTGGATGAAATAATCCATCGCTTCTTTGAGTGATGCGGGGAGTTGGGTAACGCCTTCGGAAGAATTGTAGCCCCAAGAGCACTGGGCAATGACGGCCCCATTATCGGCCGCATACTTGATAGCTTTAGCTGCATCACCTTCTTCGCCCCTCTTTCGGAAGATCTGGCAACTCAACAAGCGAACGCCGGAATTGGCTGTGCCATCGCCGCCGGCAATACCACCGACACCAACACCGTTGTTGTTGCGGGCTGCAACCGTTCCGGCCACGTGTGTGCCGTGGCCGCCTTCATCGGGCTCAATCTTTCCACCTACGGCATCTTGAGCTTCTACGAAGTTGTAACCATAAATATCATCTACAAAGCCATTACCATCGTCGTCAACGCCGGGCGTGCCATCCATTTCTGTTTGGTTGATGTGCATCGAAGCCTTGAGATCTTCGTGGTTTACTTCAATACCGCCATCAATGATGGCAACAATGACATTGGGCTTACCCGTCGTATATTTCTTCCATACGGGCCAAACATTACAGTCGGCTCCAGCCTTGCTTTTATTGCTCAACGTGCCGTCGTTGTGGTAATGCCACTGCTCTTGCAAGCGAGGATCATTGAACGGCGCAACAACAGCTTCTTTCAGACGCGATGCAGAAGGGGTTGAAAGCTGCTGCGTCTTGGGCAAAGCTACAGGAATCACCTTTTCAACCTTCTGAATCTGATCTACGCGTTCGAAGCGCCTGATGGCTTCTTGCAGATCTTGCTTCTCATCAAAATAAACGGTGTACCAACGATCTAAGCCCGCAGCCTTGGTGCGTCCTTCGTATTGGCCGCAAGGTGCAAATAGACGCTCAACTTTATAAGTGCCGACGCTTCTTAAAGTCTTCAGCATCGGACTTGGGACGCTCTGCAAGGATACGACTCCGGGTTGCTCAAACTTGATGGACTGTGTGGCTTCGGGGGCTACTTTAATATTCACTCGCCCGGCAATGGCCGTCACGCCATCAACTGAGGTCTGGCTGCGCGTGTTTTGCCCATCTGTCAAACTCAAATCGTCAGAGCAGGAGGAAAATCCTGCTGCTCCAAACAATAAGAGCGTATATAGAATTAAATGTTTCATTTTAATTAAGGTGTGAAGCGTTAATGTTGCTGCAAACTTTTAATACATTGCTGAACGGCTGCAGAAACTTTTGATTTAGAACTGGAGAACACGCTAGGTTTATAGAGTACACCAATTTGCAAGACTGGTTTATTGTCATTGATGTCGACGAACTTATCGCCTTTTATCGCTAACACTAAATTGTCAGAACGACGACCATACACGTGGTACTTGCCATAGTCTTCAATGAACTCAAAGCCGTTCTCGCGCAACAGCGCATCAAAGCGCTTTGTTATATTCCAATTGCGACCGTTTTGCCAAACGCCTAAGTTGGGTTCACTAAAGTTCAACGTGTATTGCTCTACACTACCAACCCATTCATCAGCAAGGGATGCATCTGCACCTTTTGTGTAGAAGAAATATGTGCGGTTGACAAGGGGCGCTTTCTTTGTATCAAAGGAATAGGCCTCCACTTCATTTAAGCGATTCTTCTTGCTGCTATTCAGCGTGCTATTCTCTCCTTGTTCAAAAGCCAAGACGTCAGCCGTCTTTTTGTCCGTCTTGTGCAATAAATGCAGAGGGCCGAGGTCAAGCTTTGCAAAAGTTGGATAATCCTTCTCTTGCACTTGTATTTGTTCAAAGAAGAGGACCACGCTGTTGTTTTCTTCGAGCACATCCACCTTGATCATCATTTTTTCTGCATCGCTAACAAAGACGTTAGGGTCTGCAGTTGACTGAACGTAGCCAAATTGTGCTACATAATCTTTAAAGGCCTGTGAGCGCACAGCTTCTATACCTGCTCTGGAAAAAGAACGCGTAAAGATTCTTGTCGCTGCCCCCGTTTGCGTGTCGTGAACGTAGACAATATCTTTAAACAAAGGAGAGGGCGTTTTGAAGAAATAACTCTCCTCTGTCAGATCAAAGCTGGGATCCGGCGCTGCATACTCAGTAAGAAAGCCGCCGCGACGTATTTCATTGTCCATTACCTTATGAACATTGAAGGGAGAACCAGGATTACAAGCTAAGACAAACACTTCAATGCCGGGTTGCTTTACCACAATCCGTGATTGATGCTCGCCACTACGCAGCAGGAAAGTTGCCGTTCTTGCTTCGGTTGTACCATTGCGCTCTGCGAAGACTTTCAGTCCATGCTTCTTTTTAATGACTTTCAGCCATTTTTCTGAATCTTCCTGCGTAATTGTATAGTCAGGAACATTCGTCTGCACCTCAGCCGTTACATTTCCACCGGCTTGAGGCACAATAATCTCCCCACCATCAACGCCCAAGATAACGTCATCTGCGCTTTGGCTAACCATAACCTTCTGAACGGCCAAGCCGGCATCAATGATTATGGCACTGCTGCGCGTCAAGCCTGTCTCGTTGTTTTTTACGCGAACAGACAAACTATCACCTTTACGCTCTAATGAAAGCCATTCTTCTTCAGCTGCTGAAGAAGCAACCCAAGACGAGCGGTTTGAGGCGACGTGAACAAATTGTTCGTCCATCAGCTTACCAAAAGATAAGTTTTGTGCTGATAGCGTCAAGGTCGGGCGCTCATAGTCTGTCGTGTCCGAACAAGCGACGGTTACTGCTGCTAGCACGACGAGCGACACTGCCCATTTCAGCTTATTATATATTGTATACATAGAGGCCTACTTTTAGTGTTTGAACAAATGCTTATTGCGCTTCAGCTGCTGCATCATCAATGCAGAAGTTTTACGCAACACAGCCGTACGCTTAATCAAACTACTACTCTTAAACACTTCGGGTCTATAGCTAAAGAGCAAAGCCAAGACAGGTTTATTATCATCCGAGATAGGCGTAACGGAAATAACCAAGCGGTCGCTTTCACGGCCGTAGAAGTGATTAGTGCCGTTCGAACTGATGTAAATAAAGCCTTCTTTACCCAAAAGTGCTGTTAACTCCTCTGTAACAAGCCAATCTTTTCCGTTTTTCCAAAGTCCGAGACTCATATCCTCAAAGAGCAGGATGCCGGTTTCTACACTACCCAACATTTTTGCGTCAACAGATCCTTTCGGATTTGTATCATAGAAGATATAGCCACGGCTATAGAATGGCTGCGTATTAGCGGCCATCTTGTATTGCAAGATCTCCACCTCTGAAGGATTGTTTTCATTCATTACGCGAGAAGTCTCCTGACTACCAGCACTGCGTTCGTATGCCTCTACGTCTGCTACCTTTTTGTTTTCCTTCTGAAGCAATTCCAAGGGGCAATAAGGAAGCGAAGCAAACGTAGGGTGAGGAGCGTCTTGCTTAATAAAGGGTCGGAAAGTCATATTCACGCCTTCGTTGCCTGATTTCTCTGAGATCGTCACGTTCAGTTTGAGCATCTCCTTGTCCGATATATAATCTTTCTTTGAGTTAGGATCTACGCGGCGATAGCCGTTGGCAAACAAGAATTTTTCAAATTCGCTCGATTTGCAAGCTTTGACCGCCTTCTTCCCATCGCCCACTGTTACAATGCTTGAGGGCACAATGCCATCAGGCGTGCTATATTGGATAAGGGTAAAGATCGGAGAGGCCGTCACAAACGTATACATCTCCTCCATACCATACTGCGGGTAGGCATTTTGATAGTCGCGCAAATAACTACCGCGGCCCAATTCAAACGACATAATCTTATGTACATCCACCGGATTTCCGGGATTAATTGCAAGTACATAAGTGAGCTTACCAGCCTGCTTGATCACAATTTCTTTCGCCTGATTCCCACTTTTCGCAAACAACTTCAGCGTTCGCGGCTCATTGGTATCATTGGGCTGGGCTTTCAGTTTTACCTCTTCTTCTCCTTTGGTGATCTCCAACCAATCGGCCTCGTCTTCTGCTACGAGATCATAGGCCGTCGTGTTTGTCGTCACATCCACCACTTTATTACCGCCTTCACGTGGGAAATAAACAGTATCGGGCATCACGTCCAGCACCACATCAGCAGCACTTTGCTTCAAGTTGATTTTTCCGGAGGCCCCATTCGCATTAACCAGCACATACGTCTGCCGATCCTCACCAAGTTTATTTTCCGTCACTTTTAATTTCAGGTCATTGCCATCTTGCACAATAGAGAGCCATTTCCCTTCTTGCGGCGAAGAAGCCACCCAGTTTGTTTGATTCGTTGTGATGCTCACCGTCTTTTCGTCCAATCCTTTCGCAAACGTCAGGTTATTTTCCGACAAGACCAAGGTCGGCTCTTCGAAGATATCTTCTTTGGCGCACGAAGCAACCATTACCACCATACCCCCCAAGAAAAGGGAGCGTAAGATTCTTTTGATTTGCATAATTTATAGTATAATTTGATTGTCTTATATACCAAGCACAGAGCGCCAGTCTAAGCTTTCACTTTCCTGACACTAATAAGTTCATTATTTCGTTCGCAGTCTTTATTGCGAGAGAAAATCGTCTTATCCGTTGCGTTATGTTCCGAATGAAGCAAAGCGGATCAAAGAAATACTTTATGGCATAATGGAGCAAAAGAGGTAAGGTTACGCGGTTACATGCCCTCATTACCACCTTTGTTGGCAAATCTAAACATAAAATTTCAAACAAAAAAGAGTTTTCAGAACTATTTAATACCATCTCACGCCAATTCTTACCAAAAGGAAGAAATCTTCCTCACGATATATTTCTTGAGCTAAATCTACGAAGGGGCGCCTTTATCGCCTCTTCTTATTCGCTCATCAATCCGTCAAAACAACTTATCTACATCAATAGATACGCCTAGCATTACATTGATACCATCAGTCAGCGGACTATTCAGATAATAATACTTTGGACGATAATTAAAGAGGTTATCCAAAGCCAACGTTACCTTCACACCCTTCTTAAATTGTCCGGCTGCCGAAAATTTCCAAAGCGTATAACCGGGATATTCTATGTCACGCATACCTTTCGACACATCATAATAGTCGATATATTCCGGATTAGTTACACCCGAAAGATAGCGGCCATCGATGCCAAGGGTCATGCCAAAGTTTTTATGAAAGCGGTGCTCCCAATCAGCGTGCACCATCAGCGAGTGCTTGCGAGCAGATATATATGGTGCCGACATTCGATCACCGGCCTTATTGCGTGGGAGGTTCTCGGCCGTCAGCGTATAAGCAAAGCGGGCTGACAGACCGTTGCGCCAATGTCCTTGCACCGCCGCCTCCATACCGATCACAGAATGAGCGGCCAGATTGATATAAGAGAGATGGGGAATAGGGTCCGTAGGGTTCGCCAAATAAGGAGCACCGGTTGCGATCTTATTAGTAATGTAGTTATAGTAGCCATTCAGCGTGAAGTTGTAACCACCCTTTGCATACTCAGCTGAGAGATTCAAGTTGTGGCTCACTTCTGCCTTCAAGTTCGGATCTCCCACGACTATCCAAATACCGGCCATATCATACTCATAATACTTCTCCTTTAGCGTTGGTGCGCGAAAGCCCATGCCATAACCCAAACGCAGGTTCATATGAGCGAGCGGCTCATAGCGCAGACTCACTTTCGGCGTCATTCGTGAGAAGTGGTGATCCGAAAAATAGTCATAGCGAAGCGCGCCAACCAGTTCCAAATTTTGTAGGATGTTCCAATCATATTGCGCGAAAGCATCAAAAGCGTTCTGTTCGCGCGTTTTTCCTTCTAGTTTCTTATTATAGAGATAGTCGTGCAAGTAATCAGCCCCGAGTGTCAACACATCGTTTGCGCCGAAGCGAAGATTATACACAAGACGCAGCGAATTTTGCACATTCGAGTAATGTCTGACGTCAGCCTTTGTCAAGCGACGATACTCTGATTTATCATATTGATCAAAAGCATAGGAAGCCTCCCAATTAGCCCGCTCATTTTGCTTCCACAAAGCCTGCAAGCCGCCGGAGAAGCCGCGGTAGCGTTCCGGCGTATCCTGAGTGCGCACCAGTTGGCGGAAGAAATAGCCGGCCCGCCCCTTGAGTTGCCAATTTTCCGTAGGTCGATACGTCAATTGCTCTTTGAAATCCCACGACTTATTACCATAAATCGTTGTAATGACGCGCGTCAAAGGTGCCGGCCCATTATTGACCATAAAGTTGTCTACCTGAAAACGATTTACGGTAAAGAGATTATCCCAGCGCTTACCGCCGTTTTGCAAAGAGAGGCCATAGCGCTGCTCGTTGTGCTTCGCCCAGCGTCCATTAAGGTTCAGCGCAAACGGCTTGCGCTTGTTTTTAGTGATGATATTGATCACACCACCGCTGGCATTCGAACCATAAAGCGCCGATGCAGCTCCTTTTACGATTTCTATGTGGTCTACGTTGTCAAGCGTCAGGCGCGAGAAGTCCACGTCGTCCATCGTCTCTCCGGCCAAGCGCTCACCATCTATCAGGATCAGCAGACTCTGCCCGCTGAAGCCGCAGAAGTTCAAGTGCATCTGCTGGTTCATCGCATAGGAAAATTCTACGCCCGGCATCCGCTGTTGGAGTAAGTCGCGCAAATCTGTTGCATCCGTTTTAGCAATGTCTTTCGCAGAAATCACACTGGTCAACACCGGCGATTTCATCAACAATTTTGGCGTTCGTGTTCCTGTTATGACTACTTGATTTAGTTCACCATCGTCCTTTATAGAGTCACGCTTGCTTTGTCCGAAAGCTAAGAGCGGACAAGCAAGGAATAAGAATATCGCTAACTTAGAGCTTTTCATTGTGTAGATGTCACAATAATTAATAGGGATATTTATAGCGAATGGTCAAGTTGCATTTCTTGCCGTCCGCGCCGATATAGTTTTCCAATTGGAGAGCGGCATAAAGGCCGTTCTTCAATCGCAAGATGAAGACGTGCTTATTATGGGTAAAAGCTGGCGGCATCGGCGGAATATCCACGCGGAGCCAATTGGAAAGCACCTTGTTGGCTTTTATGCCTTGACAACCGATCAACTCATTGAGCATCTGGCTTTGATCTACCCATACGGCGTTCTCCGTCCATTCATCTTCAGTAAACGTAGCACCCAGAAAGTCGCCACTATTTTCCGGCAATTGGCTCAGATCGTTGTAGTTCGTCTCCAGCACCGCCCCGCCGTTCGTACGTACATTATCGCGATGCACGGCAAAGGTCCAAGATGGCGGCTCTTGCTGCCGGTCAGTAGGCGTAAAACTACGCTTTTCGTTGTGCGCAATGCCCTGACCGAAAACATCAAACCAATACGTATAGATTCCCGTCTGCCCATCGCCGCTGTCGCCGGTCGTCGGGATGGGAAAGCGCGTAAAATGGGTTTGTGCGTGGTGCAGCCCGACGCTATCGCCCGCCGCTTGCAGAGCCGCCAGCGAGTCTAAGTCTACATAATACCAGTCCGTCCAACTGGAAGCGTCTACATAGAGCGTACCAGGTGCCACTTTCACTTGGTCGTTCGGCTCATCATAGATACCCCCCAAGATACCATTACAAGCTGTGAGCCCACAAAGGAGCGCACAGCCTGCAACGATACTGATATAGCGTAAGCTAAGCTTCATGCTTTAATTAGTTTGTTCTTTCGCCTGTATATTTTGCTGTGATGGGGAAAGGCATTGAGCCCAACTTGAAGCCGTTTTCAATCGTCAATTTGCCGTCTTCAGTCAGTTTGACCGTAATCTTCGCGTTCTTAAAGTCATACTCCTTATCCATCACCGTTTTGCCATCTTTCTTCGCCGTGAAGTGTGCTTTGAGGCCGTCGCCGCTATAATCACGAACGTATGCCTTTGACGCTTGATCAAGGGCGATGTTGCTGATTGTAAAACTGCTGAGCGTTAAGTCGCCCATCGGCGTGCCGTTATATTGCTCCTCAGGGACAGTCACATTGATCGTTCCATCACCATTTACAGCTACCTTATAAACAGCATCGGTCACGGTAAACGGGCCAAAAGCGCTACCTACTTTGACTACGTCCGTACCTTTGTAGTTGCCGGCAATGCTTGATGTGCTTGGAGCCGGGCCATAGGTCCAGTTGATCGTCGTACCGCCCATCAAAGCAGGAATCGTGAAGACTACGTTGCGCATAGAGCCCTGGTAAGAAGCCTCATATTCTTTTGCGCTGCCACCGGGGCCGGCAATTTTAATCTTACCCGTACCGGAAATGTTCTGACCTTGCATATCCAAGCTGAACAAGCCGTCGCCCCATTGCGGGTCTACAAAGCGACAGAGATATTTTTCGCCCGTCTTAAGCACGCGAATCTCAGCTTTGTCGCCGAAGTACTTGTTTTGGAACATACTGTTCGTCACCGTTATGTAACCTACATAGGTGTGGAAGAGCGTCGTGTCGGCAGCTTGTTGAGAAGGAGCGTTAAACTCGATGTTTCTGATTTCTGAAGCGGTAAACGTTACCTTTGAGCCATCGGTCTTGTTGATGGTTACAGATTGTGCGAGGCCTTTTTGTCCGGCCAGAGCTATGCAGAGAAGTAAGAATAACTTTTTCATTTCTTGATGAATTTGAAAGATTTTGTTGCTGTTTTTACAATGAATATACCTGCCGTGTTACCAAGAGCAATGGCTACGCGTCCTTGCGCATCGGCGTTTTGCTTGCCTACGATGCGGCCCGTGCTGTCATAGACAACGACCGGCGTGCCCGGCTGCAACTGTTCGCCACTTAGCGTCTCGCCAAAGGAGAAAATCGGCGTACCGAATGTGGTTTCTGCCGGATTGATGCCGTCTGTAGGATCGGCAAACTCAAACGAGCGATAGTCTGCAATGGGATATTCTACCGTCCCTTGCGTTGTTGTGAGCACGAGTGATGTAGCTGAGAAAGATACGACCGGCTTTTCGACCAACTTAAAATATGTGGCTGCGCCGTTAGCGTCGACTACCTTCACATGATCTATTGCCCAAGCGCCCAAAGAGCTGCAAAAGGCCAAAAGCGTGCAGGCGAACAAGCGCACCACCCTACTCTTTTTGTATGTAAATAACGTAATCATATAAATGTTTAAATAAAAACCGGGTGCAAAATTACGCACTCCGATCAAGCGGATCAATACTCATTAATAAGGATTTTGCAAACTAACTTTAACAGTACGGCAAGGCGGTCTTCGCCGATTTTTGCAGCTGATCCGGGAACAAATGCGCGTAAGGGTCGCGCACATTTTTCGGCTCACACGACTACCGGAAGCTCGAAAGAGCGTTTACATCGGCGCGCTTTTGCAGCCATCTGAGCCAACCAAAGCGGCCACGCACTTGCCTTTTGCTTTCTTTTCTGCTGCTTTGTTTATGATTTGCCGGCATAACACCCATTTACGATGCCGCAGGCCTAAGTTGCATGCGCACACAAGAGATTGCGCTTTTATTGACAACGCACTACTTCTTCACAGCTTTGCAAAAATCCTCATTTATGAGGAGACACGAGTGTCCGAAGTATTGCCCGCTACTACCTACTATTAGGTATGGAGACAACAAGGCAGTTGCTGTTTTTTTAGCAAAACTTATCAATGTATGAGGACAATGGCATCCTTATTGAGGGAGGCAAACGGAGGCAAAAAGTACCTACTGATGAGAAATAAAAAAAGCATGATAAAAATTATAAATAGCTTTTTTTTAGTAGATTAGCTGGATGTTTTCATTACCGCACTTCTCGTTTTTAAGTGCAAATATCAGCCCATCTGTATCCGATCACGCATTTTAGCGACAGCGACTGTTCATACTCGCTTTGTAGTATAGGAGTAATTTCAGTCTATCACCCTAATTGGTGACGAAAAGCAAGGTCTCATGCGTGCGATTACTCAAGAACGATTCAAATATCTTTTACAATTCATCGCCACGCAAGGACCTGGGCCGCTAAAAGGCAACATGCGGACGACGTGTAGCAGCATTTTACCTTACGAGGCGCTAAACTATAAAAGCGCAAACGGCCCAAGACAAGCCGTCGGCACGCAAGTGGGGCGTTTATCATCACGACAACAAAAGTCTACGCTCACGATGAAAAGGGTTTCACCTCACGATAAAAAAGGTTTCACCTCACGAGCGCAAGCGGCGCAGGGGCGATGTAGGGCGAAGCGAAGGCAACTACCGGCGCCTTCTGATCAAGCCATCGAAGGAAAAAAACGGGCCGGCCGATTGCTCGCAGTGGAGAGACGAGGCAATGCGCCGGCAACGATCAAAAAAAAGCAGGCACCGGAAGTTGTCGGCGTCTGCTTGTGGCATAAGAAGTTGAGGGTTCGCACCGCTGTGCTCCACTTATTTCGTAACAAGATAATGGATGTATTCCGTGGTTTGCGTGGCCTTGATTTTCCGTTCAGCCGAAGGGCGGTCGGCTTGGAAGCGACTGTAAGCTTGCTCAAACCGGCCGTAGCGCCCACGGCGCTCCATAACCTGCTGTATGTCGTCGAAGGTGAGCAAACCTTCGTTATTATAACTCAAAAATACGTAGCGCGCATTGGCGCGTTCGATCAAGTCGGCAAAAGCCTTGCGCACGTGGCGGCGCGAGCAATAGGCCGAGCGCCGATCCGCATAGTTGCGCATACCGGTCTTGCCGTGCAGCACCGGACTGTCGTTGCGGGCGATGGTTTCCAAGACATGATAATTGGCAGCGTATTGCCTGCTGTTGTAAGGCGGGTCAAGGTAGAGTATGTCCGTTTGCAAGCGGCCAATCAATTGGTTGGCGTCATTTTGAAACACACGCTGCGGACGCTCACTCAAGATGCACTCGACAGGCGTCATCGTAAGCGGACGCAAGGCCGAAGGTTTCAGTTTTTTGAGAAAAGCTCCATAGACGGAAGCCGTGTTGGCCACACTGTCCATATTCTCCAAAAGGGTCGTCAAGAGGAAATAAAACTCCCCTTTGGTGATCATTCTCGTGCGCAGCCACGCATCGATCTGCCGGCGGATGGCATCGCAGCGTCGGCCGTTGGCATCGCTGAAGTAGATTCTTTGCACAGCGTCATTAGTAGTCCCCCCGGGGCAAAAATGGCGCGAGACAAAGCCCTCTACAGGTGGGAGATCTTCGAGAAAACGACAGACGACCGCCCCTCGCTCCGGGAGGGCGGTCGTCGTAAGCACCGGAATGTGGTCCTTCAAACCCAAAAAAGGTAGTGGATCACAAGTGCCAATATAATGCTGATTGAGTACGAAGCCGTAAAACTGCCAATCGTTGGCCGTCACGCTGCAACCTTGCAACTTATAAAAGCGGCCGACGGCGCCGGTTCCGGCAAAGAGGTCGCAAAAGGTGCCACTTCGTGCTACCTCACCGGCGATGGAGGTGATGCATTGGTCGATAAAGGGTAATAATGTACGCTTGGAACCAATGTAATTCATCTTCGTAGGCGGACGACGTAAAGGGTTATGGCGCTGAAACCGGCCCTAAACGGGCCGATCTCGAAGCGCTTTTGGGGGTTAGAAAATAAACTTCAAGACATCATTGAACAAGGCGTAGGCCATCAAGCCCAAGAGGATGAAGATGCCGATTTTTTCGGCGTTTTCCATAAACTTGTCGCTCGGCTTGCGGCGCGTGATCACCTCGTAGAGGAGGAAGAAGGCGTGGCCGCCATCGAGTGCGGGAATCGGCAGGATATTCATAAACGCCAACATCAGCGAGATGAAGGCCGTCAGTTCCCAGAAACGCTCCCAAACCCACGTGGTGGGGAAGAGTGAACCGATCGTACCAAAACTACCAATGCTCTTGGCGCCATCTTTCGTGAAGATGTACTTCAAATCGGCAACGTAGCCTTTTAAGACGTGCCATCCGTGAGAGAATCCGGCGGGGAAGGCAGAGAAGAAGGTATAGTTCTTCGTAATGGTCTTGTAGTTCTTAAACGGACTATAGTGGGAAATGCCTAAAGCATACTCCGGCGTCAGCCGGAAGCGCAAGGTATCGCGCACGCCGGTTGTTGCTCGCGCCACAACGAGCGTCACTTGGCGCAAACGGAGAGAATCGGCGGGCTTTTTAGCCGCCAAGATATCTTCCATGCGAGCGCGAATGTCGGTGTATTCATTCCACGTTGTGCAAGGCGCACCATTGTAGGACACCAAACTGTCGCCTACGTGCACGCCGGCCTTAGCTGCCGGACTACCGGCGGGCAGGCTGTCGACAACGGCGGTGGATAAGGGCAGCAGGAAGGGCGGCTCTTCTTTCATCATTTGAATCATGTTGATCTCACCGGGTAGAGAGAGGGTCACTTCTTTACCTTGCCGCAACACAGTGACGCTTCGCGCTTCACTGATGCCGCGATAGACGTCGCCCATGCTTTCATTGGAGTCGAAACGATCGAAGGTGACCTTGTCTGTATGGAGGGGGATATCGCCATTTTGGAATCCAAACTGACGGGCGCGCTCATTGAAGGCAAAACCTTGGTCTATGTTGCGCATAGGCACGTAGGTATCGCCCCAAGTAAAGAGTATCATTGCATAGATAAAAAGGGCGAGGATGAAATTGACGAATACGCCGGCCAGCATCACTATCAGACGCTGCCAAGCGGGCTTTGCGCGAAACTCCCACGGCTGTACGGGTTGCTGCATCTGCTCTTTGTCCATCGATTCATCAATCATACCGGCTATTTTTACGTAGCCGCCAAGCGGTAACCAACCAAGTACGTAGGTAGTGTCGCTCTTCTTGGGCTTAAACTTAAGCAAGCTGAACCAGGGATCAAAGAAGAGGGCAAACTTTTCCACGCGGATCTTAAACAAGCGAGCTGCCAAGAAATGGCCGCCCTCGTGGAGGAAGATCAGTATGGAGAAACACAATATCAATTGTAGTGCGCGAATCAAAAATGCTTCCATCGGATTTTATTTTGTTTTATGTATTGGGAATAAGTGAAGCGGCTATGCGGCGCGCTTCGCTGTCTGTTTCAAAATAATCGTCTAAAGTGGGGGTATTTATATAATGTGTGCGAGCCATAGTTTCATTTATGCTCTCCGCCATCTGTGGAAAGGCGATGCGCCCTTCGCGAAAGGCGAGATTAACTACTTCGTTGGCGGCATTTAGTACGCAAGGCGCGTTGCCGCCACGATTCACAGCGGCATAAGCCAAGCGGAGACAGGGAAAACGCTCAACGTCGGGCCGCTCAAAATGAAGGCTGCCCAAGCGAAAGAGGTCCATTCGCTCGCCGGAAATAGGCAGGCGACGCGGATAACTAAAGGCATAGCTGATGGGCAAGTGCATATCGGGCAAGCCCATCTGAGCAATGACGGCGCCATCTGCATAGCGCACGGCTGAATGAATGATGCTCTCCGGATGAACAACGATCTCGATGACTTCAGGCTGCACGCCAAAGAGCCATTTTGCCTCGATCATCTCAAAACCTTTGTTCATCATAGAGGCGGAGTCGATCGTAATCTTCGCGCCCATTACCCAATTGGGGTGCTTTAGGGCTTGGGCTGCCGTGACGCGGGCCAAGGCGGCGGCATCCATTTGGCGGAAAGGACCGCCGGAAGCCGTAAGAAGCAGGGCTTCAACCGGATTGTTGCCACTACCCGTTAGGCATTGAAAGATCGCCGAATGTTCGCTATCGACGGGAAGCAGCGGGCATTTATTATCCAACGCTAAGCGGGTGATAATCTCACCGGCCACGACAAGCGTCTCTTTATTAGCTAAGGCAATTGCCTTGCCGGCTTTCAAGGCTGCAACCGTTGGGCGCAAGCCGGAGAAGCCGACCATTGCAGTCAAGACAATATCTATAGGGCTTGCGGTCACGACGTCGCAAATGGCGGCGGCACCGGCATAAACCTTGATGGGCAAATCGGCCAAGGCCTCGCTGACGTAATCGTATTTGTCTGCGTTGGCAATCACGACGCTATCGGGCACAAACTCTCGGGCCTGTCGAATCAGCAGATCGGCATTGTCGTTAGCCGTAAGCAGGTAGGCTTCGAAGAGATCGCTGTGGGCGCGAATAATATCTAAGGCCTGCGTCCCAATTGAGCCGGTAGAACCGAGTAAGGCTATTTTTCTCATCGCTTTATATGTTCAAATCCAAAAGTCCTTCAGGCAATCGGAGTTGCAAGATGCGTTCTTTTAAATCAAAATGAAGCAGAAAATCGTCGTGATAAGGCAGAAGTAATACGCGATCCTCAGCATCCACGACGGTCAATAAGATATTAGCCGACGAATCATCGACCGCACTGACTACACCCAAACTACGCCCTTCGGTATCTTTAACTTGGAAACCGGTCAAGGCGCGATAGGAAGGCAGGCCTTCGCATTCGTCGAGTTCGGGAATAAATTCTTTGGGATAATATACTTTCGCGCCGACAAGATGGCGGGCCGAAGCCTCATCAGGAGCTTCCACAAACTTGAAAAGGGCATCTTCCGCGCCTTTGAAGCGGTATTCTTCCCACTCAAAAGGAACAGGCAGACCATCAAGTTCAAGAAAGAGAAAGGCGGAGTCTCCACGATCAAAGACGTCGTCGGTAAAATGGCAGACTACTTCGCCATCTATACCATGCAACTTTGTGATCTTGCCGATCAGCACCAAATCATCAGCGTTTATCATACTAATCCATGCGTTTAATCACGGCGCCGAGTGCGCTCAGTCGCTCTTCGATGCGCTCATAACCGCGATCGATTTGCTCAATATTATCTATGATGCTCGTACCTTCAGCGCTCAAAGCGGCAATGAGCAAAGCGATGCCGGCACGAATATCGGGCGACGTCATTCGGCGGGCTTGCAACTTGAGCGCGTGGTTATGCCCAACGACGACAGCGCGGTGAGGGTCGCATAGAATAATTTGGGCACCCATATCAATCAACTTATCGACGAAGAATAATCGGCTTTCAAACATCTTCTGATGGAAGAGTACCGTGCCCTTCGCTTGTGTGGCTACGACAATCAAGACGCTGAGCAAGTCGGGCGTCAAGCCGGGCCAAGGTGCATCGGCCATCGTCAGGAAAGAGCCATCAATAAAGGTCTCAGAAGCGTAATGAGGCTGCGCCGGAATAAAGAGGTCGTCGCCTTGGCGCTCGATGCGGACGCCTAAGCGCCGGAAGGTGTCGGGAATGAGGCCTAAATCGTCATACGAAACCTGCTTTATCGTAATGCCATCGCCGGCCAAAGCCGCCATACCGATGAAAGAGCCGATCTCAATCATATCGGGAAGGATGCGCTGCTCAGCGGCGTGCAAACGACTTACGCCTTCGATCGTCAACAGGTTGGAGCCAAGTCCGGAAATCTTTGCCCCCATTTTATTGAGGAGTTTACAAAGCTGCTGGATGTAGGGCTCACAGGCCGCATTATATATTGTCGTCGTCCCTTGTGCCAATACGGCCGCCATAATAATGTTAGCTGTACCCGTGATGCTGGCCTCATCGAGGAGCATATAGGTACCATGTAAGGCTTTGGCCTCAATGGTGAACACACCGGCCTTCTCATCGAAAACGAAGTCTGCTCCTAAATGGCGAAAGCCTAAGAAATGGGTATCCAACCGACGGCGACCGATTTTATCGCCACCGGGCTTTGCCATCGAAGCTCGACCAAAGCGCGCCAAGAGCGGACCCATCAACAAAACGGAGCCGCGCAACTGCGTGCAGCGCCGGAGGAATTCATCGCTATGCAGATAATTCAAATCAACGTGGTCGGCACAGAAGGTGTAATCGCCCGCCCCGTTTTTCGTAACGCCAACGCCCATATCTGCAATGAGGCGAATGAGATTGTTGACGTCTAATATATCGGGAATGTTAGTAAGGCGCACAGGCTCAGCAGTGAGCAAGGTGGCCGCAATTACTTCTAGCGCCTCATTTTTGGCGCCTTGCGGCTCAATAACACCCTTCAGGCGGTGACCGCCTTCAATGACAAAAGATGCCATAATCAGAATAGATTAGATGGTGATTTGACCGTCCGTGTAAGAAGACAAATCGTGGGCCACCTTATCGTCTGTGGCGTTATCGCTCTTCCACGATGCCAAGTTGCGTTTCATTCGGTTGGCCACTAAGAGTAAAATTTGATCGCGCTCTGTGCCGGCGGGCATATCGCGCAACTTTTCTATAGCACGCTCAACCAAACGCCCATAATGGCGATAACGGATTCGCCCTTGCGGATAACTCAAACGCTGCGGGTGCATACCGGGTTCAAAGTGGCGAATCTCCACAGGAAAATCGATATCTAATTGGTAATTGGTCAGATAAGCCAAATGATCCCAAATCTTATGTGCGACGTCTTGCGTGCGTTGTCCTTTCGGGATCATTCTTTCCATAATAAAAGCGAGACGTTCGGCATAAGCCTGGCGCTTCGCGCGGTCTTGGATGGTCACGACATACTCGGCCATTCGCTGCACAAGGCGGCCATATTCCGGCAATTTCAGTTTTCCTTCGTTCGTATTGTAATGCATAAATGCAGAAAATTTCTTTTGATTCGACAAGCGCCGACGCAATAAGGCCGACGACGCAAAATAAGAGGTGGCCTACAGCAGATTCTTAGGCTTCTGGGCCACAAATTGCTTTAAATAGAAAGGCTCAAAATAGGCTACATCTTCATAACTCTCTGTTGCCACCGCCTTCTCGGCCAGTGGAAACATATATTTAGCCAGCGGAACGATGCCCTCAATAAAGTGAGCGTGGGGGTGGTTGATGACGCCTTTGCATTTCTCAGCGCCGTTGCCAAAGAAATAGACGGGGCGCTCATGGAGGTGGGCAGCAAAGGACTCGGGCGTGATAATTTGTGCACTCGTCGGCTCAACGGTCTGAAGTGCACGATCGTAGAGGCAGCAATAAACTTCCATTCGCCGCGCGTCGATCATCGGGCATAAGAGTGCGTCGTCTTCCAACTCGTGACGGAGTAAGATGGGCACAGAAAGCAATGCCAATGTCGGCACTGAAATCAGTTGCAACCCACGAGCATAGCAAACGCCCTTAGCCGAAGAAACGCCAATGCGCAAGCCGGTATAAGACCCTGGTCCTTTGCTCACGGCAACGGCGTCAATGGGGATGGCATGGCTATCGGCAAAACTAATCGCATCGCGAACGAATGGGGCTAAGATACGAGCGTGTTCGGGACCCTCTCGATTTTCGTCCGCATAGATGCAGGCACCATCTTGGGAAAGGGCAACAGAACAAACATCTGTCGAGGTTTCAATATGTAGAATGCAAGACATTGCGCTTAACTTCTTTATATAATGGTGCAAAGATAGAGAAATAAAATGAATTTTCTGACAATCAAAGCCGGATGTCCCCATCTCCGGGAGGGAAAGGACCACTCTCACTCGCGCAAATTTCAATACTGCCTTCACCTGTAAATAAGCGGCAACAACCTCCTACCTCCTCTTATTTACCCTCTACCCAACCCCAAGATTTTCTACCAATAAAGCCGCGTCAATTACACCTCCCCCCTGTCGCCCTTAGCTTCGATTGCCAAAACAAAAATGGCCTCATCAAAAAAAAGTCCCCTATTCCTTTGGTCGAATCCAAAACTCGCCGTATATTTGCACCCGCAAACGCAAGCCCAGATGGCGGAATCGGTAGACGCGCTGGTCTCAAACACCAGTGGAGCAATCCATCCCGGTTCGACCCCGGGTCTGGGTACAATTTAAATCCCTTTACAAGTACATACTTGTGAAGGGATTTTTCGTATACCCACAAAAGTGTGATATCCATTCCAGACTATAGTATCAACAATTAGCGCATAGTTCTTTTCAGCCCGACAATTGCGTGCAATCAAATGTCGCAGCTTTCTAGCACATCGCACGTTAAAGTGAAATTTTAAGGAGGAAATCGATTAGAATCAAAACTTTTAGCGTAAATTTGAAAGCAGAAATCAATACATCCGAAAACGTGCCTAATTACCCTTGCGTATACATCATTGAAGGCAGCAAGTCCTTCGATTTTGTGGTACAAAATTTTCTTGAACCTTATGCTTTATGTACATGATTCTTTTCGACAAGTTGAACTAATAACCACCATTGTATTCTTACAGTTGGAGTCACTGGAACAACGAGACATCTAATAAAACTCACCTCATTAAAACTTTAACTAATATGAAACGACATTTAAGGCAAAGCGTGAAAGTCTTTATGGCATGGTTTCTGATGTGTTTGCTTCACATTGGCAATGCGTATGCGCAGAGCGAGTACACAACCCTTTATGGCTGTATGGCTTCGGATAAGCACGGTGCAGGCTTGTTCTCCTTTACAACAGCAAAACCGGGCTTTACGCCGATAAAGCTGGAAAACGGCCTTAAGGCATTGGGTGGAGGAACCTTGGCTGAACATAGGTTCTTCTCCATCAATGCCGACGATCCGCAAAATCGAAGACTGTATATTTATGATGCAGACACTTGGGAATTGTTGGACGACAATCCGGTAGAGAACCCTGCCGTAGATCTTACTTACGACCCTGTCTCAAAGAAAGTCTACGGTTGTTTTACGAAAGGTCAAACTGTTATGCTGGGAACGATAGACGAAAAAGGCAAACAGCAGACTATTGCCAATATGGATGTGCTTCCTTCGGCATTGTTCTGTAATAGAGAAGGACAGCTTATGATCATTGGGCAAGATGGCATTCTCTATAAATTAGACAAACAGACCGCTAAAACGGAGAAAGTAGGCGAAACCGGCATTATGCCCTTCTTTGTACAGTCGGCAACAGTCGATCCTAATACCGGCAAGTGCTTTTGGACGTCTATGACACAAGAAGGTTCAGGCCTACAAGAGGTGGATCTCTCTACGGGTAAGGCGAAGCAAATATATGCCTTTGAAAATGTAGAAGAAATTGTAGGTCTTTTTATCCCAATTGTAGCCAAAGTTACGGCCCCTGCAATGGTAGACGACATTAAGCTGCAGTTTGCCGGTGGTTCGCTTACCGGTAAAGTCGTTTTCAATATGCCATCAAAGACCAAAGGCGGGGCTGCCATAGCGGGTAAGCTTGCCTATAAACTGATGGTAAACGATAAAGTGTATGAAGGGAAGGCTGTTGCAGGCTCGCAGGTTGTTATAGATATGACGCTCACCGAGGGAAACAAAAAGTTGGTGCTCGTCACGACCAATGCTGCCGGCGAAGAAAGCGACCGAGCCGTAAAGGTGATGTGGGCCGGACAAGATGCCCCCGCTGCTGTAACAGGCGTAAAACTACATAAGGAAGCTCCAGAACGAGTAAGGCTCTCCTGGAGCGCTTCAACAGAAGGTAAACATAAAGGCTATGTTGACCCGTCTACAATTACATACAAAATTGTGCGTTATCCCGATCAAGTAACATTGCATGAAAACTTTAAGGAAACGACGTTCACTGACAACCTCGCACCAACAGAACTTGTGAAATATTGGTATACCATTATGCCGACAACTAACGGCAAGCAAGGAGAAGAAACGCTATCCAACAAGGTGATTATGGGGCCAAGCTATGAAACTCCTTACAAAGAATCATTTGCAACACAAGAAAGTTTTGAAAAATATACCGTAGAAGACTGCAATAAGGATGGGATTACATGGGGCTACAATATATATGGTAACTATGTAGAATATTCCGGTATTAAAAAAGGAGATGACTGGTTCATCTCGCCACCGGTGAAATTAGAAAAGCGGGGCTACTATAAACTCTCGTTCAATGTTCGATGCCTTTCAGCAAATGTACATCAATTGTCTGTATTTGCCGGCAGTTTGCCCGACACGGAAAGTATGAGGCAACAACTGGTGCCGACGACCGAGTTCAAGACAGATTTTATGGACAAACTGGTAGAGCAGAAGTTTATGGTGGATAATGACGGAGACCGCTATTTCGGTTTCCATACGACAGGGGAGCTTGGTGCGCCCGTCACGCTCAATCAGATTTGTGTGGAAAGAATATCATCGATTGATGCGCCTGCTTCCGTATCTGACCTGAAGCTTGTTGCCGGAGAAAAGGGAGCACAGAAAGTCTTCGTATCGTTCAAGGCTCCGGTAAAAACGATTGGCGGCAGTCAACTCACAGCTATAGACCGCGTGGAATTGTTCCGCCTAACGGAGAATGGCGAAAAGAAAATTAATACCTTCACAAGCGTCAAGCCCGGCGCCTCCTTGGAGTTTACGGATAATGAGCCGGCACTCAAGGAAAACACTTATCGGGTAGTTGCCTATAACACAGAAGAAGCAGGCGATGATATTATCGCGACGGTGTATGTAGGCCAGGATGTTCCGGGAAAAGTTTCCAACATACGATTGAAAGAAGTAGGAAATGCCATTGTAGAAATATCGTGGGATGCTCCCACTAAAGGTGTGCACGATGGGTATATAGATGTCTCAAAGCTCACCTATCACGTAAAGCGCAATGGTTCGCTTCTTGTTGGGGGAAAGCCTGCATCTTCTCTTCACGTGACTGACAGTATAAACGACTTGGGCGCAGACCAATTCTTCGTGGGCTATGAAGTCGTTGCTTTATCAGAAGCCGGGATGGGCCAAGGTGTTATTTCTCCATTCCTGACTGTAGGAGCTCCTTATGACGTCCCGTTTAAGGAATCGTTTGTCAATGGTAAAGATGCAAAAGGCTGGGGAAACAACGCAGATAAGGAAGGCGTGAGTTGGTCTGCCCATATGACCAGTGCCGAGGATTCTCAAGATGGCGACAAGGGCATCATCTCACTTGTACCCTATATGCCGGATAATGGAAAGACAGAGCTTTTGTCACCAAAGATTGCTATTGGCAAGACGGTTCATCCAAAACTTTCGTTCTGGTTGCGCCATACGGCTATTGACGAGTCTTTGAAGGTAGTCATTTATTCTGCCGATAGGAAGGAACATCAGATGAGAGAAATCAAACTCAATGAGAACCCTGACGAATGGCAGAATTATGTGATAGATTTAGGAGAATATCGCAACGAGGAGTTTATACAAATAGGCCTTCAAGCATTTAACTTGCCGGTGAGGAGTAAGATAGATATGGACAACTTATCGGTGTTTGATGATCTGAAGCGCAACCTTGGCATTACTGAAATAAACGTCCCGCAACGCGTTCGTGTAGGTGAGCAAGGTGAAGTTGTGATTACAGTGTCAAATCAGGGAACAGAGAAAATAGATGCCTTTACCGTAGAGTTATATGATAAGGACAACAAGCTGATTGCTTCTTCAAATGGCACAGGAATAGAACCGAAGGGACCACAAAAGGTAAACCTAATAGTCATACCGCAGGCTAAGGATCTCTATGAAATGACGGTGACAGCCGTTGTGAATTGTCAAGGCGATCAAAACTTATCCAACAACAGCAAGACGGGCAAGTTCGCGGTTGTACCGTTGTCTTATCCAACTCCTACAGAACTGACCGGTATGAAAAACGGCACCAATGTCAAACTCTCGTGGAAAGCTCCCGACTTGACAAAGCCTTATTACGACGCTACCTTTGAATCGTTTGAGGACTATCCATCATTCACGGTCTCTGATCTTGGAGAATGGAGTATGATAGACGCTGATGCAAAAGAATACACGATGCAGTTCCGTACTTCCGATGGAAGGTGGATAGACTATGAGAATTGCGCCGGCCCTATGGCTTTTCAGTTAATTGATCTTTCGCAGATCATAGGAACGGAAGATGAGGGCTGGAGCAGTGCATCAGGCAAGAAAATACTAATTTCCGTCTATAGTTCAGGAGGAGGAAACGACGACTGGCTGATCTCTCCGGAACTTACCACCGAGGCCCAAACCATTTCTGTATGTGCGAAGAGCCTCAACTACGAAAGGAGTGGACTTGAATCTATGGAAATTCTCTATTCCGAGACAGATAAGCAGGCAGAGAGTTTCAAGTCGTTGAAGCAAGTGAGCGAGATCCCCATGCAGTGGACGGAATACAAGTTCGACCTGCCTAAGGGCGCGAAATACTTTGCCATTCACTCTAAAAAGGCCAACAGTGCACTTATGATTGACGATATTAGATACGTAAAGGCAGGGACGCAACAAGTAACGCTTGACCTGCAAGGATACAATATATATCGTGATGGAGAGAAGCGCAACGAGGCGCTGCTTAGTGCCCTTACCTTTGTTGACAACAACATTGAAGAAGACAAGACGTACAACTATTTCGTCACAGCAGTATATGCACAAGGCGAATCAGATTTCTCCAATGTCTACCAGCAATCTGCCACCTCTTCTGTAGAAAACATTGCCGACGGAAACACCTCCGCCAGCGTTAACTCAGCAGAAGGGAAAATCATCGTGAAGGGTCTCAATGGGCAGCAAGTAAGCCTTTATACGCATTCAGGAACGAAGATATATACGACTTCGGGCAAAGAGAAGCTCGCCCTACAAGTTCCGGCCGGTGTTTATATCATAAGGATAGATCAATCATCGTATAAGGTGATCGTAAAATAATGCAGATGTAAACAGAGGACCAGTGTGTACAAAAGTAGGCAAACCGCCACAATATATCGGCACGTATCCCACTTAGTATACCTACCAATAGATAGACAGAATGCTCCTTTATGGGGCATTCTGTTTTTTTTGTTGTGGAATACCCTTTTATTACGATTAACTAACCCAGATAATTTGCTTCTGAATAACTACATATCTATTGGTTTTGACAGAACAGTATTAAGCCCTTAAACCATCTAACAGAATCTCAATAAAGAAACAATCTAGCTAATACAACCCCTCAAACTACACCAATTCATTTAACGCAAATATGATATAATGTCTATACACAAATCATTCTAAAATCTGCTCTCTGCGATATTAAAGCTGGTTTTAGATTTTTTATTCAACACAAGCCCATATCTTTGCATTTATATAGGTACGACCACAACTTTATGAAACTAGGGAAGAATACATTCATCTCTGTAAATATACTTTTGAAGGGAGTAAGGCATTCTAGAAATAAGGATCTTCAAGGCTTTAAACTTGAGGTCCTGAATTACCCACGTTTATAATCATAAGCAATTCTATCTTGACACCATCTTTAATGTGGCAAATTCTAAAGACGTTTTTTCTAAAAGAAATAGTACAAAATACTTCTAAGATACCAAAATATGAATATAGACCCTCTCGCTCAAATTGCTAAATATTGAAAAGTTAGCATAGGATATCTATAGATGAACATAATAAGATATGAATATAGTAAAACAATCCAACTCACACATATTTACCAATCAGAATGGCAATACCTTAATGAAAGAATTTGAGGGGGTATTGCAGCATAACCCGCAAATCAGGAATCTTGATGCTGTCGTGGGCTTTCTACGAGCATCTGGTTATTTTTCCCTTCGTCCATTCCTTGATAGTATTAACAAGGTAAGGGTGCTTATTGGCATAGATGTGGATAAGTATATTGCGGAAGCCGCTCGACAAGGCAAACTTTTTTTTGGCGCAGAGGATGATGTAAAACAAGATTACCTGCGTCAGATTCGTAAGGATATAGAAAGCTCCTACTATCGGAAGGAAATAGAGGATGGAATGTTCCAAATGGTTCAAGACCTTCTTGATGGCAAGTTGGAGTTACGTGCCCATCCATCAAAGAAGATACATGCAAAAATATATGTACTCTATCCCGATGATTTTAACCAGTACACACAAGGCATGGTGATTACTGGCTCCAGTAATCTGTCTGGCAATGGTCTTGGTATTACTGAAGAGCGACAGTATGAGTTCAATGTAAAGATGACCCAACACGAGGACGTTCAATTTGCCAAGGATGAATTTGAACAGTTATGGGAGGAAGCTAAAGGTTGTGAGATAACAGCCGATGATTTGAAGACTTCCATTGACCGTACATATCTGAAAGGTGAAGTTTCGCCATACGACCTTTACATCAAAATGCTTATGGAGTATTTCTCCGATCGCATATTGGAAACAGACAATGATGATCCTCTTGATATGCCAGAAGGTTACAGCAAATATGACTATCAGATGGATGCGGTTATAGAAGGTTTTCAGAAACTTGTTCGCTATGATGGATTTTTCCTTGCCGATGTAGTTGGTCTAGGAAAAACGGTTATTGCTACCATGATAGCAAAGAAATTCCTAATAGAAAATGGACGTGACCACACCAAAATACTTGTGGTCTATCCTCCTGCCGTAGAGCAGAATTGGAAAACGACCTTCAAGGACTTTGGAATTGACAAGTATGCAAAATTTATCAGCAATGGTAGTCTCTCTAAGGTTCTTGACGAAGATAATTATAATTATTGGAACGCTGACGAATACGACCTTGTATTGGTGGATGAAGCGCACAAGTTCCGTAGCCATACAACTTCTGCCTTTGAACAGTTACAAGAGATTTGCAAGATGCCCCGTATAGAAACAGGCAACATTTCAGGCTATAAGAAAAAAGTGATGCTTATTTCAGCAACACCTATGAACAATACGCCTGCTGACCTCTACAATGAAATTCTGCTGTTCCAAGACCCACGTCATTCTACTATTGATGGTGTAGGTAATCTGACTGCTTTCTTTGCTCCTTTAATTGTTGAGTTTAGGAAACTTCGTAACAATCCAGAAGCAGATATTAGGGACTTTAAGAAATTAGCAGAAAAGGTTCGAGACCGAGTAATCAAGCCTCTAACAGTTCGCCGTACCCGTACAGATATTGAACATGTACCACGCTACAACAAAGATGTGAATGGATTTCCAAAGGTTGAACGACCAATAGAGAGTAGATATGAGCTTAATGAGCATCTTGCCAATCTCTTTGAACGAGCTATGCAGACTCTTGACAAGGAACTAACCTATGCACGTTATCAAGCTATTGCTTATTTGAAGCAAGATGCATCGAATGGCTTATATGATAATGCTGAACTAATCAGTCGGAGCTTGGCGGGAATCCGAAAGAATGGGTTGGTTAAGCGTCTGGAAAGCAGTTTTTACGCATTTCAAGTTTCTATTAACAATTTCCGTCAGGCTAACCAAAATATGCTCGATATGTTTGCCAATGACAAAGTATTCATTGCGCCAGACCTTGATATCAATACAATGTTGGCAACAATGACAGAAGAGGAAATTGAAGAACGATTGAATGAAAAAGCTAAGAATAAACCAAAGAACGCTGTGTTCAAGGCTGATGATTTTCGTCCTGATTTCATAGAAATGCTACAAGCAGACCAAATTATTCTTGAACAGATGTGCAACGAATGGCAAGATATTTCCGATAACGATGATTCTAAATTTGCTAAGTTCAAGGAACTGCTAAAACATGAACTTTTCAAAATAGAAAACAATCCTGAGCAGAAACTCGTTGTATTCTCTGAATCTGTTGATACCGTGAACTATCTGCAACGCCGAATCAATCGCCCTGACGTTCTAGTTATATCGTCTGATAACCGGGGGCAGCAGTTCAAGACAATCAGAGAGAACTTTGATGCTAATTATAAGACAAAGCTCAATGATTATAATATCATCCTGACAACGGATGTCTTAGCTGAAGGTGTCAACCTTCATCGTTCCAATGTTATTGTAAATTATGATACACCTTGGAATTCTACTCGACTAATGCAGCGTATCGGGCGTGTGAACCGTATCGGCTCTGTTTCAAAACACATATACAACTATGTGTTCTATCCATCTCGTGAAGGTAATAGGGAAATCAACCTCAATCAGATTGCTGTGAGTAAGATTCAGACGTTCCACTCTACATTTGGCGAAGACAATCAGATTTATTCTCAAAATGAAATTCTTGACCGTAGTTTGAGCAAACTCTTTGATGAAGCATTGAAAGAACAGAAGAAAGATTTCAATCAAGAGATTCCCTATTATGAGGAATTACGATCACTCTATCAGACAAACCGTAGGGAGTATAATCGTATAGCAAAGTTATCTCTGCGTAGCCGTACAGGACGCAAGCCTCGTATGGTTGATGGTGTAACACTTTCATGCGATACACTTGTTTTCCTCAAAACTAATTTCAGGAAGGTGTTCTTCATCGTCTCTGAGAATGCCGAAGAAATTTCTGTGCTTGATGCTTTAAGGTATTTCAAGGCTTTACCTGATGAACAACCAGTGGAGCGAATTAAAGAACATCATCAGCATGTAGAAAAGGCGTTGGTGAAATTCCGTGCTATCCGCGACACAGAAATACAGCAGGAAGAGACGGCAAGAGAAGCACAAGGCAATATGGGCGCACAGGTGAGTACAGCAATAAGTTTGCTCACAAACTTTATGCGTGAGATTGATGACAACGATCTATATCTGAAGGTAGCCCAACTAAAAACGTTGGCAGAGCGCGGTGTTATCACCTATATTGCAAAGCGTTTGCAACGGATGCAGAAAGACTTGCGTCGTGTAAGTGGCAAAACCCGAATGACACATGACGAGGCTTTGGCAGAGATTATTGAGATGGCAAAAAAGTATGCACCCTATTATATGGCAGAAGAAGCCTTACTCAACGAGAAAGAAACCGATGCTGAAATAATTCTTTCAGAGAGTTTCCAATAAATAGAAAATTGCATTATGAATTATAAGGAAGTCATAGAATCAAGATATAATCGTGCGGCATGGCAACAACTCCTTCACGATATTTTCCACAACAAGGTGAATTTCTGGAATCGTCCTTCAGAAGTTCATGTTAGTAGTCGTTTGGCAAAACAAGCGCTTAATCTTGGTAAAATATCTTTGTCAGACGGTGAGTCTATCGCTGTTTACGAAGTGGAATTAGCCGATAATGTGAACATAGAACGCAACCGTCGTGGCATACGTGACATGTTTACTACAGACTGGCATAATATGGGTTATGCTGGGGCATTTATGTTTTGCTTTCGCAAGGATGAGAGTGTATTGCGTTTCTCCTATGTTAGTGAGACATGGGGCTTTAACAAACAGGGCGAATACGAGAAAATATCGACTGACACCAAGCGTTATACTTATCTGCTTGGTGAAGGGCGTGGTTGTCGTACAGCCATTGAACAGTTCAAAATCCTCCATGACAGCAAGCTGACTTTGAGCGACATTACAGCAGCTTTTTCTGTTGAGACACTCACAAAACAGTTCTATAAAGATTTGTTTGAGTGGTATCAGTGGGCTGTAGAACCAACTTCAAATATCACTTTCCCAAACAACACTACAACAGAAGACGATGACCGAGATGACATTGAGACAAAGATCATCCGCATGATTACTCGCATTATGTTCGTTTGGTTTATCAAACAAAAGAACCTTGTTCCAGACCGTATATTTGAGATAAATTTTCTGAGTACAATATTAAAGGATTTTGACCCATACAGTACATCAATTGGTAATTACTATAATGCTATCTTGCAGAATCTTTTCTTTGGGACGCTAAATCGTGCTATAAAAGATGAGGACGGAAATACTAGAAAATTTGCCACATCAAGTAAACGCGATATAAAGACATTATACCGCTATGCGGAAATGTTTGCTATTAGCGAGCAGGAAGTTATCGAAATGTTTGCTGAAATTCCGTTCTTGAATGGCGGCTTATTTGAGTGTCTGGACAAAACTCGACATATTGATGGTGTTGAACAATGTTACAATTTTGACGGTTTCAGTCGCAATGAGTTGCGTTTTGCCGATGGGCGTTACAAGCATCGTGCCGTTGTGCCCAACAATCTATTCTTTGAGCCAGAGAAAGGATTAATATCAATTCTCAACCGCTACAACTTCACCATAGAAGAGAATTCTCCAGAAGAGCAACAGGTGGCGCTTGACCCGGAGTTGTTAGGCAAAGTCTTTGAGAATCTTCTTGGGGCTTATAATCCGGAAACTAGAGAAACCGCACGCAATCAAAGTGGCTCATTCTACACTCCGCGTGAAATAGTCAACTATATGGTTGATGAAAGTCTGATTGCCTATTTGGGTGATAACGATTTTACCCGCTCATTATTCCGTAATGATTTCTCTTTTGAAAAGTCGAAAATCGAAGAATACAAGAAGCTTGCAGAGAAAATAAAGACTGTAAAGATTCTTGACCCCGCTTGTGGCTCTGGTGCATTCCCTATGGGACTGCTAAACAGAATGGTTGAAATACTGGAGCGAATTTCACCTAATGAAGATATCTATAACCTGAAACTCTCTGTCATTGAAAATTGTCTTTATGGTAGTGATATACAGAGCATTGCTGCACAAATCACAAAATTGCGTTTCTTCATCTCATTGATATGCGACTGCGAGAAGGATGCGTCAAAGCCTAACTTCGGCATACCGACACTTCCTAACCTTGAAACGAAATTTGTATCAGCAAATTCTCTTGTTGCAAAGAAAAAGAAACCTGCAGAAGGAAATCTTTTTGAGAACCCAGAGATTGAACCTACTAAAAATGAGTTGGCAGAGATACGCCATAAGCATTTCTCCGCAAAATCGGCATCTACTAAACATCGTTTAAGAGAGAAAGATCAGGTGGTGCGTGAGAAACTGGCAAAACTACTTTCGGACGATGATAATTTTGCCCCAGAAGATGCAAAACAGTTGGCAGCATGGAATCCCTATGACCAAAATGCTGTCAGTCCATTCTTTGACCCTGAGTGGATGTTCGGTATTGCAGACGGATTTGACATAGTGATTGGCAACCCACCTTATATTCAACTTCAAAATAATGGTGGTGAACTGGCTCAGCTGTATGAGGGATGTGGCTATTCTACCTTTGCCCGTACAGGCGACATTTATTGCCTATTCTATGAGCGCGGGTGGCAGTTGCTAAAGAAGAATGGTCATCTGTGTTATATCACATCTAACAAATGGATGCGTGCAGGATATGGTGAGAAAACAAGAGGCTTCTTTGCCAATAAGACCAACCCAATGCTTCTGATTGACTTTGCAGGAGTAAAGGTTTTCGAGAGTGCTACGGTCGACACCAATATCCTGCTGTTCTCTAAATCAAGTAATCAGCATAAAACGGTCTGTGCAGTTACTAACAAACAGAATAAAGACAGCGTAAAGAATTTGAGCGATTTTGTGCAGCAACAGAACTCCGTTTGCGACTTCTCTCATTCTGATAGCTGGATTATCCTATCTCCCATAGAGCAGAGTATTAAACGAAAAATAGAGAAAGTAGGAACACCGCTTAAAGATTGGGACATCCAAATAAACTATGGCATCAAGACTGGATTTAACGAGGCGTTTATAATCTCTACCGAGAAACGAGAAGAAATCCTTGCCAACTGCCAGACGGAAGAAGAGCAGATAAGAACGGCTGAACTTATACGACCGATTCTTCGAGGCAGAGATATTAAACGGTATGCTTATGAGTGGGCAGAACTTTGGCTTATAGCAACATTTCCATCACAGCATTATAATATTGATGAATACCCGGCTGTCAAGCAATATCTACTTTCTTTCGGTATTGAAAGACTGGAGCAAACTGGCAAAACACATATTGTCAATGGTGAGAAAGTAAAAGCCCGAAAGAGAACCAGCAATAAGTGGTTTGAGACACAAGATAGCATTAGTTATTGGGAGGATTTTTCTAAGCCAAAAGTTGTATACATGGAAATACAAACCGATAATCCAGAAGAAGGTTACCCATTCCCATGCTATTCTTATGATGACAATAGATGTATTGTCTTAAATACTGCATACATAATGAGTAGTGAAACTACAGATCCAAGATATGTACTTGGTATACTTAACTCAAGACTAGGAAAGTTCCTTGTAAAGCTGTATGTAATCCAATTGCAAGAAAGGCAATTCAGGATGTTGTCTCAATATGTTATGAATTTTCCTATAGCACATCCAACAAAAGAACAAGAAAACGAAATGATACACCTTGTACAAGATGTATTAGTACACCAATCTTTGGCATCAGAAAAAAGAATTGATAACCTTGCATTTCAAATATACGGTCTTACAGAAATAGAGATTAAATCACTTATTAGCAGGTAGATTCAAAACTACCTGCTAATGGCTTAATCAAAGGTTTAAGGATTCCAAATAACTTATTTCTTCAATATCTAACCCATATATTGCATATATGCGCTCAGAAAGAATTCGCTTCAAGTTACTATTGGCTGGAGTACTGAGTAACTGTTCAACAATTTCTACAACCTCCTCATTTATGGTGGAGGGAATAGGAAAGAGTATAATGTTTTGTGCCCCAACTTGAGCATCACCGACTCCTGTTTTATTCATATTAGTAATTTCACTGTACCATATTAGGGGTGACGAATTTAAGAATCCTAAGATGTGTGCTAGATGATTGCCTGTTAGTAGATAGCAAGCATTGTTCAGCATTATACCATTGTTGTCTATTGCAAAAGCCAACCGGCTTCCAATAATCTTCCAAATAATTTTTGGCTTAGAAAAATCCTCCAAATAAGCGCAGTTACGAAGATTATATGGAGTGTCACCTTTATCCGCACGAGTGGAGATTCTGTCCCAATATTGGTCTAAATGCGTCTTTACAGCAGGATAATCGTTGATGTCAATGCGTGGGAGTTTGTTTCTAATGCCATTGTGGGTGTTGATTAAGAATAATCCATTGTCCACATAGCCATATCTCTTTATATCTCTGCCTCGAAGAATCGGTCGTATAAGTTCAGCCGTTCTTGTCCGCTCGTCATCAGTTTGGCAGTTTGCCAATATCTCATCACGCTTTTCGGTATTGATAATAAACGCCTCATTGCAACCTGTCAGCACACCACGATAGATGTTTATGTCCCAATCCTTCAATGGCGTACCAACGGCTTCTATTTTCTGTTTGATGCTTTGTTCGATAGGTGAAAGAACCACCCAGCTGTCAGACGAGCCAAAGTCGCAAACGGAGTTCTGTTGCTGCACAAAATCGCTCATTAGTTCTCTGCCAATTCTTTAATCCTAATAAACCGTGCAAGCGTATTCCTATCAACCTTACAAATCTTGGCTATCTTGCGTTGGGAAGTGCCGTTCTTTAATAGTTCAGATATGAGAACTTCCTTACCTGAAAGTTTGTATTTGTTAGGGGAACTTTTGCGACCTCTCGGGCGACCAAGGATAACACCCTCTGCTTTCTTTCTCGCCAACGCTTCTTTTGTGCGTTGGCTGATAAGGTTACGCTCAATCTCTGCCGATAGTCCGAAAGCAAAGGCTAATACCTTGCTCTGAATATCATCCCCAAGACGATAGTTATCTTTGATAGTCCAAACTCTACATTCCTTAGTCATGCAGATGTTTAATATCTCCATAATCATAAAGAGGTTTCTACCAAGGCGTGATAACTCGCTACAGATAATGATATCGTCCTTGTTGACTTTCTTTAAGAGATTGCCCAACTGTCGTTTCGTGTAATTCTTCGTGCCGCTAATGGTTTCTTCAATCCAATCGTCAATTGAAAGATTTTGATGCTCACAAAAGTTATTGATCTCGAATCTTTGATTTTCTATTGTTTGCTTGTCGCTACTTACTCTAATATACCCATAAATCATAATTGTAAGTATAAGTGTTATTGATATTATCTACACGAAAACAAACGAGGGTTATGACTTAGAAATGTGATGCAACAATTCCAAGACTTAGGTATGCAAAAAATAGTACGTACTTTTCAAGGAAAAGGTCCGTACCTTTCTCATAAAAAGTACGGACTATTTGATCAAAAAGTACGCTCCTTTTGCGTAAAAGGTACGGACTATTTTTGCACAGTCAAAGGGTCGTGCGTAAATACCTCTTAATCTTACCTTTGTAGCTAAAAAAGACAAAAGGGAATAATTAGAGTAAACACCCATCACCACACCGACAATTTCATTTTCCCTGATGCGCAAAGTTACATATTAGAAAAATATCTATTTTTGTGAAGGTGTAAGTTTTTTCTATTCGTTTAACAACATAGAACAGAATAGCGCAAACGAGGCTTACACACATTTGTAAGATAAGATCACAGCTTAAACTTTAAGGATATGTCAAAAGTACACAAAGAAAAGATTGAATGTATCCATTGCAAGGCCAAAAGGATGTTTGATATTTGGGACTCTATGAATGCTAACCTCGATCCTGAATTGAGAGAAAAGGTATTCAACGATGAGGCCTTTTTATATACTTGTCCGAAGTGTGACCATCAAACGGTTGTACCATTCGGAACTTTGTATCACGATGTGAAACACCGCTTCTTGCTTTTCTTTGATTTCTTTAAGCCTGACGATTTCAACTACAAACCGATCGACGTTTCGAATGAACCGAGAGTAAAAAATTATACTTTCCGCCAAGTGACCGGCATCTGGCGACTGAAAGAGAAAATAGTCATCTTGGAGAAGGGGCTTAACGATGTGGCCATTGAGCGAATGAAGTATATGATAAAGTACGAGCTTCATCTGGAAATGGCAGAGAAGAATTTTGAAATCTACTTCGGCGAAATACATCTTTCGGACAAGGACGTATCTGAACAAGGTTTCATTTCATTCTTATACTTTGATGAGAATGATGAGGCGTTCTCGCTTCAATACCCTTTGGAAAGCTACGTTGAACAATGCGAGGCTTGTGAAGCGGATCCTCGTATGCAGGTAAAGGGGTGTGAAAACATCGATGAAGGTTGGATTGCCATGAAGCTTCAAGGCGAAGAGGCGTGAGTAAAGAGAAGAAACAGCTTGTCTGACAAACTATTGGAGCGCAGGGCTTCGAGGGTGCGATTGGAGGAAGATGAAAACTTGTTCATTGCTCCTGCATTCGATAAGCTACTCTTGATCGCTCACCATCCATTCACAGAAGCTCCCCGCTTCTGAACTTTTCAAATCTTGATTTTTTGTGCTACGTATAAACATAAATTTAACCAAGCTCTTGGTATTATCCTTTTTATACCTAACTTTGCTCGCTGTGATTAGGAGTGCTTTGTCAGTAAGCGTACGTACAAGCATTTTAACGCAGTATTTCACATAATAATGATCAAATAGTATGAAAAAAGCATGGAGAGGATTTACCGGCACAAAGTGGGTCGATGAGGTCAACTTGCGCCAGTTTATTCAAGATAACTACACCACTTATGATGGTGACGCTTCATTCCTCGAAACTCCAACTGAAGCAACGGACAAACTTTGGGGTATGCTCAAAGAACTGCAAAAGCAGGAGCGCGCGAAAGGTGGCGTATTGGATATGGAAACGGAAATTGTTTCCAGTATGACGGCCTATGGCCCTGCCTATATCGGAGAGGGAACTAAGGAGCAGGAGAAGATTGTCGGTTTGCAAACGGATAAGCCTTTGAAGCGCGCCTTTATGCCCTACGGCGGTATAAAGATGGCGGAACAGGCTTGCACAACTTATGGTTATGAACCTTCTGCAAAGCTTCACGAAATATTTACGAAGTATTGCAAGACGCACAATGATGGCGTATTCGATGCTTATACGGATGAGATGAAGCTCGTCAGACACAACCATATCCTTACAGGTCTTCCTGATACGTATGGGCGTGGGCGTATCGTCGGCGACTATCGTCGCGTGGCGCTGTATGGTGTTGATTTCTTGATTAACGAGAAAGCGAAGGATCTGCGCAATTGCGGCGACGGCACGATGACGGAAGAAGTAATCCGCTTGCGCGAAGAGATCTCTATGCAGATCAAGGCCTTGAAAGAGATGAAAGAGATGGCGGCCATCTATGGTTACGACATTTCTGAACCGGCCAACAATGCGCACGAAGCTGTGCAGTGGCTTTACTTCGGCTACTTGGCTGCGATCAAAACGCAAAACGGCGCGGCGATGTCGGTAGGTCGTATTTCTACTTTCCTCGACATCTATATTCAGCGTGACTTCAAAGAAGGAACGCTTACGGAGAAAGAAGCGCAAGAGCTCATTGACCACTTGGTGATGAAGTTCCGTATGGTGAAGTTTGCCCGTATCCCGTCTTACAACCAACTCTTCTCCGGCGACCCTGTATGGGCTACGCTCGAAGTGGCCGGTTTAGGTATGGACGGCCGTTCAATGGTAACGAAGACCGACTTCCGCTTCCTCCACACGCTGGAGAATATGGGGCCGTCGCCTGAGCCCAACCTCACCGTCTTGTATAGCTCACGCTTGCCCAAGACCTTCAAGGACTATGCGGCAAAGATTTCTATCGCGACAAGCTCTATACAATATGAGAATGACGACGTGATGCGTCCTATTTGGGGCGATGATTACTCGATCTGCTGCTGCGTATCGGCTACACAGACCGGTAAGGAGATGCAGTTCTTCGGTGCTCGTGCCAACCTCGCAAAGTGTGTCAACTATGCGATCAGTGGCGGTGTAGATGCTAAGACGCGTGAGCAATGCGGTCCGGCTTATCGTCCGATCGAAGGCGATGTGGTAACTTATGACGAGTTTATGCCGCGCTTCAAAAATATGATGGAATGGTTAACGGGGGTTTATGTAAACACGCTGAACCTTATCCATTATATGCACGATAAGTACTTCTATGAGGCGGCTGAACTTGCACTGATCGACACCAATGTGCGTCGCACTTTCGCAACGGGTATTGCAGGCTTCAGTCATGTAGTTGACTCTATTTCGGCTATTAAGTATGCCAAAGTCAATATTATCCGTGACGAGACCGGCTTCCCGGTAGAGTATAAGACAGAAGGCGACTTCCCGCGCTATGGTAATGATGATGACCGCGCCGATGAAATCGCTGTATGGCTGTTAAAGACTTTCATGAGTATGATTCGCAAGCACCATACTTATCGTAAATCTGAGCCGACAACAAGTATTCTTACCATCACTTCTAACGTGGTATATGGCAAGAATACGGGTAATACGCCTGACGGTCGTCCTTCCGGCGCGCCGCTCGCTCCGGGCGCAAACCCCTCTTACGGTGCAGAGCAGAATGGTTTGCTGGCTTCGTTGAACTCTACAGCTAAGCTTCCTTACGAGTATGCACTTGATGGTATCTCCAACACGCAAACAATCAGCCCGGATACTCTCGGCCACAATGATGAGGAACGTATCAATACGCTCGTAGGCGTGATGGATGGTTACTTCGATCGCGGCGCCCACCATTTGAACGTGAATGTCTTTGGCGTAGATAAGCTGATCGACTGTATGGAACACCCCGAGAAAGAAGAGTATGCTAACTTCACGATCCGTGTGAGCGGCTATGCGGTGAAGTTCATCGACCTTACACGCGAACAGCAGTTGGATGTTATTGCACGTCGCTCACATGGTTCTATGTAACGTGGATATTCATCAAACAGACAATTCCAAATTACAAACTACTGATAGTATGCTTCAGGTCCATTCCATCGAATCTTTCGGTTCGGTGGATGGGCCTGGAATACGTTTCGTGATCTTTCTTAAAGGATGCGCGATGCGGTGTCAGTATTGTCATAATCCGGATACGTGGAGCAGAGCGGGCGGACAACTCCGCTCTGTGGATGAGGTCTTAGCTCAGGCGCAACGCTTTCAAAGTTACTGGGGAGAGCAAGGCGGCATCACGGTGAGCGGTGGTGAAGCTTTGCTACAGATGCCGGCGCTTACCGAACTGTTTCGCAAAGCCAAGGACTTAGGCATCAATACTTGTCTGGATACTTCCGCTCAACCTTTCAGTAGGGAGGCGGCCGCTTTCTCAGCTTTTGAAGAGTTAATGAAGTATACCGACTTGCTTCTGCTGGACATCAAGCATATTGATAGCAAAGCCCATAAGCAACTGACGGGTTGGGACAACGAGAATATTCTCGACTGCGCCCGCTATCTCTCTGAGATCGGCAAGCCGGTATGGATAAGGCACGTATTAGTGCCGGGCATCAATGATAATGATGAGGCACTATACGGACTTCGTGCTTTTATTGATACATTAAGCAATGTTGAGCGTGTAGAAGTGCTACCTTATCACGCCTTAGGCGTCTATAAATGGGAGCAATTAGAAATGCCCTACGCACTAACAGAAGTCAAACCACCTACGGAAGAAAGTCTGCTTCACGCACGCAAGATATTAACTGCGTAAGAAGTTCTTTTATTTTGAGGCGTAATGGATAATTTGTAAGGCTAAGCAGCCCAAATTATCCATTGTGCTTTTTTGCAAAACAACACCTTGCGGATAACACGTTATTTAGAAGCCGATGTCTAAATGACTTTGATGATACTGACCTACAAACGTGTGTAAATCTAAAGCATTCCATCTTTTACTTTCCATCTTTTAGTATCAGCCAACACAGTATTGCTGATTCATTTTCAAAGTTACGAAATGGAGTCTCAACACGTTGATACAGCTGTCTCTACACGCTGAGACCAGCGTCTCTACTCGTTGATACGATCGTCTCCACACGTAGAGACACTAAATATGCCCCTATCTATGTCCGAAAAGCTAAGTTCAGATAAGTTTTATGGTAATGTCCCCCCAAAGTGTGTAAGCCTCGCTTGTTCTTATCTTTGTAATTGAAGAAAAAAGAAAGTAACTATGAAGCTTACACAGTCACAAGTCGGCATTTATTTTGGAAATGCTTTCATCAGAGTCTGGAATAAATTACGTTTCCTCATTTTATGAGACACTTTCTTTCAGCAAGATTGCGCTTCTCTCTCTCACGAACTTTACTTCCGTGAGCTTAGTGTGGGGGCGTTTTAGATTACAGAAATTAAAACAAACAAGGCTCACAGAAGAATTTCTCACTCCTCTATGAGCCTCGTTTGAATGCCTACAGATTGCTTATGCTCCCTTGACGTGTATCTTTATGGTAGAGAGTTTTCCTTCTCGCTTCACTTTCAGGATATAAATGCCTGAAGGAACAGCTGCAAGGCTTATCTTGCGACCTCTGCTCTCTGCCACTTTGTATCCGGCAAGAGCGTATAGTGAAGCTTCAGCCTTATCAGTGCCTAAATCAATGGATCTTCCGCAGAACGCTATGGTTTGATCGTTGCAGATTTCCGTTATACTTGTGGCGTTGCCCTCCTCAATAGATATCATTCCAATTTGCAGGTGTGACACATTTGACTGTGGATATTGAGAAATGAGATGAACGCCAACACAATTGACGCCATCCGTATTAACGGGTAACTTCACTTCGTACTCGGACATAGGAATAGGGAGCTCTTCCTCACCCTTGTTCTTCACCACTATTGTATCTACAGCCTGCTGTTTGTCTATCGCGTTATTGGAACCAAGGGTAACCACAACCTTTTCATCAGATATAGCACGCATCTTGAGTTTTACCACATAAGTCTTGCTCTTTTCAAAATTGATGGGCGGCGTAATAATCCATTCATCTGCATCTTTTCCCGAATTAGCAACACCCGGATTAACGATATACTCTGCTGCCGAAATATCATCGCCAAACTGATAGGCGCCATAAGGAGAGTTGTAAACCCAACAATAGTTGTCGTCGTTGCCGTCAACAGTAGTCCACCTACCAAAATATTCCTCTTCATTATTAAACTCTTCAAGTATCGGCGCATCAACGGCTGAACCAAGCACATAACTCGCTTGTGTATATGCACCCGTTTCTCCATAAGGATTGCAAGCATATACCTTGTAATAGTATCGCCCTAAAGAAGTGATAGACTGATCGGTGAAAGAGGTCTCGGTCAGTTCTTGGCCAACAACAACGCTGTCCGGGAAGCGGATAACTTTGTAGGTGAGTCCTTCATCGGTGAAATAACCACCGTGAAATCCCCCTTGAGGCTTCGCCCATTGAACTACAGCCGACTTGCATCCTTCACCAATCTGCACAACAATATCGTTAGGCTTAGCGGGAGCATCAAAACCTATATAAACGCTTTTATTGGATTGCTCCCCATCTCCTACACTATTCGTTGCATATAGCGCATATCTAAACTCTCCGCTATTGGGCACAGAAGCATCCTCATAAGACATACTACCGCCTATTTCGTTTGTAGGAAGCGTGGCAATAAGTTTGCCGTCTCGCATGACAGATATAGATTTAATGTCTGAAAGATCTTTGCCTCCAAAAGTCTTCGTTGGGTTTACCCAGGTTATAACGGCCTTATTCATTCCATTATCGGCAGGCTTTATCGTTATATCGGCAAGTGATGCCGGCGCATCTTCTCCAGCCTTGACAAAAGGTATATACATGGCTAAGAGATTGCATTGGTCTCCAATCATTCCTAATTCCGTTACCTCTACGGGCGAAGTCTTCAAATTAAACCTTATCATATACGAATTCTTACCACCGTCTTTGGAGTTTGTGCAAGATGCCCAATAAAGCATTCCGGTAGTATTATCGAACTCCATTGTCTGGTGAGAGAGCATTCCCTGATATTCGGTTTCACATAACGCCTCCACTTCACCCGTCTCCTTGTTAATCTTCATAAGCGTACCGCCTTGCCCTATGGTATACAGATTGCCCGACAAATCGGCCGCCAGTGTGCCTACGCCTTTTTGTGCCAACGTAGCAACCGGAGTACGTGCGCCGGTTTCAAGATTAAATGTATAAAGCATAGAATTTCCACTTTCGAAGCCCACAGCATACATTGTGCCTGACGAATAATCGTAGGTCATATCCTGGATTCTGAGTTGGTTGTTGTCGGCGGCGTATTTTCCAATGACTTTCTTTTCTCCCGTGGTAAGATCGTAGGAGATAAAATCGCCGGCAGTGGGCGGCCCATAAGAATTATAGGTATACTCACAAGCATAATAGACTCCATTGGCACAAGCCCCGGCATATACGCCAAGGGGTTGCTTATAAGGATAGGTCAGTGAACAGGCTTGGAGATTGTCTAGATATAAGTCGCCGAATCCATAACCTCCCAATGAATTCCCGCGTAAAAAGAATCCGTAAACCTTACGGTGTGGAACCGTGTTGTCAACATTGGTATGAGCCGTCATTCCCAAGATGCTTATAAACATTAAGCACAGTAATAATGATTTTCTTCTCATATTAGTAACGATATTAATTTAGGTAAAACGTTTTCTTCGGCATGATCAAATATGTTATGGCAAATATACATAAACATACAAACAATTTACTAGCTGAACATATTTTATTTCGTCCTCTTTATCCATCTCGTATCATTTTATTTACAAGTCTGGAATTTTGTTGATGTGCAACCATTAAAATATAGTTTTCCCACTTTAATTGGCGTAGTCCAATAAAGATGATTCATAGTAGCAGGGTAAAACGAAAAGATAAGAACACACTCATCAAAGACGGAGAAAAGGAAATAGAAAACCCCGCCTTGATTAGGGCGGGATAAGTTTAAGAGCCTTACGCGGTAAAGTCCTTAAAGGATGAAAATAGCTTTTCTATTTTTCCAAGAACCAACATCTCGGCATCATCATATTCGCTGTTGGCTCCATAAAACTTAAACCAAATTGGGGTTATTATACAATGGGGGAGTGTTTGGTATTTTATGGGCGTTAAAGAGAATAATCTTCTCTTTCTTTCGGAGGTGTTCTGAAATATACTTCAGAAGATACTTTGCAAAAGTGATATTGAAAATAGGGAAGATTGTACAAAGTGCTAAAGCTTACTTGTGTAAAATCACTATTTTTAGGGATTGTGTACTCATTTCGCCTTCCGTACCTTTGCTTATCAGAGAGGATAAGTGCGCTTTCCCTTTGCGCGCTCTCTGAAACTATATTTTTAAGACCACGCTGTAACTTCTCGGCAATAATGCTAATATGAAACTTGTCAACTATGCATCTTTCTTTTTTCACAACATTGCAAGCCGGCTGGCTCAACGCCTGGATTCCTTCCTTTGGAATGGTACTGATACAATTTATCTATATGGCGATATTCAGAGAGGGTGGGAAGCGTGCGGTAGATACGTCATGGTACACTGCAAAAGATAAGCTAAATGGTTTGGCGAGTACGGTTTTACAAATCCTCCTGTTGATACTTTCCATCTTTGTGTCTCTGAAGTTTGGCACGATGTGGTTTGTCATCGGCTTGGTTATATTTCTCCTCTCTTTAGCCGCCTTTGTCTCGGCCTTTCACAGTTATGCAGCCGCACCGGCCAATAAGCCCATCAAGAACGGCATATACCGATGGTCTCGCAACCCTATGTACTTTTTCTTTTTCGCAGGTATGCTCGGCGCCTGCATTGCCTCCGCTTCTCTGTGGATGCTTGTCGTTCTCATTCCGTTCATCGTAGCCACACATTTTATTATCTTAGGAGAGGAACGCTACTGTACGGAAACTTATGGCAAGGAGTATTTGGAATACAAAACGCAAACGCCACGGTATTTCCTTTTCTTTTAAAAGGCTTCCCTTTCACATTGACAATAAAAAATAGAGATATGATAGAAAACAAACTTACAGACGTGCCTGAAACTATGCTGATAACGCTATGGGCGAAGGCAGAAGAGACTAAGCGTGCGGATGCTCTGCTGCACGATGAAAAGGCGGTAGAGATCATAGATAAAATAGAATATGACTTTTCCAAGTTCAGTAAAGCGAAATTCTCGCAAGCAGGCTGTTGTGTCAGGACTGGTCTGATTGATGCAGAAACTGTAATGTCCTAGAATTAGTTGACAACTTTGGTTCTTAATTTCATTCTTCTTTGA
>ERZ772999.77-NODE-77-length-62676-cov-27.478290_pt1 | contig 62676 bp, 47 predicted proteins | sample MGYA00511467_ERZ772999 | MGnify/ENA primary metagenome ERZ772999 (study PRJEB29015, sample SAMEA2738064) | human oral metagenome | biome: human oral; feature: human-associated habitat; material: saliva | place: China | collected 2218 ... | reverse complement strand
CGGCACTCGCCGCAGAGCGCCTGGACTCCCTGCTTCGCCTGCAGGCCGAGTTCACTAACTTCAAGAACCGCACCGCTCGCGAAAAGGAGCAGCTGCGAGGCTTCGTAACCAGTGAACTGGTGACCGCGCTGCTGCCGGTGCTCGACGATATCGACGCCGCACGCAAGCACGGCGATCTGCAGGAAGGCCCCTTCGCCTCCATCGCTACCAAGCTCGAAGAGCTGCTCGGCAAGCAGGGTGTGGAGCGCTTCGGTGAAGTAGGCGACGCCTTCGACCCGAACATTCACGAAGCTGTTCTGCAGCAGCCCACCGACGAGGTGGCTGAGGATCATGTCTCCATGGTTCTGCGTTACGGCTACCGCGTGAACGACCGCGTGGTTCGTACCGCTCAGGTGGCTGTGGCTGTCGCACCGTAAGGTGGTCGGCTAAGCATTGGCTGAATAACTAACGACGGGCGGGTGCTCTCCCTGATGGGGGAGTGCCCGCCCTGTTGTTTGCCTGGCTGTTATACCCCGTGCGCCTGTTGCGCCCGGGCTGCTATGCCCGGTGTGTTGGCGCGGGTTTCGGCAAGCTGTGGCGGCGGATAAAAGGCTTGTAGGGGCGCTATTTTTTGGGCTCAGCCCTTTCAAAATTGAGTCAAGTAGACTAAACTTTTATATAGAGTATTAAGACAAGCACGCGGTGCCCCTGCAAGCCGTCCCGTAACCGAGGAGGGCGGCGCATCACCGCGAGAGGAGAAAACACACATGGCAAGTGAAAACTGGATAACTGACGACTTCTACAAGGCACTGGGCGTTAGCGAAGACGCAAGCGAAAGCGACATTAAGAAGGCGTACCGCAAGCTCTCCCGCAAGTACCACCCGGACCTGAACCCCGGTGACGAGCAGGCTGAGAAGAAGTTCAAGGAAATCTCCGAGGCCTACGACGTGCTCTCCGATAAGAAGCAGCGCGAAGAGTATGACCAGATCCGCCGCTACGGTGCCGCAGGCATGGGCGGATTCGGAGGCGGCGGCTTCGGCGGTGGCAGCTACACCGGCTACCCCGGCGCGGACGCCTTCGGCGGATTCCGCGGCGGCACCAGCGCCAATATCAACATTGACGACCTGCTCGGCGGCCTGTTCGGCGGTAGCGCAGGCGGCTCCCGACGCTCCGCAGGCTTCACCAGCGCCGACTTCGGCGGCATGGGAGGCGGCGGCTTCGGCGGCGCACAGCACGCGGCCCCCGAGGAAAGCACCACCAGCACCCGCATCAGCCTCGCTCAGGCATACACCGGCGCGACCGTGACCGTGTTCCTGCCGGACGGCTCCCACACCGAGGCGCGCATCCCCGCAGGTATCAAGGACGGTCAGAAGGTGCGCCTGCGCGGCAAGGGCCTGCACGGCGGCGACCTGAAGGTCACCGTGCGCGTCTCCGACGACTCGGTGTACTCCCGCGAGGGAAACAACCTGGTTATGCGTGCGCCCGTCACCCTCGCCGAGGCCGTTGACGGTGCTGTCATCGAGGTTCCCCTGCCCGATAACACCACCGTGAAGCTGCGTCTGGCACCCGGCCAGGTCGGCCGCCGACTGCGCGCCAAGGGCCGCGGTTTCAAGACCAAGAACGGCAAGGGTGACCTGCTGGTTATCCCCGAGGTGGTTCTGCCCACCAAGCTGAGCGCAGAGGCAAAGGAAGCATTCGATAAGTTTGTAAAACTGGCTCCGCAGGAGAACCCGCGTAAGGATCTGTTGAAGAAGGCGAAGTAAACCATGGCATCTCGAGAATCAGCATCTAAGTCCCGTCGTAGCGAGCCGCTGCACAGCATGGACCGCCCGGTTTTCGTGATTTCTGTGGCGGCTGAGCTGGCGGGCATGCACCCGCAGACCCTGCGCCAGTACGACCGTATCGGCCTGGTCCAGCCTTCGCGTGCGCCCGGTAAGGCGCGCCGCTATTCGCAGCGTGACGTGAACCGTCTGCAGCAGATTCAGCAGCTCTCGCAGGAGGGCGTCTCCCTGGAGGGTATTCGCCGCATTATTGAGCTGCAGTCCCTCTTGGAGGAGCAGCAGGAGCAGATTGCGGAGTTGCAGCGTCAGGTTGAGGATGCGAAGGTGAAGATGGGCATGTCGGAGCGCGTGTTCGCTGCCGGTACCAGCGGCGATGTGGTGCATATTGCCCGCGGTACCCGCCCGGCGCCTCGTCAGCGTTCTTCGGCGGTGGTGCTCTACCGCAAGTCGCGCTAACCGGCTACGGCGGATGATACGAAATCGCCGCGCTAAACCGGGTAAACCCGCTACACTGGGATATACGGCTCGGCTAGCTCGCTTCTAGTTCATTTGAGCTGGTCAGCCGCCCATATAGGCTTGTGCGTCTTTGTGTCATACGCCGCGAGAGGGAGGGTAGACCCCCGCCCCGCATGCACCTGGACCCACACACAAGAAGGTGAGGCTCCCCGAACGAACGGGGAGCCTCACCTGCTTTAACGTATGCACTTTGCGCGCTGGAGGGAAACCACCTGGCGGTAACTCTCGCTAACGCTGCCTCGCTTACTTGCGGCGGTAGGTCAGATCGTGCGCGCGGCGGCCCGCCTCCTGAGCCTTACGCTCAAAACTGGTGAGGGTACGACCCTCCCAACGCGGAGCCCAACCACCCAGCGGATCCTCCTCGGTCGCACCGGCGCCAGGGTTCACGTTCTCAAAGTCGGGGTGCGCCTCCAGAACCTCACGCATGACCAGGGCGTACTCCTCCCAGTCAGTCGCCAGACGCCAAATACCGCCGGGCTTGAGCACGCGCGCAACCTTATCAGCGAACGCCGGGGACACCAGACGGCGCTTGTGGTGGCGAGACTTATGCCAGGGATCCGGGAAGAACACCCACAGCTCGTCCACGGAGTTCTCCTCGAGCATGTTGTCGAGCAGCTCGGGCGCGTTCGCCTGAGCCACACGCACGTTCTCCACGCCCGCGTTGCCCATCTTCAGCAGCAGGTCCGCGATGCCGGGGGTGTACACCTCGACGGCGAGGAAGTTCGCCTCGGGCATCTCAGCCGCGCGGTGCACGATCGCCTCGCCCAGACCGGAACCGATCTCGACGACCTGGTACGCCTCGCGGCCGTAAATCTTGACCGGATCGAAGGTCGCCTCGGGCGCGACGGAGGTGTCGGTGCGCAGGCGCGGAATATCCAGCACGTGGGTGGGGGAGTAGGTATCCCAGGCCTTCTGGCGGCGCGCGGTGAGGCGGTCGCCGCGGCGGACGAAGGAGTAGGGCTGGCGGAAGAATTCCTCGGGAACCGGCTTCTTGGCCTTTTCTTCGGTGGATTCGGGTGCCTGGCTAGGCTGCGTGTTCTCAGTAGACATACCTAAAAGAATAGCGCAGGGCCGCTGCACCGTGCGGTTTCGGGGCCGCTGGGCGGGGTGATGCCGGGCTGGCCGGGTGCGAGCGAACCGGGGGCGGATGCGGCAGATGCAGAAAATCGGTGCGCATACAAAAGTGCGGTGGGAACCGGAAGGTTCCCACCGCACTAAAGAGAGGTTGCTTGAGGAGTGAGCTAAGAGGAGGGCCTTACTTCTTGGAGCCCAGCAGCGCCAGACCCGCGCCGAGCAGCACGATGTTGTTTGCGAGCTGCTGGCCGTCCTGGGTGGGGCGGAAGTACTCGTCGTGCATGTCGGGGTTGCGGAAGTACATGGTCATCAGGTTTGCCGCGAATGCGGTCAGGCCTGCACCCGCCAGGCGGGAGGGGATGAAGGGGGCCAGCAGGGTTGCGCCGAGTGCGGTCTCTGCGCCGGAGATGAGCTTGCCGAAGGTTGCTGCATCCAGCTTGGAGACTGCAGGAACGCCGGTTGCGGCCATCTGCTGCAGGAAGGCGTAGGTGCCTTCGTCTGCCTTGAGCTTCTTGACGCCTGCGTCGAGGATGAGTGCGCCGGCGGTGATGCGGAGTGCTGCGTTGGAGAACTTGCCCATTGTTGTGTCCTTCTGTTCTGTGGTTGGTCGGTTAGGTTTTCGTTTGAACGGTTACCACTGTAGACCTGAATCCTTGCAGTGTAAAGTTTTGACTGTAAAGTTTCTTAATTTTTTGAAAACCGAAGAGGCGGGGCACTCAGGATGGGAGCCCTCGGACTCGGCAGGTCACCACAGGCTCACGCCGCCCCTGAACTGTCGCCTCCCTGCGCCGTCTCAAATCCTAGCCATGTTGGATTCCTTGTACTTGTGTGGGTATGAGGGGGTAAAATTTGAGATTATGCATTCTCTGTATATTTCTCATCGGTGATACAAGCCTCGGCTAACCTGTGTTATTGGGGCCCACAAGCCCCGAAATACTGCACGTGCCGCCGAAATAGGAGGTCCACCTCCCTGTACACCGTTAAGGAATATGAGTGAATACCCAACCATCCGGATAAGCCCCCGAGCAAAAAACAGGGCAACCGACGCAGAAAAGAGAAATACGTGACACAGCAGCCAACGCCGCAGAACTCCGTCACTGGCCTAGATTCGGAGGCTGAACACTCCAAGCTCCAGCGCGGACTCAGCTACCGACATATCCAGCTGATTGCCATCGGCGGCGCCATCGGTACGGGCCTCTTCCTCGGCTCGGCCAAAACCATCGCGCTGACCGGCCCCTCTATCGTTTTCGTCTACGCCATCATCGGTAGCGTCATCTACTTTGTTCTGCGCGCTATGGGTGAGATTCTGCTCTCCAACCCCAAGTACAAGTCCTTCACTGACTTCATTACCGATATTCTCGGCCTGCGCGCAGGATTCTTCGTCGGCTGGTCGTACTGGTTCTTCTGGGTTGTCACGGGTATCGCGGACGTCATCGCGATTACCGGCTACGTGCAATACTGGCTACCCAGCATGCCCAAGTTCATTCCGGCGCTCGTGGTCATCACGGCACTGCTACTGCTGAACCTGCCCTCGGTGAAGAACTTCGGCGAAATCGAATTCTGGTTCGCGGTCATTAAAATCGTCGCGATTGTCGCCCTCATTATTGTTGGTGCGCTCATGGTTGCCTTCAGCTTCACCAGCCCCGACGGCACCACCGCCTCCCTGGCCCACCTGTGGGATCATCCCGGTCCCTCCGGTAGCGGTATCTTCACCCAGGGCGTGACCGGCTTCCTGGGCTCCTTCCAGATTGCCCTCTTCGCCTTCGTGGGCGCCGAGCTCGTCGGCACCGCCGTGGCTGAGACCAAGCACCCCGAGCGCACCCTGCCCAAGGCCATTAACGCCGTACCCTTCCGCATCGCGCTCTTCTACGCCGTGCCGCTGCTGACTATCCTTGCCGTGACCCCCTGGGACAAGCTGGACAAGTCCATGAGCCCCTTCGTGGGCATGTTCTCCCTGGCGGGCATCGGCATCGCCGCCTCGCTGGTGAACTTCGTGGTGCTGACCTCCGCGGCATCCTCCGCAAACTCCGGTATCTTCTCGACCTCCCGCATGGTCTACGGCCTGGCGCACGACGGTGCGGCACCCTCCGCACTGGGCAAGCTCACCAAGAACGGCGTGCCCGCCAACGCCCTGTACCTGACCACCGTGCTGCTGCTGTTCAGCCTGGTCATGCTGTACGCCGGCAACGGCATTATGGAAGCGTTTACCGTGGTGACCTCCGTGGCCTCGATGATGGGTATCTTCACCTGGAGCATGATCCTGATCGCGTACCTGGTCTACCGCAAGAAGTTCCCCGAACGCCACGAGGCATCCGCGTACAAGATGCCCTGGGGTATTGGCATGAGCTGGTTTGGTCTGGTCTTCTTCGCGGTGATGGTTTACGCCCTGAGTCTGTACCCGGATACCGCTGTCGGTCTGGCGCTGACCCCCGTCTGGTTCATCGCCCTGGCCATCGGTTACGAGATCCTGACCCGCCGCCATGCCGCCAAGCGTGCCCGCGCGCTGGCCGGTGAAGGAGCCTCTCAGAAGTAGCCTCTAGCGCTACCGTTCGTCGTTGTTCTGCGCCTCGCCCCCGTATTCTTTCTGGATGCGGGGGCGAGGTTTTTCTGTGTTTATTTACCCCCGTCAGGGGGCTAAATAGTGACCTATGCGATAGACTTGCGACACACCAAAGGCTGAAAAATACTTCATTCGTCTTTCAAAACGTGTAGAATATCTATCCAAACAGATGTGAAAGCTCCCAAAGGTTCCCGCATCGGGCGATGTTAGAACTCGCCCCGGATGCGGCGCAAACCATGGCCGAGCCCACCTCCCGCCCCGAAAGCCGGGGCTGCCCCGCCAAGCAACTGGCCGCATATTCATACGCTGACCGTGCCTCCTGTCTTCTCGAGATTTTTACTCCAGGTCATGGCATATGCGGTACGGGGTACAACCGCAGAAAAGAGGACGTCGTGACTGAACATAACCAGGCCACCGTCACCCCCGAGGCTCCCGAACAGACGGAGCGACTGCACCGCGGTCTGAGCAACCGCCACATCCAGCTCATTGCCATTGGCGGTGCCATCGGCACGGGCCTATTCATGGGCTCCGGCCGCGCCATCTCCATGGCGGGTCCCTCCGTTATTTTCGTGTACATGCTCATCGGCGCCGTCATCTTCCTGGTGCTGCGCGCCATGGGCGAAATCCTGCTGTCAAACCTGCGCTACAAGTCCTTCTCGGACTTCACCACCGACCTGTGCGGCCCCATGGCGGGCTTCTTCCTCGGCTGGTCCTACTGGTTCATGTGGGTGGTCACCGCCGTTGCGGATATCATCGCAATCGTCGGCTACCTGCGCTTGTGGTGGCCCGACCTGCAAGCCTGGATTCCGGCGCTCGCCGTCATCACCGTTCTGCTGACCCTGAACCTGGTGTCCGTGAAGAACTTCGGCGAAATCGAATTCTGGTTCTCCATGATTAAGATCGTCGCCATCGTTGCCCTGATCATTGTTGGTGGCGGCATGGTCGCTATCGGCTTCACCTCACCCAGTGGCGCTCAGGCATCCGTTGCAAACCTCTGGAACGACGGCGGCATGTTCCCGAACCACTTCATCGGCTTCCTCGGCGCATTCCAGATTGCTGTCTTTGCGTTCATGGGCTCCGAGCTGGTCGGTACCACCGCGGCAGAAACCAAGGACCCCGAAAAGACCCTGCCCAGGGCAATCAACGCCGTTCCGGTACGTATTATGGTCTTCTACGTGGGTGCACTCGTCACTATCCTGATGGTTACCCCCTGGCGCCTGGTTAGCCCCGATAAGAGCCCCTTCGTCGCCATGTTCACCCTGGCGGGCCTGGGTATCGCCGCGCACATCATCAACTTTGTGGTGATTACCAGCGCAACCTCCTCGGCGAACTCCGGTATTTTCTCTACCTCGCGTATGGCATTCGGCCTGGCACGCGAGCGCAGCGCACCGCAGTTCCTGGGCAAGATTTCCAAGAACGGCGTGCCGCGTAACGCTCTGTTCCTCTCCGCTGTGATGCTGCTGTCCTCCATCGTGCTGCTCTACGCGGGTGACTCGATTTCTAGCGCGTTCAACCTGGTCACCACCGTGGCTGCGGTACTCGTGATTTTCGCGTGGGCGATGATCATGGTCAGCTACCTGATGTACCGCAAGAAGTTCCCGTCACGTCACGAGAAGTCGAAGTTCCGCCTGCCCGGCGGCCGTTTCTCCGCCTGGCTGTCGCTGGTGTTCTTCGCCTTCACCATCGGTGTGCTGACCATGGATGAAGAAACCCTCAGGGGTCTGCTCGCGATGCCCGTCTGGTTCGCGATTCTCGGTATCGGCTGGTTCTTCAAGCGCCGCGCGGATGCACGCCGCCACGAGGCGATTTCGACCCGCACCGCGCAGATTGCGATTGTGGAGGCGTCCGAAATCTTCTCGGCACGCTAAGCCGCATCTACTATCTGCGCCGGCTATCGGTACCGGCTGCCACAGCTGGTTTCCCGCGCATGCGTAAAGCCCGCGTCACCTGCTCCTCTCAGGGAGCGGGGACGCGGGCTTTCGCTGTCTCCAGGGATGAACCCGACGAGAGTCTCGCGGGAGTGCTTGCTTAGACGGAAGCCATCTCAGCCTCTTCGGCAAGCGGGTCGTTGTCGTCATCGGTGCGGTAGAAATCCCAGCGTTCACAACCGCAACCCGAACGCATCGCCTCGATGACGGCGGCAGCTGCCTCCAGCGGGTCGAGCGCGTGCAGATTCCATAGCGCATGCACCGGTACCGGGTGCCTCCAGCCGTGCTCCTGCAGGAGCTCCGGGTCGAAGGCGGGCAGCGCCTCGACGGTGGGTTCAAGCTCGCAGAGGAAACCGGTGGGGGAGCGGAAAACCGTCACCACGGGGGTCGGGTCGGCATCTTCCAGGCAGGATCCGTCGAAGAAGTAGTAGGTGCTCAGGCGGCGGTTCCAGGCAAGCTGCGCGAGGCGTTCGCCGAAGACTTCCACCGTCTGCTCCCACTGGGTGCGGTGGTACGCCGCAAGGTCGGTGTGGGCGGTCTGCACCACGCCGATGCCCTGCTCGGTGAGTTCGCGGGCGCTCAGACGTGCGGGTTCTGCCGGTTCTGCCGGTTCCGCGGGAGCGCCCGCAGGGGAGCCGTCCGGGGTATCCAACTCTGCTAGTTCTGTTTCGGGGAGCTCAGCGTTAGTCAGCTCAGCGTCGAGGAGCTCAAGCTCCTCAGTGGCACTCGATTCAGCGGCGCTCGCCTCAGCGGCACCCGACTCCACGGCAGCTACGTTGGCTTCGTTTTTCGTCCACAGGCGCAGTTCGCGGGCAATCTGCGTACGTCCGCGATGCAGGGCCGTCTGCCAGGAACCGAACTTGGCGCGTACCGCACCCAGCGGCGGCACCTGCTCAATGAGCGTGGGAATGGTAGACCAGTTGCCGTAGTTCAGCGCCGTCGGCTCGCGGTCGTAGCGGGCGCAATAGCTCAAAAACAGGCTCAGAGTCTTCGGTGCAAAATCCTCGGGTACCGCCGCGGCGTCGATATACCACTCGTTCTCGAGCGCCTCAGCCGGGTAAATGCCGGTGCGGAGCATACCCAGGGACCAGTCGCCGTCACCGAGGTAATCGTTGACCGTCTGTGCGGGGGCAGGCCACGCGGATTCGCCCTCCATACTGGAGGCGAGCAGGGTGTACAGGCTACCGCCCTCGGTGCCAATTTCTTCCACGCCGCGCTGCCTGATGTCCTCGAGGGTCTGCGCGTAGGCTTCTTCCTCCAGCTGGGAGTAGGGGTGTGCGGCAAGGTACTTGAGCGTTGCCCCAATCTTCGCCAGAACGTGCGCAATGTCTTCATTGTTGAAGTGGCGTGCCTCCAGCGCGGACGGCAGGTCGTGAATAATATCGCAATCAAGAATCAGCGCCGCGTACTCGGGCTCTGGAGGCAGATCGTAGGCTTCCGCGAAAACGTACCAGAGGCCGCACGCGAGCACCGTGTAGCTCGGGGCGTCAGCCGTGACCGGGCCAAACTGCCAGATGCCGGAGCTCAGCGCATAGTTCAGGTACTTCTTGTTGATGTGCGGGTACAGAAAGTTGAGGCGGCGGAGAACCTGGGTAGGGGTGAACCCCAGCGCGGCGAGTTCGGCGATGAGTTCCGCGTACTCGTCGTGAAAATCTAAGTAGCCCTCCGGCGCGTTTGATAGCGCGGTGCGTTCGCGCATGGGTCCCTCTTTCCTCTGCAGGTGGGCGGCACATCGTCGTACCGTGCCGTCGCACCCTGTATTTCTGCGAGCAGAAAAGGTCGTGCGGGCGGCCGCGCCACCCCCAATCTGCATAAAAGCGAGAAAAATTTTAAAAAATACATCCTTTTAGTTCAAAAATAGTTGAACGTTATATAGGTGTTCAAGCGGCGGGACCGATAATCAGCTAACTAACCAAAAGATGACGCGGGTGGCGGCAGAGGCCTAAAAGACGCGGAACCGCTCTTCGGCTGTACGCACTCGGGTTCTGCGGCTGAGCTCGGGGGAGCCCGGCGGCTGGGGCCGAGCGGGGTCGATATTATCTCGGTGGCTAGACCAGGGCGAACCGGGTGGCTACCCAGGTAGGCCCGGCGACCCCTGCGGGCCCGGCTCCCGGAGCGTCGGCGAAGTATGCGAAACTGGAGGGATGAGCGAACACCCCCTCCCGAGCAGCATCGCGCCGCGTGGCGCATCCGCCCGCAATGAGTCGCGCCCCGAATCGAACCGTTACGGGCGAATCGAGCGGGCCCCCTCCTCGCACCTCGTCTCGGTACTCGCCGCAGAGCTCGGCATCGCCCCGCACCGCATCGGCGCCGCCGTGGCACTGCTCGACGCCGACAACTCCGTGCCCTTCATCGCGCGTTACCGCAAAGAAGCGACGGGCGCACTCACCGACACCCAGCTGCGCGCCATCCAGACCCGTCTGGGCCAGCTGCGCGCCCTCGAGGAGCGCCGCGCCCGCGTGCTCGAGGCGCTCACCGCGCGCGCCGACGAAGGACTCATCGACCCGCTCACCCTGCTGCAGCTGCGTTCCTCGCTCATGAACGCCGCCACCGTCGCAGACGTGAACGCCCTCTACGCCCCCTACCGCAGCGAGCGCGTAACCCGCGCGCAGCTGGCCCGCGCTGCCGGGCTCGACTCCCTCGTCGAGGACCTGCTGGAGGTGCCCCTCGCCGACGCGCACGCCATCGCCGCCGCCTACATCACCACCGATGAGGAGATTGCGGAGGCCCGCGCGGAGGGGGATGAGACGCTGCCCATCCGCACGGCCGAGGAGGCCCTCGAGGGCGCCCGCGCAATCCTGATCGACCGCGCCCTCACCGACCCTGTGCTCGGCGAGAAACTCTTGACCCGCCTGCGCGAGCAGGGCGTCATCGAATCCCGCGTCATTGCCGGGCACGAAAGTGACGGCGCGAAGTTCTCGGACTATTTCGTCTTCTCTGACCGTATTCGCTCCATCCCGCCGCACCGCGTGCTGGCGCTGCACCGTGCTAAGGACGCCGGCGTGGTGCGCCTCAAGGTGGACGTGGCACCCGCCCCCGCGCCGCTCAGCCGCCTGCGCGGTGCCGCCCGCGCCGAGGCCGAGGCCGCAGCCGAAAACTACGAGAACGTACGTTCTGCATACGAGCGTGAGGTGGCCGCCGCGCTGCGCATCCCCGTGCAGGTGCTCAACACCGTCGACGACGAGGACCGCGTGCTCGGCTGGCTCGCCGCCACCGTGCGCACCGCCTGGCGCAGCCACCTGCGCCCGCGCCTGGCCGAGCGCATCCGCCACCGCCTGCTCGATACCGCCGCGCAGAACGCGACCGAGGTGTTTGCCTCCAACCTGCGCGATATTCTGCTCGCCGCGCCCGCCGGGCATCGCCGCACCCTCGGCCTGGACCCGGGTCTGCGCCACGGCGTGAAGTACGCCGTTGTCGACGAGACGGGCGAGCCCCTGCGCACGGGCACCGTCTACCCGCACGCTCCGCGCAATCAGTGGGAGGAGGCGCTGCGCGAGCTCGCCGCCGCCTGCCGCGAGCACGGTGTGGAACTTATCGCTATCGGCAACGGCACCGCAAGCCGCGAAACCGACAGGCTTGCCAGCGAACTCATTCGCGCCCTGCGCGAGGAGGGCGTGGAAGCACCCCAGAAGGTGACCGTTTCGGAGGCGGGCGCATCCGTCTACTCCGCCTCGGCCCTGGCCGCCGCCGAACTGCCCGACTACGACGTAACCGTACGCGGCGCCGTCTCCATCGCGCGCCGCCTGCAGGACCCGCTCGCCGAGCTCGTCAAGATTGACCCGCAGTCCATCGGCGTGGGCCAGTACCAGCACGACGTGCCGCCGGCCGCCCTGCGCCGGGCCCTCAACGACACCGTCGAAGACTGCGTGAACGCCGTGGGCGTGAACCTCAACAGCGCTTCCGTGCAGCTGCTCGCGCACGTGGCGGGCGTGGGCACCGCGACCGCCGAACGCATCGTCGCCTACCGCACCGAGCACGGCCCCTTTGCGAACCGCCGGCAGCTGCTAAACGTGCCCCGACTGGGTGAGAAGACCTTCCGCCAGGCGGCGGGCTTCATTCGTATTCGTGGCGGCGAGGAGCCTCTGGATGCCTCCGCGGTGCACCCGGAGGCCTACCCGCTCGCGCGCCGCATTATTGCCGACGCGCAGGCCCGCAACGGCGCCCACTGGGTAGCTGGCGCTCTGGGCACCTCGGATGGTAGTGACCCGCTCGCCGGGCTGAACCCCGCCGACTACGTGCAGGAGGGCGGACAGGACGGCGCGGAGGAGGGAACCGCCGGCGTGTACACGGTGCAGGACATCTTCACCGAGCTGCGCCGCCCCGGCCTGGACCCGCGCGGTAGCTTCCGCACCGCCCGCTTCTCCGAATCCGTATCGCGTTTTGAGGATGTACGCCCCGGCATGGTGCTCGAGGGCACCGTCTCAAACGTGGCGGCATTCGGCGCGTTCGTGGATATTGGTGTGCACCAGGACGGCCTTGTACACATCTCGCAGATGAGCCGCGGCTACGTGGCGAACCCGCACGATATTGTGCGCAGCGGCGACATCGTGCAGGTGCGCGTGGTGGAGGTTGACCCGGCGCGCCGCCGCATCTCCCTCTCCCTGCTGGTGCAGGACGAGAGCTAATCGTCGAAAACTGGCGGGTGACGGCTAGATACCGAGCGCTCACCGGGATAGTTTGCCGGTTTGCCGAACAATCCAAGAACGAGCGTTCGTCAAAACCAGTCTTCGAAAGCCCGAGAAACCGCGCCACCAGGGCGCGCAAAAGCCCCGACAAGCACTATCCGTGCCTGTCGGGGCTTTATGTAGGTGAGGTTCGAGCCGCTAGGCCCAGGCGACGCCCTAGAAGTCAATGTTCGCCGGGTCAGGGCCGATGCGACCCTCGGGGGTGGAGAGCGCATCCACGGCCGCGATGTCCTCGGCGGTCAGCTTCACGTTCACCGACGCCAGGTTCTCCTCAATGCGCGAGGGGGTCACGGACTTCGGAATAGCCACGGTGCCCTTGGCCAGGTGCCACGCCAGCACGACCTGCGCGGGGGTTGCGCCGTGGCGCTCCGCGATCTCGGCCAGCACGGGGTTCTGCAGCAGGTCGCTGCCGTTACCCAGCGGGCTCCACGCCTCGGTCACGATGCCGTACTCGGCGTGCACGGCGCGCAGCGCCTCCTGCGAGAAGTAGGGGTGCAGCTCAATCTGGTGGATAGCCGGAACCACGCCGGTCTTCTCGATGATCTCGCGCAGCTGCTCCTCGGGGAAGTTCGACACACCAATCGAGCGGACCTTACCCTGCTTCTGCAGCTCAATCAGCGCACGCCAGGAATCCAGGTACAGGCCCTGCTGAGGCTTGGCCCAGTGAATCAGGTACAGGTCAACGTAGTCGGTGCCCAGCTTCTCCAGGGAGGCATTGAACGCCTCGAAGGCGCTCTCGTAGCCCTGGTCGGAATTCCACAGCTTGGTGGTGAGGAAGATATCCTCACGAGCCACGTCGGAGTTGGCGATAGCGCGGCCCACGCCCGCCTCGTTGCCGTAGATGGCGGCGGTGTCGACGTGGCGGTAGCCGGTCTCCAGGGCGGTGCCCACGACCTTCTCGGCAACCTCGTCCTCAACCTGCCACACGCCGTAGCCCAGCTGGGGGATGCTGCGGCCGTCGTTGAACTTTACGTTCGGTACGTTGTAGCTCATGATGCTCCTTCGTTTTCTGCGGGGGAGGTGAGGCCTCCGCGGGGTTCATTGGTTCTCTATGCTACGCCCGCGGCCGAGGCGAAGACGAGTCGGTTGTGCCTCGAGCTTAACGATGCGAAGAATCATGACGAGCCGCGGCGGGGGAGAGAGGCCGCTATCCCGCGTCCTTCTCCTCCGGCAGCGCGAAGAGCTCGCGCACGTCCTCGGCCGTGACCGCCGCGGAGGCGAACTCGCCCTCGCCGACCACCGCATCGAAGAGCGCGGCCTTCGAGGCCTTCAGCTGCATGACCTTCTCCTCAATCGTGCCCTCGGCGACCAGCCGGTACACGTGCACCTCACGCTCCTGGCCGATGCGGTGAATACGGTCCACGGCCTGCTGCTCGGCGGCAGGGTTCCACCACGGATCCATGATGAACACGTGGTCCGCCTCGGTCAGGTTCAGGCCGAAACCGCCGGCCTTGAGCGAAATCAGGAACACCGGCGCGGCCCCGGCGCGGAACGCCTCGATGACCTCGGCGCGGTTGCGGGTCGAACCGTCCAGGTACAGGTGGCCGATGCCCTTCTCGCTCAGGGCCCGGGCGATGCTCTTCAGGTAACCGGTGAACTGGCTGAACACCAGCACGCGGTGCCCGCCGGCCAGCAGCTCGGGTAGCCGCTCCACCAGGTACTCGCGCTTCGCCGAGGTGACGCCCTCGTAGGCGTCCGGGTCGATGAGCGCGGCATCCAGGGCCAGGCGGCGCAGCAGCGTCAGCGACTGGAAGATCGTGAAACGGTTCTTGTCCATGTCCTCCAGCAGGCCCAGAACCTTCTGGCGCTCGCGCTGCAGGTGCGTGTCGTAGATGCGGCGGTGGCCGGGGGCCAGCGGCAGGTTCACGCGCACATCGTTCTTCGCCGGAAGCTCCGCCGCCACCAGCTCCTTGGTGCGGCGCAGCATGAGCGGCCGGATGCGCCGGCGCAGGCGAGCGGTCGTGGCGGCCGCGTGCGCCGGATCCTCACCGGACTCCGCCGGGCGGGCGTACAAGTCGCGGAAGGCGCGGGCGGAGGGGAAGAGCCCGTCCGCCACAATCGCCAGCAACGCCCACAGCTCCATGAGATTGTTCTCCAGGGGCGTGCCGGTCATGGCGATCTTGGTGCGCGCGGGCATCGCGCGGGCGATAGACCAGGCGCGGGTGCCGGTATTTTTGACGAATTGCGCCTCGTCCAGCAGGAGCGCACCCCAGCCGGGGGTGCCGGGGCCCTCCCCCGAGCCGAGCCCGGCCGCGTAGGAGGCGTACGCATCCTCGTCCATGCGCAGTAGCGTGTAGCTGGTCAGCACCAGGTGCGCCCCGGCCACGCGTTCGGCCAGCGGGGTCTTGCCCGCGGTGGTTTCGGTAATGGTGACGACCTTCGCCCCGGGCAGGAAGCGTTCGGCCTCCGCCGCCCAGTTCGAGATAACGGAGGTCGGCGCGACCACGAGGAAAGGCGCGAACGGCTCGCCGGGAACCGCGGCGCGGTGCTCCTCGACGGCGTGGGCGAGCAGGGCGAGAGCCTGCACGGTCTTGCCCAGGCCCATGTCGTCGGCGAGAATACCGCCCATGCGGTGCTCGTAGAGGAAGGTGAGCCAGCGGTAGCCCTCCACCTGGTAGGGGCGCAGGGTGGCCTGCAGGCCCACGGGGACCGGGTACTCCCGGTTCAGGCTCGAGCGCGCCGAGCCCGGTTCGTTACGCTTGCCGTGGGCATCGGCGCTTGTCGCGGGCTTATTCCCACCCTCTGCGGGGTCGGTTTCGCGGGCTTCGGATGCCTCCACGAGCGCCAGCAGGGAACGCACCTGCTCATCCCAGCGCCGGGTGGTCTGCACGCTGGCCGCCAGCGATTCCAGCTCGGAGAACAGCCCGGCCTGGTGCCGGTTGATGCGCAGCTCGCCGCCCGCCTCGTCGAGCTCCCGCGCCTCCGCGATGAGGGTGCGCAGGGTCTTAAATTCGGGGCGGCGCAGCGAGAAGTAGGTGCCGTTGCCTAGCAGGATGCGGTCCGCGCCCCGGTCCAGTGCCTCAAAAATCTGGGCGAAGGGCACGGTCCAGTTATTCACCTTCACCGCGATGCCCAGCCCGAACCAGTCGCGCGAATTGCCTTCGGCGACGGTTACCTCGATGAGCGCGTCGGTGGCTTCCACGAACTCGGGCGGGGTGCCGTTAAAACGCACCCGAACAGCGGAAATGCGGCGCAGCTTCGGCAGCACGACGCTCAGCAGCTCGCGGGTTTCCCAGCCCTCGACGCGGCGCTCCTCCAGGCTGGCCAGGGCCGGATGCGCGGCCAGCACCGAGCGCACCGAGCGCAGCACGCGGGCCTCGAAGCGCTCGTCGCGCACCTCGCCGCCCTCCTCGCCGGGGTACCCGAAGACCGGCAGGCGCTGAACGCCGGATTCGTGTTCGGGGTCGGCCTCGAAGGGGTTGAGGGGGTACTCCCAGTGCCAGCCCAGCTGCGCATCGTGGCGAACCTCCTCGTCGAAGGTCAGCTCGAGCACCAGGCGCGGCGGGGTGACGGCAGGCAGGGCCAGGGCCGGGTCGGGGGTGAGCGCGGGTACGGAGCGGCTGAGAGCCGGCAGAAAATCGCGCTGGAACGCGGGGCGTTCGGCGGCGGGAATCTCAACGGTCCCAGCCGAGATGAGCGCCTCGGAGGCGGCGTCGAGCGGCTCGACCAGGGGGATGAGTGCCAGCTCCACGCCCTCGGGCAGGTTCGGGACCGCGGGGGCGGCGGGATGCGCCTGCTCGCCGGGGGACCGGGGAGCCGGCCCCTCCGAAGAAGGCTCGCCGGGGGCATTTTCGCGCCGGGCACCTTCGCGGTAGGCAACATCGCCGGGAGCCGCTTCGACGCTCGCGGCGCTATCGGTTTGTGCCGCGGCCTGCTCCGGCTGTGCGGTTTGTTCTGATTGCACGAAGGCGCCGCGGCCTACCTCGTCCAGCGCACCCGGCCGGGCGGTCTTCCAGTGCACGGCTTTGGCGGCCTGCTCGTACTCCTGCTGCACAAGCCCGCCGAGCGCGAAGAAGCCGGTGCGGGGCGTGCCCATGGGGTGGCAGTGGGCGGCTGGAAGCCAGAGCTGGCGCAGAAGCTCGCCCTCGCGCCCCTCCCAGCTCAGCGCGGCCTCGAGGAGCAGGCCCCCGTCCGGGCTCTCCTCGGAGTCCTCGGGCAGGGCGGCGGCGCGCAGACGCACCCGCGCGGGCGGCAGAATAGCGTACTCCACCTCGCGCCCGTTAATCAGCAGGGGCAGGCCGATTTCCTCGGCGCGTGCGAGCACATCCCAGAGCAGGGCAGAGCCCGCGGTGCTGAGCGAAATCCAGTCGCGGTGCGAGGAATACATGTTCTGCCAGGGTCGGGCAATCGAGTAGAGCTCGGCGAAGAAACGCTCGTGCTCCGGGTAGATGTCGTGGCGGCCGACCGGCCCGCCTACGCTCGAGGCGAAGGTATCCCAGGTGAGGCCACCCTTGACCCAGCGGCCGGTTTTGGAGCGCATGAGTGGGCGCGCGAGCAGATTGATGGCCGGGGTCGCCCCGGGCATGTTGCGGCCGCGCGCGTAGGATCCCGAGACGCTCATCGAGAGGTCGAGCGCGCCGCTGACCCGTAGCGAATCGATGCCGGAAAGGTCCTGACGTGCGGAAAGAACCGAGGAGAGATTCTTGCGCCAGGCCGAAATCTTGGAGGCGGGCACCGCTTCCCGGGTGCCGTCCGAGGGGAAGGACGCCTCGCCGAGAGAATTGACGCCGAGGGAATCGAGATCGAAGCCCTCCGCATCCTCTCGATTCTCTCGCGCGGTTGGGGTGACCTCGGTGGAGCCGGGGCTCGGCAGGCGTGAGGCCACGGTCAGGGCCCCGGAGGCGCGCAACGCCGCGAGCGGGTCCTGCGGTTCGGCGCCCGGACCCTCCGCCGCACTCGCTTCTGGGTCGGTCGCTTCGGTGCCTGTTGTTTCGGAGCCGGTGGCCTCGGTTGCGGAGGCGTCCTTCACCCCCCGAATCTTGGTTCCACAGCCGCCGCTGTCGAGCGGGCCGATGGCCTGCGGGGTGAGGGCCCTACCCGCCACGGAGGCACGGTCCAGCGCGGTGAGCATGAGCGCCACGGCGTGCTTGCAATTGCTGACGACCGGGCAGGTGCATCGGGCCGCGAAGGCAGCCGAGCCGGCGCGCGGAGGGAAGAACCGAATCGTCACCTCGTAGGGCACGAGGGTGCTTCCGTTAACGAGCCCGGTGAGGGTGCGGTTGTCCTCGTCGTAGCTGTAGCGCACGACCTCGCGGTTGCGCTGGTAAGCGGCCCCGCGCTGGTAGGTGCGGTGGCCGACCTGTCGAATGATTTGGGGTACGGTGACGGGGATTTCGGGGAAAGGATTGTTGGGCACCTGCCCATTATCTCGCATCGGGTGAGGCGCCGCCCGGCGGGTGGTCACCGCCGCCTGACCGCGTGTATCCCGGGCGCTCTGTGCGGTGAATTGAACACGGTGAAGGTGGCCGCTGCGCCCCGCGCGGGATTGGTCTGCGTGCTCGCGGAGGGGTGAAAGCGAGGGGCTGCGGAGGGTCAAATATTACGTGTCGAGACCGCCGCGGAATGGTGCTAAACAATTTGATAAGTAAAAATACATGTGACCTGAATCTTTTGTGAAGAACACTTTACTTAAGGTGAGAACGTGCTGTAAGCTGGAGCCAGCTTCAAGAGTTTCGACTGATAAGCTCCGACTATGGTCGAACGCCAACCCCATGTTCACGGGTGGCTCGGATGACGAAGCGGTTTGTATTCACCACCCTCAGGGGTGGTAACCGGTACAGACAAGAGCAACGCGAAAGGATCGCGCCACTCACGGCGCAGGTTGTCACATGTACAACGGCTCTGCAACCGAAGCAGTAATCTCTCTGAACCCCTCCCGCTCCTACCAGGACAGCCTGCGTGCCGCAGCAGTTCCCGCTCGAGGCGGTTTCACCGCGGTCAGCATTGACGACTACTCCCGCATTTCTTCTAAGCGCGACGAGTTCCTGAACTTCCTTCTTCTGCCCAACCCCGAGGGTATTCCCGCCATCGAAATCGCCGGTCTGCGCGTAGCGTAGCATTAGGAGTATGAACTTTTCCGGTATGCTCCTGGACTCCGACGTTCTCGCGGAGATTCGTAAGGCTAATCCAGACCCTGCAGTGGTTGCGTTTCTGCGCCGCCGCTCGTTTCGCCACATGTACATTTCGGTGTTGAGCATTGGTGAGCTCAAAGGCCTCTACCCCTATCCCGAGACCGACCGCTGGATTGCTGAGCTGCTCGAACGCTTCGGCGACCACGTCATTAACGTGGATGCGCGCGTGAGCCTCGAGTGGGCGGGCCGCCAGGCCCCGCGCGGTCAGCACGCGGTGGGGCGCGACGACGCCAGCCCCCTCCCCACGGCCGCCCTGGAGGGGCTGATGGCAGCGAGCGCAAGCGCCTACGATCTGGAGCTGATCTCCTCGAAGGCGCAGGTGTACCGTTCCTGGGGCGTGAACGCATCCAACCCCTGGACCGATCAATAGGGGTGCCGCAAAGATTCCCGCCGAGGGACTAACCCAAAAACTGACGCGACGTGCAAAAACCCGTCTCCGAGGGCCATCACCGGCCCTTCCGGAGGCGGGTTTCGTCGTCAAAACGTGGCATCATGGAAGGACGATGAAAAGCACCTCACCTATCTCCCGCTATTCCATGCCCATGCCCCTGTGGCTTCAGGGCGTCGTTGAGCTGATTCTGACCGCCCTGATGTCCGGTGTCCTGGTGGTGGCCGCTATGGCCGCCGTGTGGGCAACGAACGGTTTTGGCGGTACGGAGTTCTCGTCGGTGGCCGCGATGTCGGCCCACCTGTGGCTCCTGATTCACGGCGTTCCCCTGGACCTCTCGGCCGTCTTTGGCGCCTCCGCGGGCACCATGACCCTGGTGCCGCTGGGCCTGAGTATTCTGCCGCTGCTATTTTGCTACCGTTCCGGTCGCAGGCTGGCGCGCGCCTCGTACGAGGGGGAGTTCCTCATTCCGGTACTCTCGGGCTCGGTGACCTACGCGCTGATTTGTTCGGCGGTGTACGGTTGGGCGAGCCCGAGCCCGAAGCCGCTGCAGGTGTTGAACGCCGCGCTGGTACCGCTGGGTATCGTGGTGGTCGGCCTGATGTGGGGCGGCTACCGCGAGGCGCGTTCGCTTTCGCGCATGGTGGGTGTTGATACGGCGGAGCAGATTTCGCAGATGAGCCAGTACTCGCGCTGGGCCGGGTCCTACGCGTGGGCTGTGGTGCGCGCGGCGGTGGTTGCCGCGGTGGCCTTCGTGGGTCTGGGCGCGCTGCTGCTGGCCCTGGGTATTCTGGGTGGGTGGTCGCAGGTGGTGGCCACCTACCAGGAGCTGCACGCGGGCCCGGTGGGTGACACCGCTGTGACGCTGCTGCAGCTGGGCTTCCTGCCCAACCTGGTGATTTACGCGATGGCCTGGTCGACCGGTGCCGGTTTCGCCTTTGGCGCGGGCACCTCGATCGGCCTGACGAGTAGCAATGCCGGGTCCCTGCCGATGCTGCCGATCCTGGGGGCGGTTCCTGAGTCCCTGGGAAGCGCCGGCCTGCTGGGTCTGCTGGTTCCGGTGGCCGCCGGCGCGATTGCCGGTTGGTGGTTCCTGCGTGAGGGTGAGGATCACCTGGACGAGTGGGTCGCCCTGAAGGTGCCGTTCCGTCCGCTTTCGGCCCTGCTGTCCTCGCTTGCGCTGGGCGTGCTGACCGGTTTGCTGACTTCTCTGGCCGCCCTGTGGCTGGGCTGGATTTCCTACGGCTCGTTGGGCGTCGGACGCTTCACCGAGGTGGGTGCCGAGCCGCTGAGCTTTGCGGGCCACACGGCCCTGTGGGTGGGGTTCGGCGTGGCTCTGGGCAACCTGCTCAGTCGCGCCCTGGTGCCCGATAGCAGCCGCGATCTGCCGCGATTTGCCGATGAGCGCCCGAACCTGGGCGAGCGCCTGATGAGCCTTGGTGCTTCCGCGAAGGAGCGCCTGGCTCAGCGTCGCGCGGAGCGTGCGGCCGAGCGTGAGGAACGCCGAGCTGCCGAGGAAGCCGAGGCTGAGCGTCGCGAGGCGGAGGAAGCTGAGGAAGCCAAGCGCCGTGAGGAGGAAACTCGCAAGGCAGAATCCAAGCGCAAGGCCGAGGCCGAGCGTCGCGCCCGTGAGGAGGCCGAGGAGGCCAAGCATCGCGAGGAAGAAGCCGAGCGCGAGGCCGCCGAAGATTCCCGAAAGAGCGAGCCGAGCTCCGAGGACTCTGAGAACGAGGACTCCGAGCACGAGGACTCGCAGGAGCCCTCCGAGGCGCACACGATTGTGGACGAGGTGGCCACCGGCCACGTGCCGGTGCACCCGCAGGAGCCCGTGCACGCCTACCCCCTGGAGGCTTCCGACCCCGTGGCCGAGCGCGCCCTGGCGGATGCGCTCGCCGAGGTCGTTCCCGATGAGGACCTGCCCGAGCCGGTGGAATCCGACCTCTCCATCCCCGAGTTTATGAACCCCGAGCCCGAAAAACTCGAGCCCGCTTCCGCCGCGTCCGAGACCGGTTCGAAGAGCGAGAAGAAGGCGGCCCCGAAGTCCACGGAAATCTCGAAGTTTTCCGCGAAGACCGCGGGGGAAGGCCCCGCCGAACCCGAGGACGCCTCCGAAAGCGCCGAGCCCGCTCGCCCGCGAGGCCGTGCCGGGCGCATCATGGCGTACTTCGGTTTCGGCGTTCAGCCCGCCGAAGGCTCCGAGGATGCTGCTCCCGACCGTTCGGAGCACGAAGCCTCCGAGGCCCCGGAGGCCGAGCCCTCCGCGGCGGAACAGCGCGCCCGCAAGCGCCGCGAGAAGAAGGCGGCCAAGAGCGAGCGCAAGGCGCAGAAGAAGGCCGGGGGAGAGCGTGACTTCATGGAACGCGAGCTGGAGGTGCTCTCCGCCGACCAGGCCATGAACCGTATCTTTGGCGTGCGCGCCCAGACCGGCATCCTGCCGCTTCTGACCGACGAGGCCTCCACCGTGGAGCTGCCCCCGCTGCCGACCGCGGAAGGGGCTACCGGATCGCAGGCCCCGAAGAAGAAATAGCTCGAAGAATAGCACGAAACCCGCGCGAGGATGACTCGCGCGGGTTTCGTGCTGTGTGCGCTCCGGCCTCCGCTAACGGGAGGAGGCCCCGGCCGTGCTGCCGGTGCCCGCGAAGCTGTCCATGCTGTTCTGGAGCATCTGGTCGCAGGTGTACATATCGGTGCCGGTCAGCGCGGCCGTGCGGCACTCGCGGTACTCCTGCATCCCCGGCATGATGGCCAGACCGATTCCGCCAATCACGGTCATGAGGCTGTAGAGGATGCTGAGGGAGGCGGCAACGTAGAAGATCCAGGGGCCGCGCGCGCTTGCGGTGCGCACGATGGCCCAGACGTTCAGCCCCATGCCCACCAGCGCGAAGAGGAAAAGGCCCAGGAAGTAGGGCATGGGGGAGAGCACGAAGGAGGAAGCCCCGAAGATGAGTAGCACGGAGACAACGAGAACCATGGCCGTGCGGAGCAGGATGCGCTGGCGCTGCAGCGGGTCCATCGGCGGCTTTCCGGGGTTTCCGCCGGGCTGAGGTGCGCCCGGCGCGCCGGGGTGCTGTCCGCTGTACCTGCCGGGGGTCGGCGGCCCCTGGTGCTGTCCCTGCTGCGGGTTGGAGGCGGGGCTCTGCGGCTGAGCCTGCTGCTGAGGGTTGCGGGGCTGGTCGTTCGGGGTGTTCGGCGGGGGAGTAGACATAGCTTTAAGGGTACCGTCCCTTCGGGCGTGGGGCCCGCCGCGCCGCCGTTCGTTCGCCTTCCGCGTCCGGACTGCTGGAGCCCTCCGCTCTTCCGACCGTCCCGGCCTACCGAGCGCTGCCGCAGGGCCTTCTCCCGTTTACGCGGACGACCGTCTCTCCGAGCTCCCGCAACGCATGTGAGATGGGCTATACTGATTGGGTGCGAATTGTGGTTATGGTATCCGGATCCGGAACGAATCTTCAGTCCATTCTCGACGCCGTAGCGGCGGGCGAGCTTCCCCTCGACATTGCGGCTGTTGGCGCCGACAAGCCCTGCCTGGGCATCGAACGCGCCCAGGCCGCCGGCGTGCCCACCTTCCTGGTGCAGCCCGGCGACTACGCAGACCGCCCGGCGTGGAACCGCGCCCTCGAAGAGAAGATCGCCTCCTACGAGCCCGATTACATCGTGTTCGCCGGCTTCATGCGCATCGTGGATGCGCAGCTGGTCGAGCGTTTCAGCAACCGCATTATTAACACCCACCCCGCCCTGCTGCCCTCCTTCCCGGGTGCGCACGGCGTGCGTGACGCCCTGGCCCACGGCGTGAAGATTACCGGCCTGACCGTGCACTTCGTCGACGCCGGCGTTGATACCGGCCCCATCCTGGCGCAGGCCGCCGTGCCCGTGCTCGACGGCGATACCGAAGAGACCCTGCACGAACGCATTAAGGTGCAGGAGCGCCGCCTGCTCGTGCAGACCATCGCCGACCTCGCGCAGAAGCACTCTGCCGCATAAGTTTTTCATACGGCGGGTGGAGCGCACGCTCCGATTCCCCGCCCGTACAGACGTACCGTCGCGCCCCACCGCCCGAGTGGGGGCACCCCGTGCCCGGCGCGACGGCGGGGGTAAACCCCACCCGCACATCCCGCCCACCGGGGCGGACTCACATCCATCCACCAGCCGTGCCGCCGCATGTGCCGGGCACGGTGCAAAGTATCGGAGTATTTGTGTCTCTTATTGAGCTCGATCGCGTGCCCCTGCGCCGCGCCCTCATTTCTGTCTACGACAAGACCGGCCTGGAGGATTTCGCCCGCGGTCTGCACGAGGCCGGCGTGGCCCTGGTGTCCACCGGTTCGACCGCGGCGACCATTGCGGCCGCAGGCGTTCCCGTCACCGAGGTGACCGAGGTGACCGGCTTCCCCGAGTGCCTTGAGGGCCGCGTGAAGACCCTGCACCCGCGCATCCACGCCGGTATTCTGGCTGACCGCCGCAAGCAGGAGCACATCGACACCCTCGGCGAGCTGGACGTCGAGCCCTTCGATCTGGTCGTCGTGAACCTGTACCCCTTCGTCGAGACCGTGGCTTCGGGTGCGGATCAGGACGCCATCATTGAGAAGATCGACATTGGCGGCCCCTCCATGGTGCGTGCCGCCGCGAAGAACCACGATGCCGTCGCAATTGTGGTGGACCCGGCCGACTACGAGCGCACGGTTGAGGCCGCTAAGAACGGTGGCTTCTCGCTGGAGGAGCGCCGCCGCCTGGCTGCCGGCGCATTCGCCCACACCGCCGCCTACGACACCGCCGTGGCTACCTGGACCGCATCCCAGTTCCTGCAGGACGAGGACGCCAACTTCTGGCCCCCGTACGCCGGCCTGGGCTTCGAGCGCAGCGAGACCCTGCGCTACGGCGAGAACCCGCACCAGCGCGCCGCCCTGTACGTCAACCCGGCGGCCGCCCCCGGCATTGCACAGGCCGAACAGCTGCACGGCAAGGCCATGAGCTACAACAACTACGTTGACGCCGACGCCGCCCTGCGCGCCGCCTACGACTTCGATGAGCCGGCCGTTGCCGTCATCAAGCACAACAACCCCTGCGGTATCGCCGTGGCAACCCCCGGTGCCGCCGATCCGATTGCGGATGCTCACGCGAAGGCTCACGCCTGCGACCCGCTGTCCGCATACGGTGGCGTGATTGCCGCTAACCGCCCGGTGACCGCCGCTATGGCTCAGACCGTCAAGGGCATCTTCACCGAGGTGATTGTGGCTCCCGGCTACGAGCCCGAGGCCCTGGAGATTCTGCGCGAGAAGAAGAACCTGCGCCTGCTGGTTCTGCCCGAGGGCTTTAGCCGTGACGCCATCGAGTACCGCCCCGTCTCCGGCGGCGCGCTCTTCCAGGAGGCCGACCGCCTGCAGGCTGAGGGCGACGACCCGAAGAACTGGACCCTGGTTGCCGGCGAGCCCGCCGACGAGGCCACCCTGCGCGACCTCGAATTCGCGTGGCGTGCACTGCGCTCGCCCAAGTCGAACGCCATTCTGCTGGCCGATAACGGCGCCGCAGTGGGCATCGGCATGGGCCAGGTGAACCGCGTGGACTCCTGCAAGCTGTCCGTTGAGCGTGCGAACACCCTCGGCGGCGAGGGTAACGAGCGTGCCCGCGGTGCGGTTGCCGCATCCGATGCGTTCTTCCCCTTCGCTGACGGCCTGCAGGTTCTGCTGGACGCCGGCGTGCGTGCCGTTGTGCACCCGGGCGGTTCGATTCGCGACGAGGAAGTTATCGAGGCGGCTAAGGCTGCTGGCGTGACCATGTACCTGACCGGTACTCGCCACTTCTTCCACTAAAGATGTGTAGCGGGCTCAGCCTGCGCTGAGCTACCCGCTGTGAGCGGGGCATTCTGGGGTGAACCTTCGGGGGAGCCTGGGATGCCCCGCTTTTTCGTGCTATCCATCTGGGACTTCTGCGTTGGGGCATCCGTGCTGGGACATCTGCTTTGAAGCATCCGTATTGTGGGCAGTCGTATTTATAGAATTTTTGCTCTATTTTGCGCCGGATTTGCGCATGCAGGCGCGTCACGGGCGACCGGGATGCGCACGGATTGGCTAAAAGTTCGCTAGGATTAGGTTGTGCCTAAAGTCAGCGAAGAATACAAAAAGAACAGGCGTTCTCAGATTGTAGAGACCGCCCGCGAATGCTTCATCAAGCACGGTTATCAGAAGGCTTCGATGAGCGACATTATTGCGGCCACCGGCCTGTCTGCTGGAGCCATCTACAATCACTTCTCCTCCAAGGATGAGATTATCCTCGCCGCCGCGCGCATGGACCTGGCTCCCTTCGACCGCATCCGCGCCGAGCAGCCCTGGGACTACGTGTTCGGGTGCCTGAAGGTGCTGGACACCCCCAAGGTGCGCCGTCACCTGCTGGTAACCTGGGGCGAGGCGGTCTCCATGCCGCAGCTGGGTGCCGTGGTTTCCGAGCAGCTAACCTACCTGCGCGATCAGGCCCTGGAGCGCTACCGCGCCTGGGGCGCCGCTGAACTGGACTTCACGGATGAGGAGCTCGAGGAGTGGCTGACCGTCATCGGTGCGGCCGTGCTCTCGGTGCTGACCGGTTACGTGGTGCAGACCCAGTTGGTGGCCGGCGGTAAGAAGGATAGCGCCCGCGAGGCCTACCTGGAGTACGCCTCCGCCATCCTGCGCCAGGCTTAGGATTCACCGACCTGCGCCGCCTTGCCGATAGGTCCGCCGGGGCGTGTCAAGCGTCCCGCACCGGTACCATACCGGCGCCGTAAAACTTCATCTTGATGCATCCCAAAGCCCGTTTTCCTTTTCGAAGGAGAACGGGCTTTGCGGTATTATGAGGTGTAGCTCATATTTTTTCATTCAGGGTTTTCAGCCACAGACACTGCCTCAACCCCGATGACGAGCCACCGAAGATAACACAAAAACACTCCCAGGAGCGTAATGACCGAGCAGAAGATCCTCGAGATGCCCCTCGCCGACCTCGACCCCGAGGTAGCAGAAGCCATTGAGCTGGAGCGCAAGCGCCAGCAGAACACCCTCGAGATGATTGCATCCGAGAACTTTGTCCCCCGCGCTGTGATGCAGAGCCAGGGCTCGGTGCTGACCAACAAGTACGCTGAGGGATACCCCGGCCGCCGCTACTACGGCGGCTGCGAGTACGTCGATATCGTTGAGGACCTCGCCATTGCCCGTGTGAAGGAGCTCTTCGGCGCGGAGCACGCGAACGTACAGCCCCACTCCGGCGCGCAGGCGAACAACGCCGTCATGCACGCGCTGCTGAACCCCGGCGACACCATCATGGGTCTGTCCCTGGCGCACGGTGGCCACCTGACCCACGGTATGAAGCTGAACGTCTCCGGCAAGCTGTACAACGTTGTCGCCTACAGCGTGGACGAGAACGGCTACGTTGACATGGAGCAGGTGCGCGAGCTGGCCCTGGCCGAGCGCCCCAAGCTGATTATCGCCGGCTGGTCCGCGTACCCCCGCCAGCTGGACTTCGCCGCATTCCGTGCGATTGCCGACGAAATCGGCGCGTACCTGTGGGTGGACATGGCACACTTCGCGGGCCTGGTGGCTGCGGGTCTGCACCCGAACCCCGTCCCGCACGCACACGTGGTGTCCTCCACCGTACACAAGACCCTGGGCGGCCCCCGCTCGGGCTTCATCCTCTGCACCGAGGAGCTGAAGAAGAAGATTGACTCGGCCGTGTTCCCCGGCCAGCAGGGCGGCCCGCTCATGCACGTGATCGCCGCGAAGGCTACCGCGTTCAAGATTGCCGCATCCGAGGGCTTCAAGGAGCGTCAGAAGCGCACCATCGAGGGCGCGCAGATCCTGGCGAAGCGCCTGCTGCAGCAGGACGTGAAGGACGCCGGCGTTTCGATTGCCTCCGGCGGCACCGACGTTCACCTGGTGCTCGTCGACCTACGCCACCACGCGCTCAACGGCAAGGAAGCAGAAGACCTGCTGCACGACGCCGGCATCACCGTCAACCGTAACGCCGTTCCGAACGACCCGCGCCCGCCGATGGTGACCTCCGGTCTGCGCATCGGCACCTCCGCGCTGGCAACCCGCGGCTTCGACGCCGAGGGCTTCACCGAGGTGGCTGACATCATCGCCTCCGTGCTACTACCGAACCCGGACATCGCGGCCCTGCGCGCTCGCGTGGATGCACTCTGCGCCAAGTACCCCCTCTACCAGGGCAGCGAGAACTGGTAGAACCGTGAATGACCCCGTTCGCTCATCCGCCCGTGTGGCCGATGCGCGGACGGGGTTATTTCGCCCTCCGCCCGCCGTCCCGGACCCGCTCTATCGGTGAGGCGCGGCGGGGCCCCAAGAACCCAACACATAGACCGTCCGTTTCGGCGAACCCGCCGCAATCTATGGAAGGAAAAACAATGCCCCAGATTCTAGACGGTAACGCAACCGCCGCAGCCATCAAAGCGGAGCTGAAGGAGCGCGTCGAGGCGCTGAAGGCTAAGGGCATCACCCCCGGCCTGGGCACCGTCCTGGTCGGTGACGACCCGGCATCCCGCTCCTACGTGGGCGCTAAGCACCGCGATTGCGCAGAGATCGGTATTAACTCCATCCGCGTGGACCTGCCCGGTGACATCACCCAGGAGGAGCTCGACGCTGAGATTGACAAGCTGAACAACGACCCGGCCTGCACCAGCTACATTGTGCAGCTGCCCCTGCCCAAGCACCTGGACACCAACCGCGTGCTCGAGCGCATCGCCCCCGAGAAGGACGCCGACGGCCTGCACCCGACCAACCTCGGCAAGCTCGTGCTGAACGTTTCGGAGCCGCTGGATTCCCCGCTGCCCTGCACCCCGAACGGCGTGATTGAGCTCGTCAAGCGCCACGGCATCGACTGGAACGGCAAGAACGTGGTGGTGCTCGGCCGCGGCATTACCGTGGGTCGCCCGCTGGGCCTGCTGCTGACCCGCCGCGAGGTGAACGCCACCGCAACCCTGGCTCACACCGGCACCCAGAACCTCGACGAGGTGCTGCGCGAGGCCGACGTCATCGTCGCCGCCGTGGGCGTGCCCCACGTGCTGAAGGCTCACCAGGTCAAGGAGGGCGCAATCCTGCTGGACGTGGGAGTTTCTCGCGCCGAGGACCCCGAAACCGGCAAGAAGAAGCTCTTCGGTGACGTCTCGCCCGAGGCCGCAGAGAAGGCCTCGTGGGTGTCCCCGAACCCCGGTGGCGTGGGTCCGATGACCCGCGCCGAGCTGCTGGTGAACGTGGTGGAGACCGCGGAGCGTCAGGCCGCGTAGGTCCCCGCGACGTTCGCATAGACCCGTAACGAAAGACCCGTAGCGAAAGGGCGGTGCCCCGGTAGAGCAATCTACCGGGGCACCGCCCTTTCGCGCGTCTCGTGCGGCCTCCTGTCTCAGGGGAGAGGCGCTAGAGAAACATCTCGTAGAAGTAGTGGTCCGAGAGGTACAGGGTCTCAGAGTATTCGACCGGCGTTCCCTCCTTGGTGTAGCCGGTGACGCACACCTTGAAGGCGGCCTCGCCCACGGGAACCTGCTGGTTGAAGGCATCGGCATCGGCGTCGGTGAAGAGGGCCGCGCCCGTGCGTACGCGGGCGTGCTTAATGGCGTTGGGGGTGTCGGCCAGCTGATCCAGGGAGCTGGAGGAGCCCGAGAGACCGGCCATCATGGAGTCCAGGATGCTGCTGGCGGCTTCCTTGACAAAGTAGGAACGCTCAAAGCCGATGACCTCGTGGTCGGCCAGGCGCAGACGGCGTACGAAGAGGACCGACTCGCCCACGGGAACGGATAGTCGGGTCGAAATCTCCTCGGTGGCATCCACCCAGCGGGTCGCGATCATGCGGGTCGAGCCTTCGAACCCGCGGCGGCGCATATCGTCGGCGAAGGTGTCCACGCGCGGGATGTACGTGGCTTCGCTGCGTTCGGCCACGTAGGTGCCGGACCCCTGCACGTTATAGAGCAGGCCGCGTTCGATGAGAACCTTCAGGGCGCTGCGTACCGTCTGGCGGCTCACGCCGAAGTTCTGCTGAATCGTGCGCTCGGTCGGGAGCTTATCGCCGGGCTTACCCGGAATGATGTAGCGCTGCTCGAGGTAGTGAATCACCTGCTCGTACTTGGGTCCCGGAATCGGCGGCAGCTCATAGGTCTGGCTACCGTTGGGGGAAGTACTCGGGGAGGCCTGATCTGCGGCCTGAGCATCGGTGGAGAGCGAGTGGGCGGTGGGTTCGGGGGTATGTGAGGAGTGTGAATTCATCACCCAACATTTTAACCATCTGTGAAAGAAAAATGAATCACGGTGAATTTTTACTTCCGCGCATGCTGGCATAATTAAGACTATGCATTCTTCGATTCCTCCCGTTCCGCGTGAGCCCGGTCTGCTCCGCGTGGCGAGCGTCAACGTCAACGGCATCCGCGCCGCCTACCGCAAGAACATGGCCGACTGGCTGGCCGAGCGAGACATCGACATCCTCTGCCTGCAGGAGGTTCGCGCGCCCGACGCCATCGTGCGTGAGCTCCTCGACGAGTCGCAGTGGAATATTCTGCACGCCGAGGCCTCCGCTAAGGGCCGCGCGGGTGTGCTGGTGGCTACCCGCCGCACCCCGAACTCGGCTGGTGAGGCGCTGAAGGATCAGCCCGTGGCCACCCGCTCCACCATCGGCGAGGAGTACTTCGACGACTCGGGACGCTGGGTTGAGGCCGACTACGTTCTGCCGAACGGGCAGACCCTGACCGTGGTGAGCGCGTACGTGCACTCCGGCGAGGTCGGCACCCAGAAGCAGGAAGATAAGTACCGCTTCCTGGCGCGTATGCTGGTGCGTATGCCTGAGCTGGCCGAGCACTCCGATCACGTGCTCATCGTGGGTGACCTGAACGTGGGCCACACCGAACTGGATATCAAGAATTGGAAGGCCAACCAGAAGCGTGCGGGTTTCCTGCCCGAGGAACGCGCCTATTTCGACCGCTTCTTTGGTGATATCGGCTACCGCGACGTGGCGCGCGATCTGGCCGGTCAGGTGCCCGGCCCCTACACCTGGTGGTCCTACCGCGGCAAGGCCTTCGATAACGACGCCGGCTGGCGCATCGACTACCAGATGGCGACCCCCGCCTGGGCCGAGCGCGCCGTGCAGGCGCAGGTTGATCGCGCCGCCACCTACGAGGAACGCTTCAGCGACCACGCGCCGCTGGTGGTGGACTACCGCATCGATGGCTAGAGTCTAGCGCCACCGCGCCCCGAACATAAGTTTTGAGATACACGCTGCACCGTTCGCAGCACCGCACAGGAAGTAACTGCACAGGAAATAACTATGGCAGACGAAAAGAAGCAGGATAAGTCCCTCATCCCGAACGCCTCCCAGCAGAAGACGCGTATCTTCTCTGGTGCCCAGCCCTCGGCCGATTCGATGCACCTGGGTAACTACATTGGCGCCGTGAACAACTGGGTGGCCCTGCAGAACGACCCGAATAACGAATGTCTGTTCTTTATTCCGGATATGCACGCCATCACCGTTCCGCAGGATCCCGAGGAGCTGCGCGAACGCACTCGCCTGACCGCGGCGCAGTACATCGCCTCCGGCATTGACCCGTCCCGTGCGCCCCTGTTCGTGCAGTCGCACGTGCCCGAGCACGCCCAGCTGGCCTGGGTTCTGAACTGCTTCACCGGCTTCGGCGAGGCCTCCCGCATGACCCAGTTCAAGGACAAGTCGCAGAAGCAGGGCGCCGATAAGGCCTCGGTTGGTCTGTTCACCTACCCGATTCTCATGGCCGCCGACATTCTGCTCTACCAGGCGGACGGCGTGCCCGTGGGCGAGGACCAGCGCCAGCACCTCGAACTGACCCGCAACCTGGCCCAGCGCTTCAACTCCCGCTTCGGCGAAACCTTCGTGGTGCCCGAGCCGGTCATCCTGAAGGAAACCGCGAAGATTTACGACCTGCAGGAACCTACCTCGAAGATGTCCAAGTCGGCGGCATCCGACAAGGGCCTCATCAAGCTTCTGGACACCCCCAAGGTCACCCAGAAGAAGATTAAGTCCGCCGTGACCGATGACGGTTCCGTCATCGCCTACGACCGCGAGGCCAAGCCCGGCGTGTCCAACCTGCTCTCCATCTACTCCGCCATGACCGGCGAGAGCATCGACGAGATTGTGGCACGCTACGAGGGCAAGATGTACGGCCACCTGAAGGTCGACCTGGCCGATATTGTGGTGGACCGTCTGGCTCCGGTGCGCGAGCGCACCCTCGAGCTGATGGACGACCCCGCCGAGCTGGACCGCCTGCTGGCCGTGGGCGCCTCCGCCGCCCGCGAGATCGCCGCCGCTACGATCGAAAACGTCTACAAGAAGGTCGGCTTCCTGCCCTCGGTGAGCATCTAGCTACCGGGCGCTTATCAATTCCTCATCTTCAACGAACGCAAAGCGCACGACACCCATGACAGAACCCCGCGAGCAATCGAGTCCCTCTGAGGCCTCCGTATCACCCACCCTCAAACCCGGTCACCGCTACCTGAGCATTATTGCTCACGTGAGCGGTGAGAATGCTCAGCGCCTGGAGGAGTGGAAGCGGGAGACAACGGGGGCCCCTGCCGCGTCAATGAGCACCCACGTGACCGTGTACGTGGCGGAGCTGGATGATTCCCTGCTGGATGCCGTGCGTTCCCCGCAGTTTTCCGAAGACCTGGGCGCCTCGCGTTTCGAGGCACGCTGGGGGTCGGTGCACTCCTTCCGCCCAGTGACCGAGGTGGAGTACCTGAACCTGGAGGCGGGCAAGACCGAATTCGAGCGGATTCACCGGAATCTTGTTCGGATGCTCGGCACGGGTGCGGCCCCCTTCCCGTACGTGCCGCACGTGACCCTGGGGCATGGCTTGAGCGAGGAACAGGTGGCCAGCGCCCGCGAGGCGTTTGACTCCCTGCCCGCGGAGCGGCGCACCTTCACGGTGGACCGCCTGCACTGCTACTCCTACGACGGGCAGAACTGGGAGGAAATCGGGGTTCTGCCGCTGCGGTAGTAGCCAGCCTAAAACGCTAAGAGAGATGCAACCGATAGACTATCGGTCGCATCTCTCTTTATGCTTTCACGTGGTTTATCTCAGCGTGAGATCCCTAGTGGGAGTGGGACTCGCCAGACTCGTGTGCATCAGCGGAAGCCGAGGAAGAGGCAGAGCCGTGAGCTTCAGCGCCGTGTGACTCAGCCTCAACCGGCGCGGCGTTCGAGGAAGAGACGCCCAGGATCTCGTTGGGGGTCTTGGGCAGTTCCACGCTCATGAGCTCCTTCGGAGCCGCCGGGTTCGACAGGGACACCGCAATGAGCTTCTTGGTGGCCGGGTCGGTCACGTAGGCGGTCTTGCCATCCACCCACAGCGCCGGACGCTCGTCCTGCCAGGTCTCGGACTCGGTCCACGCCTCCATGAGCTGTACGGAGCCCAGCTCGGCGCCGGTTGCCGGGTCGAAGATGCGCAGCTTACCGTCGGTGGTCAGCAGCAGTGCCTCACCCTGGGGGCCGCGAGCCAACGATCGGAAGGTGTAGCTCACGCCAGAAGGCAGGGAGTAGACGGTGCGGGTTGCCGCGACGGTGTCGATGATGGAGAACTTCTCGGGGCGCTCCAGCTTGGCATCCTTGTCGGTCTTGTAGTCCGCCAGAACGTACTGGGAGTCAGCCTTGCCCGCCTGGTTACCGGAACGCGAGTACGGGTCCTCGGGGTTGGTGATCTTGGTGAACTTGCCGTCCTTGTAGACCAGCGCGCCGTCGGTGCAACCGATGGTGAATGCACCGTCCTTGGCGATAGCTTCACCGTGAACGCCGGGGCAGGCGGGGCTCTCGGTTACGGTCTTACCCTGCGCATCCACAACGGCGGCGCCGGTGCGGGTCTTCGAGTCGCCGACCGCCACCAGGTACTGGTTATCGGGCAGGGGGATGGCGAAGCCGTGGTGCGGCTTGGGCAGGGTGACGGTGGTGGTCTCCAGGGAGGATGCGGTGCGCTTGTCGTGGGTCAGCTTCGCCGGATCGTACACGGCGAAGGAGCCGGTGCCGTCAGCGAATGCCGCAACCTTGCCGTTGTCCTTGATGACGTGACCGGTGTGGTCAGCGGCAAGAGACAGCGAAGACAGAGACGGGGCGGTGGTGTAGTAGTGCGAGTGGTCGCCGTGCGCTACGGACCATACACCGGTGTCCAGGAAGGTGTAGCTGTTGCCGTCGGCCACGACGAGATGGCGGTTATCGCCGGCATCAGAGAGGCGCAGGAATCCTTCCTTGGGAATATCGGCCAGCAGTTTCATGTCCTTGGCGTCGTAGACGAGCACGCCGCCGTCGTAGGTGATGGCCACGCGGCTGGCAGCGCCCTTGCCTTCGATGATGGGAGCGGGGGTTGCGCTCGAAGTGGAAGCGCTGGGGTTGGTCTGTGTATTCTGGCCGTTCTGGGCGTTCTGGGTGGTCTGGGAGCCACATGCGGTCAGGGCGAGGGCAGCCGCGGCGCCGAGTGCGCCGACGCGGGTGAGGAAAAACTTACGGGTCATATGCATGACAGAATATTAACATGAGAATAATTCTTTATTTAGTCTAATGTGCAGTTCGTATCACGGTATGGAAAATTCTTTTGCGCCACTCTCAAAGCTTCTGCGACATGCCACAGGCCTCCAACTGGGCGAAAGCCCCTGAAAGCTACTACGCCCCCCCAGACTTCAACTTTTTAGATGCAGAAAACCGGCTCCCTTCTGACCAGAAGGGAACCGGTTTTCTTAGAGGTATCTTTTGCTCGAGTAGGGTTCATGTGCCTACTCAGGGCCAAAATTTTAGAGGAGGTTGTTCAGGCCTCGTGCCTTGATCTCGCCCACGGCATCCTTGACGGCCTGAGCCTTGGAGCGCGGTGCGACTAGCAGGGCATCGGAGGTGTCAACCACGACGATGTCGTTCAAGCCAATAATCGAAATCTTGCGATCGGTATTGGCCACAACAATGCCGGAGCAACCGTGGTTAATGACGTTATCCTTCTCGCCAAGGATGGTCAGCTGCTCGCCGCTCTTCTCGGAGTTGAGGCGTGCCACAGCGTCGAAGTCTCCAACATCATCCCAGCTAAAGGAGCCGGGAACCATTGCGACGTCGCCTGCTGCCGCTGCGGGCTCAGCCACAGCGTAGTCGATAGCGGTCTTCGGCAGGGTCTCCCAGACGCGGTCCATGACGGCCTCGCGCTCGGGGGTGTCCCAAGCGTTAGCGATCTCCATGATGCCCGCGTACAGCTCGGGCTCGTTAGCCTCGAGGTGCTTGAGCATCAGGGCCGCAGGTGCCACGAACATGCCTGCGTTCCAGGTGTATTCACCGGAATCCAGGTACTTCTGTGCGGTGGCGGTATCGGGCTTCTCCACGAAGGTGTCCACGGCGTGAGCGTTGGGTGCACCCTCGATGCCCAGGGGCTCGCTGGCGTGAATGTAGCCAAACGCGCTGGAGGGCTCGGTGGGGGTAATGCCGATGGTGACAATCTTGCCGGTGGCCGCGGTGACGACAGCTTCGGTCACCACGCGGTGGAACTCGTCCACGGGGCTGATAACGTGATCGGCTGCGAAGGAGCCAATGATGGCGTCCGGTTCGCGGCGGTGGATAATAGCGCAAGCCAGGCCGATAGCTGCAGCAGAGTCCTTGGGGGAGGGCTCCAGCACCAGGTCAGCGGCGCGCAGCTCAGGAATCTGCTGGGTGACCGCATTGGCGTGCGAGGTGCCGGTGACGACCATGACGGAACCGTTGCTGAGGTCGATGAGACGGTCGTAGGTGTCACGCAATAGGGAATTGCCCGACGAGGTGAGGTCGAGCAGGAACTTCGGGGCGTGCGCGCGGGACAGGGGCCACAAACGCGAGCCAACACCGCCGGCGGGAATCAGCGGGCGGAATCGAGTGAGTGCAGTATTCATCGCTTCAAGAATAACGGGTGAATTTGTCATATATCGAATTCTTTTAGGATTTGGCAGAAAATGTCAGGCGGCTCTCATTGGGGGAGGGGCGCATTGTTAGGTTAAAGTTACTTCCGCATCAACTCGGGGTAAATCGCAATATCGCAAAAAAAATATAACCTAATTTACGTTTATGGGCTGGGAAAAATCTATAAACAGTGTGTCAATAAGCTGTGAATTTACCTGATATCTTGGAAGTAACAGACGAACAAAGCAGTCGGCGAGTACATAGTCGTGACCGGCTCGCAGGGAGGCGCCCGGTGCCCCTTTGCGCCCCGAGCCCGCCGTCTCAGCAGGAGGTTATTCAGTGTTGAATGGTTCTAAGGGAACCCTCTACCGCGGCCGTTGGGGCATGTGGTCCTGGGTTGCTCACCGCATTACCGGTATCGCGATTTTCTTCTTCCTTCTTGTCCACATCCTCGATACCGCCGTCGTGCGCATCTCTCCGGAGGCCTACAACGGTGTGCTGGGCCTGTACAAGAACCCCATCATGGGCCTGGGTGAGACCGCCCTGGTAGCAGCCATCGTCTACCACGCCTTCAACGGTATCCGCATTATCCTCATCGACTTCTGGGGTAAGGCAACCAACGCACACGTGGAGCACATCCAGGCGAAGAACAAGGACGGCAACGTCGAAATTAGCCAGAAGGCAACCTACGTGCACATCAAGATTCTGTGGGTTGTGCTGATTCTCTGGGCACTCACCGTTGCCGGCTTCGCCGCCCGTCACCTGCCGATCGTTTTCTCGCACATTGGAGGTCACTAAACCATGGCTACTCCGCTTAAGCCCCGCACCTACGTACCCCGCCTGCGTGATAACCGCATCGACGGTGTGAAGTACAACCGCTCCTCCTCCAAGCGCAACAACTTTGAGATGTTCGCCTGGCTGGGCATGCGCCTGTCCGGCGTCGTGCTTGTGATTCTTATCTTTGGCCACCTCTTCTCGAACCTGATGGTCGGCGACGGCATCCACGCCATCGACTTCGGCTTCGTGGGTGGCAAGTGGGCCAACCCCTTCTGGCAGGTCTGGGACCTGCTGCTGCTGTGGCTGGCCATGCTGCACGGCACCAACGGCATCCGCGTCATCATCGACGATTACGCCGAGAAGGACCGCCTGCGCGTGTGGCTGAAGGTTATCCTCTTCGCTGCCTCCGCATTTGTCCTGCTGGTTGGTACCCTCACCATCTTCGCGTTTGACCCCTGCCCCTCGGGCGCAGCGGCCAACCTGCTCCCCAGCTTCTGCGCGGCACACTAACGACGACGTAACCGGCAGACAAATTCAAACATCGAAAACACAGAAAGAACATCATGCAGGTACATAAGTACGATGTAGTGATCGTCGGCGCCGGCGGTGCCGGTATGCGTGCCGCTATTGAGGCAGGCCAGCGAGTCCGCACCGCGGTTTTGACCAAGCTTTACCCGACCCGTTCCCACACCGGTGCGGCGCAGGGCGGTATGTGTGCCGCTCTGGCCAACGTCGAGGAGGACAACTGGGAGTGGCACACCTTTGACACCGTCAAGGGTGGCGATTACCTGGTCGATCAGGACGCGGCAGAAATTATGGCTAAGGAAGCCATCGACGCCGTGCTCGACCTGGAGAAGATGGGTCTTCCCTTCAACCGAACCCCCGAGGGCCGCATCGACCAGCGCCGCTTCGGTGGCCACACCCGCGACCACGGTAAGGCTGCCGTGCGCCGCGCATGCTACGCAGCTGACCGTACCGGCCACATGATTCTGCAGACCCTGTACCAGAACTGCGTGCGTCACAACGTTGAGTTCTACAACGAGTTCTACGTGCTCGACCTGATTCTGGTCAAGGACGAAGAGGGTAAGCCCCGTCCCGCCGGCGTTGTCTCCTATGACCTGGCAACCGGCGAGGTTCACGTCTTCCAAGCCAAGTCCGTGATCTTCGCATCCGGCGGTTGCGGCAAGATCTTCAAGACCACTTCCAACGCCCACACTCTCACCGGTGACGGCATGGCCATCGCGCTGCGCGCCGGCCTGCCCCTGGAGGACATGGAGTTCGTTCAGTTCCACCCGACCGGCCTGGCAGGCCTGGGCATCCTCGTGACCGAGGGTGCTCGCGGTGAGGGCGGTATTCTCCGTAACGCTGACGGTGAGCGCTTCATGGAGCGCTACGCACCGACCATTAAGGACCTCGCACCCCGCGATATCGTGGCACGAGCCATGGCAAACGAGGTGCGCGAGGGCCGCGGCTGTGGCCCCCACAAGGACTACGTGCTGCTGGACCTGACCCACCTGGAGCCCTCGCACATCGACGAGAAGCTGCCGGATATCACCGAGTTCGCTCGTACCTACCTGGCCGTGGAACCGCACCACCAGCCCATCCCGGTGTTCCCCACCGCGCACTACGCAATGGGTGGTATTCCCACCAACAACGAGACCGAGGTGTACCGCAACAGCGAAGAGACCGTCCCCGGCCTCTACGCAGCCGGTGAGGTTGCCTGCGTGTCCGTGCACGGTGCAAACCGCCTGGGCACCAACTCCCTGCTCGACATCAACGTCTTCGGTAAGCGTGCCGGCCGCAAGGCCGCCGAGTACGCCGCATCCGCCGAGTTCGTTCCGGTTCCGGACGATGCAGCAGATCGCGTGCTGAACATGCTCAACGGCATCCTTGAGAGCAAGGGCACCGAGAAGGTTGGCGCTATCCGCGCCGAACTGCAGAAGGCCATGGAGGCCGACATGCAGGTGTTCCGCACCGAGGAGACCATCCGCGCCGCACTGGCCACCATCGAGAAGCTCGAAGAGCGTTACAAGAACATCTCGATTCAGGATAAGGGCAAGCGCTTCAACCTCGACCTGCTTGAGGCCGTCGAGCTGGGCTTCCTGCTCCAGCTGGCCAAGGTCATGTCCGTCGGTGCGCTGCACCGCAAGGAGTCCCGCGGCGGTCACTACCGCGAGGACTACCCCAAGCGCGATGACGTGAACTTCATGAAGCACTCTATGGTCTACCTCGACCCCGAATCCGAGTTTGAGGGTGTGAAGGGCCTGCGTTTCGGCACCAAGCCCGTCGTCTACACCCGTTACGAGCCGAAGGAGCGTAAGTACTAAAATGGCTGAAAACGAACTTCCCGAACCGGAATCCGTCAAGCTATTTGAGGGCATGACCGGCGGCGATTCCGACTCCATCCCCACGTACGACGTGATTATCAAGGTGCGCCGCTACAACCCGGAGGTTTCCTCCGAGGCGTACTGGGACGAGTTCCCGCTGACCATGTACCGCACCGACCGCGTGCTCGACGCCCTGCACAAGATTAAGTGGGAGCTGGACGGTTCCGTCTCCTTCCGCCGTTCTTGTGCACACGGCATCTGCGGCTCGGACGCAATGCGCATCAACGGTCGTAACCGCCTGGCCTGCAAGACCCTGCTCAAGGACCTTGACCTGTCCAAGCCCATTACCGTGGAGCCGATTAAGGGTCTGCCCTGCGAGAAGGACCTCATCGTTGACATGGAGCCCTTCTTCCAGGCATACCGCGAAATCATGCCGTTCTTCATTAACGATTCGAACGAGCCTGAGCGTGAGCGTCTGCAGACCATCGAGGACCGTGCACGTTTCGATGACACCACCAAGTGCATCCTGTGTGCAGCATGTACCTCGTCCTGCCCGGTTTTCTGGACCGACGGTCAGTACTTCGGCCCCTCCGCTATCGTGAACGCTCACCGCTTCATCTTCGACTCGCGCGATGATGCAGGCGACCTGCGTCTGGAGATCCTGAACGACAAGGAAGGCGTGTGGCGCTGCCGCACCACCTTCAACTGCACCGAGGCATGCCCCCGTGGCATCCAGATCACCAAGGCTATTGCCGAGGTGAAGCAGGCCATCCTGAGCCGTTCGCTCTAGAACGTTCCTTCTCGGATTCTTGAAGGCCAAGCGCCTTCTGCGACAAGCCGTCGCCCCTCACCGGGCGGCGGCTTGTCGCGTGTCCGGGGTAGGGGAGAGAAACCGGGGAAAGCCGGAGTGCGGGAGAGGCACGCCCCGGAACCCCGCAGCCCTCGCCGCCTGCACCTCCGACGAACCTCCGAGCGGTCTTCAAAATCCGTCACAAAGTCACAGACATTCTTAAAGGGCCGGTAACGGCCGAGACTGATAGGTAAACCGTCACCGGGAGAGTTATTCTACTGTGTATGGTTTTTGCTAATTCTCGCTACGATTTGTCCACCCCCGTCTTCGACGATTGGGTGGAGCGCATGATGGGCACCCTCGTGCAATTCCGCCGCGAAGTGCACGCCAACCCCGAGCTTTCCTTCCGCGAGGTCGTCACGACCGAGCGCCTCATGAACCGACTGCGAGAAGCCGGCTTGAACCCCATCGCCTGCGAAGGCACCGGTTGCTACGTCGACATCGGAGACGGCCCCTTCGCCGCGGCTCTGCGCGCCGATATCGACGCACTGCCCATCGTCGAGCAGACCGAGCTGCCCTATGCCTCCACGGTTCCCGGCGTGATGCACGCCTGCGGCCACGATATTCATCAGACCGTCATGTTGGGCGTGGCGCTGGCGCTACACGAGCTCAACGAGAAGACCCCGTTGGGCCGCAGCATCCGTATTCTTTTCCAGCCCGCCGAGGAACAGCTGCCCGGCGGCGCCGTGCAGATGATTTCCCAGGGCCTGCTCAAGGACGTTCCGCGTGCTTTCGCCCTGCACTGTGACCCGAAGGTGGACCTCGGCCAAATCGGTACGCGCATCGGTGCGATTACCAGTGCCTCCGACACCGTGAAGATTCACCTGAGCGGCCACGGCGGCCATACCTCCCGACCCCACCTGACCGAGGACCTCATCTACGCGATGAGTCAGATTGCGGTGCAGGTTCCCGCCGTGCTGACCCGCCGCACCGACGTTCGTTCGGGCGTGCTGGTTGCTTGGGGTCAGGTCAGCGCCGGCGTCGCCCCGAACGCGATTCCTGCCGAGGGCTACCTGGCCGGCACCATGCGCTGCCTGGACGTTGAGGTGTGGCGCCAGGCGGGCAACCTGCTGGACGAGGTCATCGAACAGGTCGCCGTTCCCTTCGGTGTGGACGCCCGTGTGGAGCACATCCGCGGCGTGCCCCCGGTCGTGAACACCGACTTGGAAACCACCATGCTCGAGAACGCCGCCCGCGCCGAGCTGGGCGAGGATTCCATCGTGCTCGTCGAGCAGTCCATGGGTGGCGAGGACTTCGCGTGGATGCTGCAGGAGGTGCCCGGCTCCATGTTCCGACTGGGTACCCGCGCCCCCGGCGACCCCACCTACGACCTGCACCAGGGCGACTACGCCCCGAGTGAGCAGGCCATCGGTATCGGTGTGCGCGTCATGGCCGCAACCGCCCTGCGCGCGGTGCGCTTCGAGCTGGCCAAGGCTGCGAAGGCCGCCAACCCGGTGCGCGACGAGGCCCGCTAGGCCCCGGGGTACCGAGCCGCCCATCCCGCGTTCTACCGGCGTGCGGGTGGCAAGTTGTGTCGTTTCATAGAGTTTCGCCTCGCTATCGGTCGGATAGCGAGGCGAAACTCTATGCACACGATAGAATTAAAGAGATTATGAGGACATCAGCGTTGTGCCCGTGAACCCGCGCGTGGTTGCGAGGGAGGTTCGGCGGGCACCGCGCGTATTCACGGCGCACGCCGAAGGAGGACGCCCAATGAGCTTCTTTGGGATCGGTAAGAAGAAGTGGGATGAACAGGCGCGCGAGGCGGAGAGCACCGCGGCACAGGACGGGCACGAGGAAAGCAAGCCGTCCCGCGGCTCGGGGCTGAGCGACAAAATTATGGAGCAGCAGCAGTGGGAGGATTCCCTGCGCCGTTTCGTGAAGTCGGAGGGTACCCGCCAGAACCGCGACGAGGAACGCTCCGAAGAACACCGCGCCGTGGAAGACCTGAAGCGTGCCCTCCTGCACGATGACGAGGAGACCCCCTCGTTCGCCGAGGGGTCCCTCTCGGATACCGGAAAGACCACCGACGAGGAGGAGCGTCGTAGCATCCTGGAGGCTCTGAACTCCTACCCGCACGAGGACTCCGAGGCCGCCGCGGCTCCCGAAGCCCGCGAGGAGAGCAGCGACCCCGAGGCTGTCGAGGATGCCCCGGCTGCTCCTGAAACCCCCGCCTTCCTGCGCGACGATGAGGACGAAACCTCCGAGAAGACCGAGGGCGACTCCTCCGCGAAGGCCGAACCCTCAACCGACACCGCCGAGGATGCTCGATCCCAGTTTGAAGAGCACCTGCGCGCCGTCCGTGCGGAGAGCTCCGAGAAGGAAAGCCCCGCTACCTCCGACGTCGACGACACCGACCGTAACGCTGCCGCCGAGGAATACCTCTCGGTTGAGCAGATTCGCGAGGCGCGCACCCGCGCCGCCATCATCGAGGCAAAGAGCGCCGGCCTGGACGACCTGGCCGCCGTCTACGCGGCCCGCCTGGGTCTGAATCCGGAGAGCGAAGAGGACAGCTTCGAGGAGGTCGAGCAGGCCGAGGAATCCGAGGCCGTTGCCGCTGAGCAGCCCGTCGCCGAGCACTCCGCTTCCGAGCGTTCTACCGAGCCCGAATCCCCCAGCGCCGAGCCTACCCGCTCAGGCGAAAAGACCGAACCTGCGGCGGAGGTACTTGTGAGCGAAACGGCCACGGTGGAGGAGCTTTCCGAGCCTGCCTCCGAGCCTGCCGAGCCTTCTAACGAGTCCGAGGTGAAGCTCGATGTCGCTAAGGACGAGGCAAAGAAGGACACCGAGGATCCCGCATCCGAGCCGGGATCCGACGAAGCCGCCTCCGCCGAGCAGAAGCTGAGCGCCGATGACGCCGAGCTTGTAGCCGAATCCATTGTGCTCACCGCCCCCGCAGAGGGTGCCGCGGACCTCCCCGTCCTCGGCGAGCAGCGCGCCCTCCACTCGCTGGCTGAGCTCATGCGCACCCGCGGTTCGGGAACCCTGAGCCTGGAGCTGCGCCAGGTGGATGAGGACATGCACTACCGCCTGCTGCACCGCGGTCGCGAGGTCGAGAACGGCATCGTGCTGCCCGGCGTTGACTGGTTTGCGCCCGTCGCAGCCCTGTACACCGAGGCCCAGGAAGCCGGCACGACCTGGAACCGCGCGGCTGTGACCCTGAACCCGCGCCTGGGTGAGGGCCTGGAGGTGCACGCCTCCTACCTGGGTGCCGTAGATGGGCAGACCACCCACGAGAGCTTCCTGCTCGAAACCCCCGCCCGCGAGGAGACCTCGGTTGTGGCTACCGCTGAGGCGGCTGAGGCAGCCGAAGCTCACCAGGCTGAAGCACCCGGGGCTGAGGCAGCGGAGGCTGAGGCATCCGAGTTCGGCGATTCCCCGAAGGTTGAGCCCGAGACCCCCGCAGCTGAGGCTCAGCCCTCCGAGGAAGTCCGCGAGGAACAGGCTCCCGAGCAGGTCGAGCGCCAGAGCGCTCCTGCGGGCCTCGCCGTTGCCGGCGCTGCCGTGACCGGTGCCGCCGCGCTCGCCGCCTCGGCCTCCGAATCGGGCGAAGCCTCGGTCGCCGAGCCCGAGTACGAGCACGACTACGATAACGACCCGATTTTCGGTACCGCCAACTCGCAGGACGCCGAGGCTACTTCCGCACAGCCGGAGCAGCCCGAGGTTTCTGAGGCTGACGAGGACACCGAGCCCGTACACGCCCAGCCCGATGCCGCTGAGGCTGAGGATGCTGAGGCCGAGGCCGTCGACCACGGCGAAGAGATGGAAGCCGCCCTGGCCGCTATCGTCGCCAACGCCCAGAAGAAGCTGGACGAGCCGCAGGAACCCGAGGAAACCTCCACCGAGGCTGCCACGTTCGTCTCCGTCGAGGAGCCCGCGGCACCGGTCGAGGCTCCTGCCGCTGAGACTTCCGCCGCGGAATCCTCCGCTCACGAGGCTCCCGCCGAAAAGGGTGAAAAGACCGCTGAGGAGGTAGCATCCACCGAGGCTGAGCCCGAACTGCCCACCTTCCTGAACGACCGCGAGCTGGTGCCCGCCGACGAGGCAGAGGAACCCTCGAGGACCGCGAAGGCAGAGGAACCCGAACCCGCCCAGGTTCGTTCCGAGGAACCTGCAAAGGCGGAGGCCCCGGCGCCGGCCGTCACCGGTGCGCTCGCCGCGGCAGCAGCCGTGGCCGCCGGTGGCGCCGCAGCATCCGCTGCTTCTTCGGTAGCATCCTCGGCGGTGCCCTCGGCCCCCTCGACCCCGGTCCTGAGCGAGTTCAACGAGCTGCCCACCGTCGCCGACGAGCCGGATACCCCCGCATCCCAGCCGGTGAGCCCGCTGGTTCCTTCCGAAACTCAGCTGGCCGAGGGCAACCTCGTGCTGACCGAGGCCCAGGTTGCCCAGCGTCTGGCCCCGGTCGTCGAGCACCTCTTCGGCGAGAATGGCACCGCGAAGGACGCCACGACCGTGCTGATTCGCGTGCGTGCGCTCGGTTCGTACTACGACGCCCTGACCCACGTGCGCCGCAACGGCTTCTGGGAGCAGGCACGCACCTTCGAGCTGATCCCCGAAACCCTGCTCGATATTCCCGCCCTGAAGACCGACTCGTACAGCGAGGGTGAGGGCTCGCCGCTGGCCATGAGCCTCACCTTCACCCCCGGCGTGCCGGTACAGGCTGCGTTTGACTATGCGAACGAGCAGGCCTTCGTCAGCTACCCGCGCCCGCTGGATGCTGAACGCTACGTGGAGGAGCTGCGCATGTTCCCGCGTCTGGGTTCGAAGATCCCGGCGCACATGACGAGCGCCCTGTCGCACTGGAACCTCTAAAACCATTTGAGTCGCGCCGGCTCCCCGTGTGGGGATCGGCGCGGCGCGCTGTATTCACACTTTCGATGAGGAAGACCGCTATGACTGATACCCCCATCACTCCCGATTTGCCCGCCACCCGGAGTAGCGAAGACACCGCCCGCCGAGCCGGAGAGGCCTTCGAGACGCTCGTTGAGACGATGGCCCGCCTGCGCGCTCCCGGAGGTTGCCCCTGGGACGCCGAGCAGACCCACGCCTCTCTGATTCGCTACCTGGTGGAGGAAGCCTACGAGGTTGTCGAGGCGGTAGAAACCGGCGCCGAGCCGAATATGCCGCTGCTGCGTGAAGAGCTCGGCGATGTGCTGCTGCAGGTGGTGTTCCACTCTGACATCGCCGCGGCAAACCCGCAGGGCTTCGACATTGTGCAGGTGATTGAGGGCCTGGTGCAGAAGCTTCGTTCGCGCCACCCCGACGTGTTCGCGGCTGAGTCTGAGGGCTCTTCGGAGGCGCCCCGCACCGCAGCTGAGCAGCAGGCGGCGTGGGATGCGTTGAAGAAGAAGGAGAAGAGCGACCGTGGCGCGCTGGACGGTATTCCGCCGCACCTGCCGGCGCTCGCTATGGCTGAGAAGACTGCTGTGAAGGCACGTAAGGCGGGTATTATTCTGCCGCCGGAGCCCACGAGCATGGACGACGACCTGCGTTATATGCACACCGAGGAGGATTTCGGTGAGCTTTTGTTCGCGCTGGTCTGCCGCGCTCAGCGCAACGGCCTGGACGCCGAACGCGCCCTGCGTTCGTACATCCGCCGCTATGTTGCGCAGCATACGAATGACGAGCCGCGCTATTAACCGTGGGTGACGCCCCGCCGGTTGGAGTCGTGTTGTGCTTTGGGATACATCCCACACGCGCGGTCGGCGGGGGAGTGGGGGGCTCTCTGCGCGTCGATTGCCGCGTCCTGTAGGGCTACTAAGGGTTCCATACACCTTCACTAAGGGGTCTAAAAAAGCGGTGGCTACTAGTGTGTTTGTGTGGGAATTTTGCTAGAATTTAGGGGACGCGACGCGCCACGATCGGGTGCGTCGTTCACATCCTTGACGTCTCATAAGGAGAACAATCCATGGCTGTTATTACCGCAGTTCACGCACGCCAGATCCTGGATTCCCGCGGCAACCCGACCGTTGAGGTCGAGGTTCTGCTCGAAGACGGTGCATTCGCACGCGCAGCTGTGCCCTCGGGTGCATCCACCGGTGAGTGGGAGGCTGTTGAGCGCCGCGACGGCGACAAGTCCGTATACCTGGGCAAGGGTGTTCTGGGCGCAGTGAAGTCTGTTATCGAAGAAATCGCTGAAGAGGTTATCGGCATCGAGGCTTCCGACCAGCGCGCTGTTGACGTAGCCATGATTGCTCTGGACGGCACCAACAACAAGGGCAAGCTGGGCGCCAACGCTATCCTGGGCGTTTCCCTGGCCGTGGCCAAGGCTGCTGCTGAGTCTGCAGACCTGCCCCTGTACAAGTACCTCGGCGGCCCGAACGCCCACGTTCTGCCCGTCCCCATGATGAACATCCTCAACGGTGGTTCTCACGCAGACTCCAACGTTGACATCCAGGAGTTCATGATTGCTCCCATCGGCTTCGAGACCTACTCCGAGGCTCTGCGCGCAGGCGTTGAGGTTTACCACTCCCTGAAGTCCGTGCTGCACGACCGCGGCCTGGCAACCGGCCTGGGCGACGAGGGTGGCTTCGCACCCAACCTGGAATCCAACGCAGCTGCACTGGACCTGATCGTTGAGGCAATCGAGAAGGCCGGCTACAAGCCGGGCGAGCAGGTTGCACTGGCTCTGGACGTTGCTTCCTCCGAGTTCTACAACGACGGCGCATACGACTTCGAGGGTCAGAAGAAGTCCGCAGCCGAGATGAGCGCATACTACGCTGACCTGGTTGCTAAGTACCCGCTGGTTTCCATCGAGGACCCGCTGGACGAGAACGACTGGGAGGGCTACAAGACCCTGACCGAGCAGATCGGTGACAAGGTCCAGATTGTCGGTGACGACCTGTTCGTGACCAACCCCGAGCGCCTGGCTCGCGGCATCAAGGAGGGCGCTGCTAACGCTCTGCTGGTGAAGGTGAACCAGATCGGTTCGCTGACCGAGACCCTGGACGCAATGGAGCTGGCTCAGCGCCACGAGTACCGTTGCATGGTTTCTCACCGCTCCGGTGAGACTGAGGACGTCACCATCGCCGACCTGGCTGTTGCAACCAACGCTGGCCAGATCAAGACCGGTGCTCCCGCACGTTCCGAGCGCGTTGCTAAGTACAACCAGCTGCTGCGCATTGAGGAAGAGCTGGGCGACGCAGCTGTTTACGCTGGCAAGTCCGCATTCCCCCGCTTCAAGGCATAAATTGCTGAAGCATGTGACCGCGTAAGCGGTTGGACCTCAAGGAGGCGGCGCTACCCCAATCGGGGTGGCGCCGCCTCCGGCTGTACCCGGGAGAGCACCCGTTACCCGGGTAGCGCAGAAAGCCCTGGAGCCCCTCGAAATAGGCCAGGAAACAGTCCCGGAAGGAACGCTCAGGCGGGTACACAAACCCGGGTAGAATAGGTAGAAGCGCACAGCTGTAGGAACAACGATGGGGGAGAGAACTAATGAGCCAGCGAGCAGACGAGCAGACCCGGCGTAATGCAACGGGTCGCACCTCGGCTGAGGACCGCGGCGCCGCTCAAACCTCCACCGATTCCCAGAAGCCCTCGGCGGCCCGCCAGGCCGGCACCTCCCTGTTGAAGAAGGCCAGCGCGCTCTTCTTCGGCGTGGGCCTCAACCGCCGTCACCCCGAACGCGAACGCGCGGAGCAGGCCCGCCGGCAGGAACGCGCGCGGCGCCGTGCCCGTCGGCAGAACGGTGAAGATGAAGGCTACGCCACGCCCGTGGCCGCCCACATGTTTTCCGGGCGAAGCTTCCTGATGACCGTTATGGTGGGCGTGATTGCCCTTGGCACCGCATACCCGGTGCTGACCTACATGGATCAGGACCGGGAAATGAACCGAATCCACACCCACATCTCGCAGCTGCAACAGGAGAACGCCCAGCTGAAGGCCGAACAGACCTGGTGGAACGACGATAACTACGTGCGCCAGCAGGCCCGCAGCCGCCTCTACTATGTGAACCCCGGCGACACCCCCTACGTGGTCACCGGCATTACCGAGGACTCCACGAAGGCGGACGGTACTTCTGCGAACGCGAAGAACGCCCCCGAGGAAGCCTGGACCACCAAGATCTGGGACTCCCTCGAAAAGAACTAAAACCGCGCCGAGCGGCTGACCGAGAGGCTCGCCGCGCAGACCGGTGACCCGCCACGAACCCACGACCCTAACGTTCCCGGACCGCACGAGCGGAGAGGACAGGAATAAGGACTATGAGCACCGAAAACACCATTGAGGACCTGAAGAACCGTACCCCCGGCGGTTTCGGCGTGACCGTTGAAACCCTGAAACCCACCGAGCAGGACATCCGTGTTCTCTCCGCACAGCTGGGCCGCAAGGTGCGCGACGTGGTCGAGATTCCCGCCCGCTGCGTGTGCGGCAACCCGCTGGTCGCCGCCACCGCACCCCGCCTGAGCAACGGCACCCCCTTCCCGACCGTGTTCTACCTGGCGCACCCGGTCATCACCGCCGCCGCATCCCGTCTGGAGGCTGGCGGCCTCATGTACGAGATGACCGACGCCCTCGCCGAGGATGCCGAACTGGCCGCTGCCTACGCCGCAGCCCACGAGAATTACCTGGCCGAGCGTGAGCGCATCCGCCTGATCAGCGGTACCGACGAGGTTCCCGAGATTGACGGCATCTCGGCCGGCGGCATGCCCACCCGCGTGAAGTGCCTGCACGCCGTCATCGGCCACACCCTCTCGGTGGGACGCGGCGTGAACCCCATGGGTGACCGCGGCCTGGACGCTATCGCAGAATGGTGGACCCCCGAGGCATGCTCCTGCGACCCCGCCTGGCGCGAGGAAGCCTAAATACTGATTTCGATGCGCCCGCGCCGTCGCCCGTGACGGCGCGGGCGCATAATAGATAGAAAGAGCGCCGAGAAGCGAAAACAGCTTCGCCTGCGGCGCTCGCGTTGCCCTTTGGCAGCGAACGATGATGACGATAGTCCTGAAAGGAACCCACCGTGCGCGTTGGAGCGATTGACTGCGGTACGAACTCTATCCGTCTGCTGATTGCCGATTCCACCACTGAGGTGGTGGACGGGGTCGAGAAGACCGTCCTGAAGGACGTTGTGCGCGAGATGCGCATCGTGCGTCTGGGCCAGGGCGTGGATGCGACCGGCTGGCTGGCGCAGGAGGCCCTGGACCGCACCTTCGCGGCAGCCCGTGAGTACGCGCAGTTGCTGAAGGAGCACGGCGCTGATTCGGTGCGTTTCGTGGCGACCAGCGCGACCCGCGATGCGGGTAACCGCAATGTCTTCGTGAACGGCATCCGCGACATCCTGGGCATTGAGCCCGAGGTGATTAGCGGCGACGAGGAAGCCGCGCTCTCCTTCGCGGGCGCCGTGCGCGCCGTGGGTGCGGGCGACGGCGACACCCTGGTGTTCGATCTGGGCGGCGGTTCGACTGAGTTCGTGCTGGGGGATGAGTCGGGCGTGAAGGCTTCCCGCAGCGTCAACATCGGTTGTGTGCGCCTGACCGAGCGTCACATGGTGAACGCGCCGGCGACCGAATCGCAGATTGCCCGCGTTGAGGCAGACACCGACGAAGCTCTTGACGTGGCCCGCAAGACCGTCCCCCTGCAGAACGCCCGCCGCGTGGTGGCCGTGGCCGGTACCGCGACGACGATTGCGGCGGCCGCCCTGGGACTGGACCGCTACGATTCCGAGGCCATTAACGCGCAGACCTTCTCCATCGAGACCGTTCAGAAGACTTCCCGCTGGTTGGCTTCCCTGGACCGTGCCGAGCGCGAGGCCCTGGGCTACATGCATCCGGGCCGGGTGGATGTGATTGGTGCCGGTGCAACGATTTACGCCCGCATCCTGACTCGCCTGAACGAGCTGACCGACGGCGCCGTGGATTCGGTGACGGTGAGCGAGCACGACATCCTGGACGGCATCGCGCTGTCTCAGCTGTAGCCCGTTACCTTGGCAAAAATCCGTCCCGATGTCGGGCCGGAAATCCTAACGGCCGACCCGCGCGGTGCGGGTCGGCCGGCCTGTATTGTCTAGTTGAGCTTGCCTCACCATGTGAGTTTGCGTCGTTCAGTTGAGGAGAAACGAATGGATCGGTTTGCGCGTGCCGCGCGGTGCATCCGCCGCCCCCTGGGTGTTCTGCGTTCGGCGGGCTCGAACCCGGTGCGCTCGCGTGCGGCCGGGTCGCTGGCCTCTGCCGCCCTGCTGGCCCTGTTGCCGCTGGGTCCGGCCTCGTGGCTGACCGCGGCCAATGCGACCGATCCCAGCTCCTCGGCCACGGCCTCTCCGAGCCCGAAGAGGGAGGTTACGGCCACCCCCTCGCCGTCGGGCACGGCGGTGCCGAAGAGCACGGCCGCCCCGAGCCAGGGCGCGGATACCGCCAACGGTGACGATGTGCGCCACCGCGAGTACTGGCTGAATGAGTACGGCATTACCTCGCTGTGGTCGCAGGCCACGGGTAAGGGTGTGACGGTTGCCGTGATTGACACGGGTGTGGACGGGAACCACCCGGATTTGGCGGGCAACGTGCTGCGCGGTACCGACGTCTCGGGCGTGGGCAGCGAGGACGGCTGGCAGGGTCTGGGCGCGGAGCCGATGCACGGCACGGAGGTCGCTTCGCTGATTGCCGGCCACGGCCACGATACTCAGGGGTACTCCGCGATTGTGGGTCAGCCGGGTAAGCCGACCGGCATGATTGGCGTGGCCCCGGATGCGAAGATCCTGCCGATTTCGCTGAACATGGGTACGACCGGCGGTAAGAGCATCGACGAGCAGATTCCTGCCGCGGTGCGCTACGCGGTCGACCACGGCGCACAGATTATCAACATGTCGATTGGCTCGAATAAGACGAGCTGGCCGCAGAGCTGGGATGACGCTTTCGCCTACGCCGAGCAGAAGGGCGTGCTGATTGTGGCGGCGGCGGGTAACCGCGGTAGCGGCCTGACTCAGGTGGGTGCTCCCGCGACGATTCCGGGCGTGCTGACGGTCGGCGGCGTGGACCGAAAGAAGCAGGTTTCTGAAGGCTCGTCGACGCAGGGTATTTCGATTGCCGTGGTTGCTCCGAGCACCGACATGATTGCGGCGGCCCCGGGCAACGGGTACATGCTGTGGTCGGGCTCTTCTGCGGCGGCCCCCCTGGTGACGGGCGTGGCGGCGCTGTTGAAGCAGAAGTACCCGCAGGAGTCTGCGGCTCAGCTGGCCCAGCGTTTGATTGCCTCAGCCGATGACGAGGGCGCTACGGGTCGTGACCCGCTGTACGGGTACGGCGTGTTCAACCCGCAGGACGCTATGGCTCTGCCCTCGCCCACGGTGACGGCGAATCCGCTGGGTTCGATGTCGGAGTGGATTGCGGTGCACCGTAAGCACCAGGTGAGTGCACCGTCGCCCAGCGATGCCGCGCCCGTGCACGAAGAGGGTGAGAACATCGTGAAGCAGGCCGCCCCGGACGCGAGCCGCCCGCCGGAGGACCGCGGCTGGTTGCCGCCGGTCATTGTGGGTGCGCTCCTGGTGTGGGTCACGATTATTACCGCCGGTGCGGTGCATCGTCTGCACCGGATGCACGTGCGGGCAGGCGATGCGGCCCGTCAGGTGGGGACCGCGGTGCGCGAGCAGGCGCATCACGCGGCGGAGCACGTGCCGCATCCGCATCACCAGACTCACCGGCGCGGCGGTTCATCGTCGTAGCGAGGGACGGCTCCGCGGGATTGCACTTTTTGCGGGGTGGGGGAGCGGCTAATGCCGGTCCGTTATATTTCTTGCCTTAGCTCGTTCGCGAACGGCTGAGTTTTTGCTGGCCGCGGTGATTCTCTCTCATGGCGGTACCTGATGGGCTCAAACGCGCCCAATCGTAACGAAAAATTCGAACGTTGAACGAAAAAATGGAAAGGGTTCTCCTAACCGTAAGTGCCTTATCTTGTGTGAACCCCGTTCAAGCCTCGAAACTTTTGGCTTAGGTGCGCCTTCGAGGGGGCATAAATGCGATTTCACCTAAACAAAAGGCGTAAAATATATGGTGAACCAGGTATGTAACAGACAGGCTCGTGCCGCTAGCCACTTCGCGTTGCGTAAGGACTTCCAGGGCGAGCCGCTTTGTTTGTTAGGGAAGCTTTCGGAACGAGCCGGAAGCTGCGCATACCACCCTACCGGGATGAGAACTCCCGGTACCTGAGACTAGGAAGTAACTAACATGGCATTCACTAAGGTGACACAGGACCGTCCCCGCGTCCTGATTGTCGGTGGTGGCTACGTCGGCTTCACCGTTGCTAAGAAGATTCAGAAGGCTATCAAGGAGACCGGTGGCGTCGTCACCATTGTCGAGCCGAACCCCTACATGACCTACCAGCCCTTCCTCCCCGAGGTTGCGGCAGGTTCCATGGAAGGCCGTAACGCAACCGTGCCGCTGCGTCAGCACCTGCGCGACACCGAGCTGATCCCCGGCCGTGTTGTCTCCATCGACCACGCAAACCGCACCGCCGTCGTTGCGCCCACCGATAATGGCGAGCCCTTCGAACTGAAGTACGACGAGATCGTGCTGGGCGCCGGTGCCGTGACCCGTGCCTTCCCGATTCCGGGTCTGGCAGACGTCGCCATCGGCATGAAGACCATCGAAGAGGCCGTCTCGGTTCGTAACTGGGTTCTGGACCGCATCGAGGTCGCATCCCTGCTGACCGACGCTGAGGCTCGTCGTCGCGCCCTGACCTTCGTGATCGTGGGCGGTGGCTTCGCCGGTATCGAGACCATCTCCGAGCTCGAAGACATGGCACGCGTGGCTGTCGAGCGTAACGAGCGCCTGTCTGTCTCCGATCTGCACTTCGTGCTGATTGAGGCCGCACCGCGCATCATGCCCGAGGTCCCCGCAGACCGCGCCGAGAAGGTTGTCGCAGAGCTGCGCGCCCGCGGTATCGAGGTTCTGCTCAACACCTCCCTGGCTGACGCAACCGACGGCGACCTGAAGCTGATCAACATGGCTGACAAGTCCCCCGCCGGCGAGATCTCCACCGACACCCTGATCTGGACCGCAGGTGTGGCAGCATCCCCGATGCTGAAGAACACCGACTTCCCGATTGACGAGCGCGGCCGCGTGCGCGTGAGCGCCGACCTGCGCGTCACCGGTGATGACGGCGTGGTTGAGGGCGCATGGGCTGCAGGCGATAACGCTGCTGTTCCGGACCTCTCCGGCGGCGGCGTGGGCGGCTTCTGCGTCCCCAACGCTCAGCACGCTTCCCGCCAGGCCGTTGTTCTGGCTAAGAACCTGCTGGCTGCTCGCCGCGGCGAGCCCCTGACCGACTACTACCACGAGACCATCGGTGTTGTGGCGGGTCTGGGCCTGTGGAAGGGCGTTGCAAACTTCAAGGGCAAGACCATTGGTGGCCCGCTGGCTTGGATGATGCACCGCGGCTACCACGGTTCCGCAATCCCCACCGCCGAGCGTACCGTTCGCGTTATGACCACCTGGGCTCTGAACCAGATCTTCGGTCGCGACACCTCCTCGATTCGCCACCAGCGCTCCCCGCGCCTGGCATTCCAGGAAGCAACCGGTACCGCTCCCGCACCGCACAAGGCAAAGCTCTAAACCGAGCTGTCCGATAGCCGGTGAGGCCGCTTAGGCCTTGGACGTGAAACGGGCGGCGCCGAGGACTTCAGTCTTCGGCGCCGCCCTTCGCTGTATTCACGGTGTTTCCCAGGGGTGGCATTTCATCATCCAACCTGCCCCGCCTCGGGCGAGAGCCGGTGCGGGCTATTGGGTACCGAGGAGCGGATATGCGTTACTCGGGATTCGTGGAATAATGGTGTTCTATGTTTGGTGTGCACCAAACGAGCCCCCATAGTCCAATTGGCAGAGACAGAGGACTTAAAATCCTTGTGTTCTGGGTTCGAGTCCCAGTGGGGGCACTCGTCGGCCGTCAAACGGTGACGCATACAGGGCGGCGGTCCATTTCCCCTCGGGGAATGGACCGCCGCCCTGTGTTGTAGCATCGCTGCTGTAGCCTCGATGCGGAGGCAGAACAACGTTCTGGATAAAGAGACGATGCCCCCGACCCATACTATCGGGGGCATCGTCGAGCACGCGGCGGTGCTCTCTTCACCGCGGGTAGATAAGGGCCGCGCGCTGCCGGGATTAGCGCGGCCTGGCGGTGAAGCCTGGTTCGACTACCGGTGATTGGTTGCCCGTGCGGGGCACCGAGTCGGAGGTCGAAAGTCTATCTGTGGACGCTACTTGCGGCGTGCAAAGAGCGCGTCGATGGAGAACTTGCCGGCGCCGGTGAAGAAGAAGGCTGCTGCGATTGCGGCAAGGGTGAGAACGTATTCGTAGCCGCCCTTGGAAGCGGAGAAACCTGCCGCGAGGTGGACGAAGATGAATGCACCGCTCATGGATACTACAGATGCTGCTGCCGCGATGCGGGTGCCCGCACCCAGGATGATCATGGTACCGCCAACCAGTTCGGTTGCCATGGCGAAGTATGCCGCTGCGGCTGCCATGGGGATGCCCATCTGCTCGAAGGATGCGACGGTACCCGCGGGGGTCCATTCGAATGTCTTCTGGATGCCGTGCATAATCATGACGAAGCCGAAGACGAGGCGGAGGATAAGTAGGCCGGTGGATTTCATGGTGTCGTTGTTCATGCCTTTAAGTTTGATAGGTAAAGTTTTACACTTCAAGTAAATTCAGTTCATAGCGGAAAAGGGTGCAAAAAGTGGTGAAAAATAGGGCTAAAAAGTGACTAACATCCCAAAAAGAGGGGTTTTAGATGACGTTTTGTGACGGCGCTCAATACATAAAACCTCCTCGCGGCGGCTTCCGGAACCCCAAAAACATGAGACCCTTAAAGGAGCACAGCCGTAGGCGCACCCGCCCTGAACGGGATAGCAGAGCCAGAAAGGCATAACATGCAGACTCAGCCCTCTCTCATCGCCGTCGATATGGATGGCACCTTCCTCACCGACGCAAAGACCTTCGATACCGAACGCTTCTCCGCGATTCTCGATCGCCTGGATGCGCGCGGTATTCGATTCGTGGTGGCCAGCGGCAACACCTACGCCAAGCTGCAGGATTACATGCGCGGCTTTGAGAACCGAGGCCTCATCTACATTGCCGAGAACGGCGCATACCTGGCCGACGATAGCGGCCAGCTGGCGGTGCACCCCTTCCGAGAGGAAGACGTTCCCGCCATCTACGAAGTGCTAGATGGGCTAAAGCAGATTGGCTTACTCGTATGCACCACCGAAGGAATCTTCCTACCGAAGGATCGCCGCGAACAGATTGTGCACGTCATCCGTAATTACTTTGAGGACACGGGCCAGAGTATTCCCGATACCCTGACCCTGGAGGACTTCGCGGGGTTCTTCTTTCCCGGTGCGATTCTGGTTGACTCCATTGAGGAGGCTCGCGGGACACCCATTAAGTTCCCGCTGCTGACCCCTCCGGCGCAGACCCAAAGCATTAACGCGCACCTGCGCGAGGTGCTGCCCGAGGGTGTAACCCCGCTGGTTAGCGGCTTCGGGGCAATCGACCTGGTTCGCACGGGCGTGAATAAGGCAACGGGTCTGCAGGATCTCTGTGAGCGATTCGGCTACAGCCCCGAAGGAATCCTCGCCTTCGGCGACGGCGAGAATGATAGCCGGATGCTTAGCTTCGCCGGACACGGCGTGGCCACGGGGAATGCCGCGCCGAGCGTGAAGGAGCTGGCCGATGAGGTGATCGGCACGAACGAGGAGCAGGCCGTCCTGACCTATCTGGAAGACTTGCTGGATACGCTGGATGCGCTGGATGCGCGTGACGCCTCCTAGCATCTCTCGCCGGCCTCTTACCGAAAGTCTGGTGTCTGCGCGGAGTCGCGCTATGTGAGACTATGCCGTGCTCAGAACGAACAAAAGCGTGAGCTGGGCAACCATCGGTTAGAATTAAACGCATTAGTAGTACTTTTATCTATTCAAGGAGAGAAAGATGGCGGGAAACCCGCTTATTAATTCAATGACGAAGAAGCAGGGGCAGGGCGATCCTCGCTTCGGCCGTTTCGGTGCCGGTGGCCAGGCTCAGCAGAGCCAGCAGCAGGCTTACGGTCAGCCGCAGTACGGCCAGCAGGCTTACGGTCAGCAGAGCCAGCCCCAGTACGACCAGCAGGCTTACGGTCAGCAGAGCCAGCCCCAGTACGGCCAGGCTCAGTATGGCCAGCAGGGCTACGGTCAGGCTCAGTACGGTCAGCAGGCCTACGGCCAGCCGCAGTACACCGATTACAGCGCTCCGACCTACTCCGAGCCGACCTACTCCGAGCCGATTCCGGCCGGTGAGCGTCTGACCATGAACGACGTGCTGGTCAAGACCGCCATTAACCTGGGTCTGGTCGTGGTGGGCGCCGTGGTCGCATGGTACGTGCCCGTGCTGATGTTCCTGGGTCTGCTGGGCGGCCTGGTGCTGGGCCTCGTGAACTCCTTTAAGCAGAAGGTTTCCCCGGTTTTGGTCATGGCCTACGCGCTCATGGAGGGCATGATGCTGGGCGGTCTGTCCGCCATCGTCAACCTGCGCTACCCGGGCACCGCCATCCAGGCGGTTCTGGCAACCATAGTGGTTGCGGGTGTGACCCTGGCTCTCTTCGCCAACGGCAAGATTCGCACCACCCCCAAACTGAATAAGATTTTCATGATTGGTGCGCTCAGCTACCTGGGTTACGGCCTGGTGTCTATGCTGACCGCGGGCCTCTTCGGCTTCTCGCTGAACAGCATGAGCATCGGTGGTATCCCGCTGGGTCTGCCGATTGCCCTGATTGCGGTCGCAATGGCAACCTACTCGCTGCTGATTGACTACACCACGACCGCCGAGGCTGTGGATGCGGGTCTGCCGCAGAGCGAGTCCTGGCGCCTGGCTTTCGGCCTGACCGCATCGCTGGTGTGGCTGTACGTTGAGATCCTGCGCGTACTCATGTACCTGGCAAGCATCTTCAGCAACGACTAAAAATTCGTACGAAGCGGCGGTACCGTAGTGGTGCCGCCGCTTTCGCGGCTTTGGCGGGGTTTAGCGCCCCACGAATACCGGCTCGCCCAGCAACCTGGCGGGCTTGAGAAAGAGAGACAGCGTGAAGCATATATCGAGTGCCGAAGAACGTCGGGCGGGGGAGGGCTACCGGGTTCCCTTCGCCATGGACGTGGCCGGCGCGTGGTCCTGGCGCCTCATCGTGATTGCCGGCGCGGGCTGGGTCGTGTGGAAGGGCTTGGGGCACGTCTCCCTGCTGGTCATCGCGATGATGGTGGCCATGCTCCTGGCGGCTCTGCTGAGCCCGACCGTCATGCTCCTGCGGAAGAAGGGCGTGCGGGCCGGCGGCGCGGCTGCCATCGCCGAGCTGGGTCTGCTGCTGCTTCTCGCCGTGATTATTTCGCTGACCGGTCAGCAGCTGGTGCGCGGTTTCGCCACGATGGCTAATAAGGCGGTGCAGGGCTATCAGCAGCTCGTGGACTGGCTGAAGAGCCTCGGGTACGATCTGGGTGCTGACCAGCTGAACCAGCTCCTGCACCAGATTGAGAACACTTTTAAGGACAATCCGAACACCGTGCTGAACGGCGTGTCTCGGGTCGGTTCGACTGCTGCCGATGTCGCAACCGGTGTGCTCCTAACCCTGTTCACGCTGCTTTTCTTCCTGATGGAGGGCGAACGCATCTGGCTGTTCGTCGTCGGTCTCTTCCCCAAGGATGCGCGCGAGGCCGTGAATGGTGCGGGCCGCGCGGGCTGGAAGTCCCTGGGCGCTTATGTCCGCGTGCAGATTCTGGTGGCCGCGATTGATGCCATCGGCATAGGCCTGGGCGCCGCCATCCTGGGTGTGCCCCTGGCGATTCCGCTGGGCGTGCTGGTGTTCCTGGGTTCCTTTATCCCGGTGATTGGTGCGCTGTTCTCCGGTGCCGTGGCGGTGCTTCTGGCGCTCGTGGCCCTGGGGCCGGTGCAGGCGCTGATTATGCTGGGCATCGTGCTACTGGTGCAGCAGGTGGAGTCGCATATTCTGCAGCCGCTCATCATGGGTAAGGCTGTATCACTGCACCCGCTGGCCGTGATTTTCTCGGTGGCCGGCGGCTCCATGATTTTCGGTGCCGTGGGCGCGCTGTTCGCGGTGCCGACGCTGGCCGTGGTGAACTCGGTGGTGCGCTACCTGGCGGATCGCGGTTGGGAACACGATCCCGGCTTGCGCGATGAGGAGTTCCTCTTCCCGCACGAGGTGGCTCGCCGCGAGCAGGCTGAGGAGAAGGCCCAGGAACGGCAGGAGAGCGTCAAGAAGTTGGCCTCCCGAGTGCCGCGCCATCAGAAGGCTGAGGAGCCTGAGAATCGGGCTTCCGAGGTTTCGGACTCCTCCGAAGACTAGGGGCCCGCATCGAGCGGGAGGTTTTGGCGTAGGGCACCCCGCCATCCTCGATAACGCACCGCTATTTCCTCCCGGCGATACCGCCGGCCGCGATGCCGTCTACGGCGGTGTCTCGCTAGGGGGCTACTCGGTCGCGAGTAGCCCCCTTCACTGTACCCATCCTCTAAAATGGGATGAGCAATACATCACCGCCCCGCGCCCGCGGGGCAACGCACCGTCAGAATGGAAAACCCGTGAGCGTAGATCTCGACTCCCTGCCCGTGACCATCACCGATATTGAACGTGCCGCAGAGCTGCTCGAAGGCGTTATTGAACGCACCCCGGTCGCCCATTCGCGTGCCCTGAGTCAGCGCCTGGGTTCCGAGGTGTTCTTCAAGTGTGAGAACCTGCAGCGCGCCGGTTCGTTCAAGGTGCGCGGTGCGTACGTGCGCATGGCGAAGCTCTCCGAGGAGGAGAAGAAGCGCGGCGTGGTGGCCGCGAGCGCGGGTAACCATGCGCAGGGTGTGGCCCTGGCGGCTGACCGCCTGGGCATTAAGGCCCGCATCTACATGCCGCTGGGCGCGGCGCTGCCGAAGATTACCGCAACCCGCGATCACGGTGCCGAGGTTGAGCTGTACGGCGTGACCGTGGACGAGGCCCTGGCGGAGGCGAAGCGCTACGCCGAAGAGACCGGCGCGGTCTTCGTGCACCCCTTCGATAACGAAGACATTATCGCGGGCCAGGGCACGATTGGCCTGGAGATTCTGGAACAGGTTCCGGACGTTGACACCGTCATCGTGGGCGTTGGCGGCGGCGGCCTGCTGGCCGGCCTGTCCGCGGCGATTCGCGCGAAGGAGCAGGAGCTCGGCAAGAAGATCAAGATTATCGGTGTTCAGGCTGAGCACGCCGCGGCCTACCCGCTGTCCCTCGCTGCGGATGCTCTGGTGCCGCTGAAGAAGGTCTCCACCATTGCCGACGGTATCGCCGTGGGTCGCCCCGGCCAGATGCCCTTCTCCATCATCAAGGAGCTGGTGGATGACGTGGCGACCGTGAGCGAAGACGATATCGCCCGCGCCCTCATCTTCCTCATGGAACGCAACAAGCTTGTGGTGGAGCCCGCCGGTTCGGTGCCCGTGGCGGCGCTGATGAACGGCAAGCTGAAGGAAGAGTACGGCGACCTGGGCACCGTCGTGTGCGTGCTCTCGGGCGGCAATATCGACCCGATGCTGATGCTGAAGGTGATTCAGCGCGGTCTTTCCGCTGCCGGCCGCTACATGACCATTAAGATGATGCTCTCTGACCGCCCGGGCGAGCTGGCAACCATCTCACGCATCATCTCCGAGAACGACGCGAACGTTACCGGTGTGGACCACACCCGCGTGGGTGGCTCGCTCTCCATGGGCGATGTGTCCATCACCATCGACATGGAAACCAAGGGTGTGGAGCACTGCCGCCAGGTCATTTCTGCCTTGGAGGACGAGGGCTTCAAGCCGATTATCGTCTACTAAGCCGACCTTACATTTTGTGGGTTGCCGCTCGCTCGTGAATCTTCACTCGGTGAAGCGGAAGACATAAAAAGTGCGGGGTGCCGATTCCGAAGAATCGGCACCCCGCACTTTTAGCGTGTTGGCGCCGGGGCCGTGGACCTCGACAGCCGCAAATCTATGAGCCTCGACTTAGGCGTGGTAGGGGGTCACAGAGACAATCTTGGCGCTCAGCTCTTTGCCGTTCGGAGCGGTGTAGGAAACCTCGTCGCCCTGCTTAGCGCCCATGATTGCGGCACCCAGCGGGGACTTCTCCGAGAAGACCTTCAGATCGGTACCGGCGGGGAGGGTGTCCTCAATCTCGCGGGAACCAAGCAGGAACTTCAGGTGGCGGCCCGCAACCTCGGCCTCAATGACCATGCCCAGGGCCACAACGCCGTCGTCGACGGGGGCGTCGCCAATCTGTGCGGTCTCCAGCAGGTGCTTGAGCTGCTTGATGCGTGCCTCGTTCTTGGCCTGCTCGTCGCGGGCGGCGTGGTAGCCGCCGTTCTCACGGAGGTCGCCCTCGTCGCGTGCCTGCGCGATGCGGTCGACGATTTCCTGACGGTACGGGCCGGAGAGGTACTCCAGCTCCTGGGTGAGACGGTCGAAGGCGTCCTGAGTGAGCCATGCACCGGTGTTGTCAGCCATGCGTATCCTTTGCTTGTGCGCCGGCGTTGCCGGTGCGAAACGAATAAACCCGCTACCGTGTGCCGCGTTCAATGCGCGGCGGCGCCGGTAACGGAATGAATCAACAGACCTATTTTAGAGCACCGGAGGGTTTTCGGCTGGTAGCTCGGTCGCTTCTTCCCCTCTGAGCGCACCTTTGAGCGTATCCTCGACGATGCGCGGGCCGACGGCAGAAAAGCCGGGCGGACGGTGGCTGCCGCATACTTGGGATTCCCCAGCGCTTCTCCGGATGCACCCCCGGATGTGACCTTACGTTTCACGATGTCACACGGCGTCATCTGCGCTAGTGAACCTTCCCGACCCCGGGTATCATACGAGGAGTTACACCGGCGTTGTTTCGTAATGCTTTCGTCGTGGCCTTCGGATAATCACCGGAAGGCGCCGACGCATCCCGCACCTAATACGCCACCCACCGCACCGCCAGGCACTAACCCAAAGGACACCACCGTGAGCGAAGCCATCGAACAGCTGAAGGCGAACCTGCCGACTCACCCTCCCGTCGAGGCTATTAAGCCGCTGGAGGAGGACTACACCGGTCTGCGCATCCTGGCCGTGCACGCACACCCGGACGACGAGTCCTCCAAGGGCGCAGGTACCGCATCCGCGTATATCGCCCGTGGCGCGCGCTTCATGGTGGCGACGATGACCGGCGGCGAGCGCGGCGACATTCTGAACGAGGAGATCGCCAATACTCCCCGCGCGCATCGTGACCTGCCGGGCCTGCGCCGCGCCGAGATGGCTGCGGCCCGTGACATTATGGGCATTGAGCACCGCTGGATTGGCTTCTTCGACTCCGGTCTTCCCGAGGGCGACCCCACGCCGCCTCTGCCCTTCGGTAGTTTCGGCACCATGCCCCTGGACCGTGCCGCCGCGCCGCTCGTGCGTCTGGTGCGTGAGTACCGCCCGCACATCATCATTACCTATGACGAGATTGGCGGCTACCCGCACCCCGACCACATCATGACCCACAAGGTTGCCGTGGAAGCATTCGAGAAGGCGGGCGACCCCGAGGCGTACGTGGGTGAGGGCGAGCCCTGGACCCCGCTGAAGCTCTACTATGACCGCGCGTTCAACCTCGAACGTACCCTCGCCCTGCACGAGCACCTGCTCGATACGCGCGGTGAGAGCCTGCTGAGCGGCTGGATTGAGAACATTGCGAACCGCACTGCTTCGGGGGATGTGCCTCGCCACGAGACCACAACCCGCATCCTGGTTACCGATCACTTCGAGCAGCGCGACCGGGCTCTGCGAGCGCACGCCTCGCAGGTTGACCCGAACGGCGTGTTCTTCGCCGTTCCCAGTGAACAGCTGAAGGATATTTGGCCCTGGGAGGATTACACGCTGGCTGCCTCTCACACGGAGGTTCAGCTGCCCGAATCTAGCCTGGATGAGGGCCTGAGCGACTACTACGTCATCTAGAGCTCAGCCACGATGCTTCTTCAGCACCCCCGGTTCCGCCCCGTGATGCATACGGAGAGCGGTGCCGGGGGCTTCGCATGAGTACCCACTCCGGGTCCGGGCCCCGTCTGAGCCCCCGGAAGCTCAAACTTTGAGCCGATTCTCAGCCCTTCCGCACCCGCGGGGAGCCCCGCGGCGCACGCCCGGGGCGTAGAATTAGAGCTTGGGCTCTCACACCGTAGAGCCCGTGATGCATCCGCTTCGACAGCCGAATGAGGTACGAGCCATGAGCGCTAACGCCCTGCCCGTGATTACCGTGCACGGTCATGCCAGCAACCCCGGTACTGTCACGGAGCTGACCGTCTACGAGCGGGCCCTGGAGCGCTCGCTGAGCCCTGAAATCCTGCCCGCCCACATTGGAGTGCTGGTGGACGGCAACCGCCGCTGGGCGGCTCAGCGCGGCCTGAGCACCCGTGAGGGGCATGCGGCCGGTGCGGAGCGGATTATTGATTTTCTGGCCTGGTGCGCCGAGCTGTCGATTCCGCAGGTGAGCCTGTACATGCTCTCGGTTGAGAACCTCAAGCGCCCCGAGCAGGAACTGACCGGCCTGGTGGCGGTCATCGATAACTTCCTGGTACGGCTGGTGGAGTCTGCGTGCGGTCCTGTGCGCGCCATCGGCAATATTGACCTGATTCCCCGCCAGCTGCACGAGCGCCTGGACTGGGCGATTGCGCAGACCGCGCACCTATCCGGCGTACGGGTGAACATTGCGGTCGGTTACGGCGGCCGCCAGGAGATTGTGGATGCGGTCCGCTCGGTTCTGCGTGAGGCCGCCGCGAAGGGAACCTCCCTCGAGGATATGGCTGACCTACTGAACGTTGAGGATATTTCCTCGCACCTGTACACCGCCGATATGCCCGACCCGGACCTGCTGATTCGCACCTCGGGCGAGCAGCGCCTGTCCGGTTTTATGACCTGGCAGAGCGCGTATTCTGAGTTTTATTTCTGCCGTGCCCTGTGGCCGGATTTCACGCGCGTTGATTTTCTGCGTGCCCTGCGGGATTACGCTAACCGTTCCCGCCGCTTCGGCTCCTAGAAGCTTCCTAGAAGCTAGGGGCTAGCGCCGCCGGCGCGTGTTTCTCGGCTGGCTGGTTCCTGACTAGTAGCCTCCGGTAGTACAGCCTCCAGCATTACAGAATGGACGTTCTATGCTCGCTGAGCTTTCCCGCCTCTACAACGCAGGCGGCGCCTCCGTTATTGCCGCTCTGATGCTCGGCAGCTACCTGTTGTATTTCCTGTGGTGTGCCCTGCGACTGTGGCGTATTGACGTGCGGGAGCACCGGCTACCGCACCGCATCCTGATTCCCCTGGCTATTGCCACCTATACGGCGTTGCCTGTGTCTTTGCTTTTTGCCGGTCGCCCCGCCGATATTTGGCGTGTGATTGGTGCCGGTCTGGTGCTGTGGTTCTGCTACCTGCTTCTGCGTATTCTGTCCTTCGGCGCGCTGGGCAGAGGGGATGTGAAGCTTGCCGGTATTCTGGGCGGTGTGCTCGGGTACCTGTCCTGGGCGAACCTGGGCTGGGCGTCGCTGGTGACGTTCCTTGCCGGTGGCCTGGTGTCTTTGGCTCTGGTGCTGTTCACGAAGGCGCGCGGTAGCACCCGCATTGCGTTCGGCCCATTTATGCTGCTGGGCGCGCTGGTGGCGTTGGCTGCTCCGGCGTATTCTCTGTGGTAGATTCCGAAGTAGGGTGATCGTTCGGCTACGTGGCGGGCTCGTTCTTCGTATGGTTCATTCTCCGTGCGGCTCGTGGCTGTTTGCTCTCTCTAGCACCTATTTCCCGGCTGAACTGCCGGGGCTTTTGAAAGGTTGATGTTATGCCTACTCCTCCCTATATCCGTAAGCTGCG